>Ga0181537_10000511_pt1 | contig 36514 bp, 34 predicted proteins | sample PEATcosm2014_Bin_39_FD_119765 | JGI IMG/M metagenome (GOLD analysis project Ga0181537, IMG submission 119765) | Peatland microbial communities from MTU Mesocosm Facility, Houghton, MI, USA - PEATcosm2014_Bin23_10_metaG | ecosystem: Environmental > Terrestrial > Soil > Wetlands > Peat | place... | reverse complement strand
TGAACGCTTCACGTACAGGGCACCGCTGCCCTCCGGACCGCACATCCACTTCTGGCCGGAGCCGGCATAGTAATCGACGCCCAACGCGTTGACGTCAAGCGGGATGGCGCCCAGCGCCTGCGCACCATCCAGCAGAACCGGTACGCCAGTGGCCACCAGCGCGCCGACGTCAGCCACCTCCCCACCGACCCAGGAGACGTGCGAGCAGACAATCAGCTTGGTGTTTTGGCCGATCTCGCCGGGCATCTGCGCGAACGGGACCACCTTCACCCTCACACGATGCCGCACCTTCGCCAGGCGCAGGGGCAGATAGACGCCGGGATGCTCCTGATCGCTGGTGATGATCTCGTCCCCAGGCCCGAGCCGCAACCCCTGAACCACCGTGTTCACGCCGAAGGTGGTGGACGAGGTGAGCGCCACGTCGGAGGGGGAAGCGCCCAGCGCCTGCGCGTAACCGGCTCGTACCTCTGCAGCCAGCCCCCGCACCTTCTGAAAGTACGGCATGCCGCTTCGCCCGGCGGCGAGATCCTCGGTGATGCGCTGCTGGACAGCGTCAGCGGCGGCTTGCGGTATCGGCCCTTCGGTCCCGGCGTTCAGGTACGCCCTCGTGGCCAGGACCGGGAAGTGGTTACGCAGCTGTTCTGGGTCGGTCATGACTAGAGTTCACAGTACGGGTGAAATCCGTGCGCCGCATCTGTCGACCTGCCTGATACAGGCGGGCGTGCTCCCGCTTGCGTCTGAGGTCGTCGCCTCTGCGACCGGAGGATGAAGTTCGGGCGACGGCCGCCCGAGCACCGGTCAACGCTCTAGAGTGGAGCTGTGATCGAAGTCAGCGGGATCAGCAAGCGGTACGGCGAGAGACTCGCCGTCGACGATCTGTCCTTCACTGTCCGGCCGGGCGTCATCACCGGCTTTCTGGGCCCGAACGGCGCCGGGAAGTCCACCACCATGCGGTTGATCCTCGGCCTCGATGCACCCAGCAGCGGCTCCGCGCTGATCAACGGCAAGCCGTATCGAGAGCTTCGGTCGCCGCTGCACGAGGTGGGAGCGATGCTCGAGGCGCGCGCGATCCACACCGGCCGCTCGGGGTACAACCACCTTCTGGCGCTGGCCCAGACACAGGGCATCCCACGCAAGCGCGTCGACGAAGTCATCGACATGGTCGGGTTGCAGAGCGTCGCTCGCAAGCGCGTGGGCGGCTTCTCGCTGGGCATGGGCCAGAGACTCGGCGTCGCAGCGGCACTGCTCGGTGATCCGAAGACCGTGATCCTGGACGAGCCGGCCAACGGGCTGGACCCGGAGGGCATCCGTTGGATTCGCAACCTGCTCAAGGGGCTCGCCGCGGACGGCAAGACGGTGTTCCTCTCCTCACACCTGATGAGTGAGATGGAGCAGACCGCTGAGCAGCTGATCGTGATCGGCAAGGGCCGGTTGATCGCGGACACCAGCGTCGCAGCGTTCGTCGCCCAAGCGTCGTCGGGTGCGCCGGTGCGGGTGCGTAGCCCGGATGGCGCCGCACTCAGCGCAGCACTGATCGGAGCGGGCGCGCGCGTCAGAACCGAGGAGGATGGCGCCATCGGCGTCCAAGGGCTGACCATTGAGCAGGTGGGCGAGCTGGCTGCCGCCGAGCGGCTCGTGTTGCACGAACTGACACCCGTGCAACTGTCGCTTGAGGACGCGTTCATGTCGATCACCAAGGATTCAGTGGAGTACCAGCAAGCGTGAGCACCGAAGTCACACTTGCCCGCGTGACGCGCTCCGAATGGACCAAGCTCTGGTCGCTGCGTTCCACCCGCTGGTCGTTGCTGGTCGCATGTCTGGCGATGGCCGGACTCGGGCCGCTGATCGCAGTCGTCTCCATGGCCCACTGGAATCAGCTCGGCGTAGGCCAGCGCCTGACCTTCAATCCGCTCGAGCGCAGCCTCGGCGGCTACCGGTTGGCTCAGCTCGCGATCGGAGTCCTGGGCGTGATGGTGATCAGCGGCGAGTACTCGACCGGCATGATCCGCTCAAGCCTGATGGCGGTACCAAAGCGCCTGCCGGTGCTGTGGGCGAAGCTGCTCGTCTTCTCGGGGGTCGCCTTCGTGCTGATGCTGATCACTTCCCTGATCAGCTTCTTCGCCGCCCAGGCGATCTTCACGCAGCACCACGTCAACCAGACGCTCAGCTCTCCGCATGCGCTCCGTGTCGTCGTGGGCACGGTGCTGTTCATGTCCCTGACAGGCGTGCTCTGCACCGCGCTCGGAACGATCATTCGCAGCACTGCCGGCAGCATCTCGGCTTACGTAGCGCTGATGTTCGTGCTGCCTGGGCTCAGCGACATTCTGCCTTCGAGCCTCTCGAACGCGATCAACCCCTATCTGCCCTCGGTGGCCGGAACCGAGGTTGCGTCCACCTACGCACAGCCCTACACGTTCTCCGCCTGGGGCGGATTCGCGCTGTTCTGCGGCTACACGGTCCTGGCCGTCGCGGTCGCCGCGTATCTGCTAAGGCGCCGAGATGCCTAGCGAACCTGATCGGCCTGCGTCAGACGACCAGGCTGTTCGCGTAGGCGTAGTGGACCGCCTGCGCACGGTCGCGCGCGCCGATCTTGGCGAACACGTGGTTGATGTGGCTCTTGACGGTCGCCTCGCTCACGAACAGCTTCGTCGCGATCTCCTGGTTGGACAGCCCACTCGCGATCAGCGTGAGCACCTCCCCCTCCCGCGGCGTCAACTCGTCCGGCAGCACGACCGGCGCGGTTCTTGCCGGCGCCGCTGCGCCGGCACCAGCGGTGGCGGCTGCCAGCAGCTGACTCTGGACGACTGGATCCAGTAGCGTCTGGTGGGCCGCCGCGGCGTGAATCGCACGTGCGATCTCGGCCAGCCCGGCGTCCTTGGTCAGGTAACCGCGGGCGCCGGCCCGCAGCGCATCGAGGATCGACGCCTCGTCGGCGTGTGTGGTCAGCACCACCACCTCGGTGTCCGGGTGCGCGGCGCGGATCTGCCTGGTCGCCTCCACCCCGTCAATCCCGGGCATCCGCAGGTCCATCAGCACCACGTCAGGGCTGTGCAGAGCGGTCAGGGCGACGGCCTCAAGGCCGTCGCCCGCAGACGCCACCGGCTCGATCCCATCAGCCGTCTGGAGCAGGGTCATCAGACCCTCACGCACGAGTCCCTGATCGTCGGCGACCAGGACTCGGATCGGATCGCTCATCCGCGCGCCTCCAGCGGGAGACGCAGCTCGACCCGCCAGCCGTCATCGGTGGGACCGGCTTGCAGCGTGCCGCCGAGCAGCTGCGCCCGCTCACGCATGCCCCGCACTCCATACCCGCCCCCGGAGGAGTGCAGAGCACCCCTCACCCCGGCCACGACCGGCGCTGCCTGGCGGTCCGCGACCAGCGCCTGGATCCGATCCAGCCCGGCATCGACCGATACGGTGACCTGCGCCCCCGGGGCGTGCTTGCGGACGTTGGTGAGCGCCTCCTGGACCACCCGCAGCACAGCCTCCCCCGCCGGGCCGTCGAGCAGCTGCTGCTCACCCGTGAGCGCGAGCTCGACCGGCGCCTCGACCTCAGAACGGTAGTCGTCGACCATCACCTTGATCATCATGGCGACGGAGGCCGACTGATCCCCGCGCAGCGCGCCGACAGCTCGCCGCGTCTCCCGCAGCCCCTCGCGCGCGAGCTGGTGCGCGCGGTCCACACGTTCGCGGATGCTCTGCGGATCCGCGCCCTGGTCCAGCAGCGCCGTGGTCGCCTCGAGTTGGATCGTGAGCCCCGCCAGGGAGTGCGCCAGCACATCATGAATCTCGCGGGCGATCCGCGTCTGCTCCTCCAGCCGTGCGGAGCGCAGCTGCTCTTCATGCGAGCGCTGGGTCTGCGCCAGCAGCAGCTCCGCCTGCTCGGCGCGGATGTCCGTGTTGCGGATGTTGGCTCCGGCGAACGCCATCGCAGACCAGGCGGCCGCGTAGGCGAGCAGGCCGACCCCGCTGCCGTGGTAGGCGATCAGACCCGCGCCCATGGCGACGACAGCGACGCAAACCACGGCGAACCCGTGCCTGAGATCGACCCGCGCCGCCGCCGACAAAGCGATTACGAACGCGCCGGCGCTCCCGGCGGCACTCGGTGCCGCCGCCGCCAGCAGGCCGCTGCTCGCGGCCAGCACGTACAGGTCCGGTGTCATCTGCTGCTGCAGACAGGACCACGCTGTCCACACCAGCCAGGCGCCGACCAACAGCACCAGGGCGACGAGCACGACGAGTCCCCGGCCATGCAGCGCCGGGGACTCCTTGGAGCCGATGACTGTCCAGGTGACCAGCGCCAGCCCGATCAGGCGCGCAGCGGTGGCGTCACGATGGTTGAGTGCCTTCAGCAGCATCATCAGGGACGTTACGTCCTAACGCGGATCGCGTCGAGGCGGACGCTTGCGTTACGCCAGTGCGAGCTTCGTGGTCGGCTCCAGCTGACGCCAGCGGTAGGCCATGATCGCGGTGCGGCTGAGGACCTCGAACGCCGCCATGCCGAGCAGTGCGACCGTCCAGGCGCTGCTGCCGGTGATCGAGTGATGCACGCTGAAGCGAGCGATCGACGCAGCGCCGGTGTGGCTGATCCAGTAGATGAAGGCGAAGCGTGACCCCATGCCGAGCACCCAGAAGAACGCCGACTCAGGGCCGCTGCGAAACCTGACCGTGCCATCATCGCCGCGACGCATGATCACGGTGATCCCGCTGAGGATCCCGATCGTGGCGCCTACCAGAGCGAATGCGCCGACCAGCAGCAGGTCGTTCCCCTGCGTCGGGAACCCATGCAGATAATTCGCGACCGCGATCCCGAGGATGACGACCGGACGGATCAGCGGGCGCCACGACATCCTCTTCTCCCGGATCTGCAGGATGACGATGAGGACGAGCGCTGAATCGAGTATGTAGTCAAAAGTGTTCATGCCAGGATGATCTACTTCTGGAAGCCTTAGTACATCGGCTCCAGGGTCGATTCAGGGGTGGATATCGTGGCCACTCTCCGCCCGTGGGTGGAGACCGTCCGGGTGGAGAGGCTCCGGGTGGACCCGGTGGTCAGCGCTTGATCAATGACCTGCCGGTCATCGCGGTCGGCTGCTCGTAGCCGAGCAACTCAAGCACGGTCGGCGCTACGTCGGCAAGCACGCCGCCTTCGTGGAGCGTGAGCTCTGGCATCGTCACGATTACCGGCACCGGGTTGAGTGAATGTGCGGTGTTCGGGCTGCCATCCGGCTCGAGCATGTGGTCGGCGTTGCCGTGATCGGCCGTGATGATCAGCGTTCCACCGCTCTCGTGCACAGCGATCACGACCTGGGCCAGGCAGGCGTCGACCGTCTCCACCGCCCTGACCGCAGCCGGGATGACACCGGAATGCCCAACCATGTCCGCGTTCGCGAAGTTGATGATCCCGAACGTGGGCTGGTCCTCGCGCCACGCCTTGACGAACGCGGCTGCGGCCTGCGGCGCGCTCATCTCGGGCTTCTTGTCGTAGGTGGGGACATCCCGCGCGGACGGCACGACCTCACGCCGCTCACCGGTCTGTGGGCTCTCCTCCCCACCGCCAAAGAAGTAGGTCACGTGCGGGTACTTCTCGGTCTCCGCGACGTGCAGCTGACGGCCGCCATGCTCCGCGATCACCTCGGGCAGTGTGATCTCGGGGTGAGCCGGCGTGAACGCGACCTGATACGGCCAGCCCTCGCGGTACTGGGTCATGGTGGTGTAGCGCTCAAGCGCCGGCGCACCGCCGCGGTCTACGTCCGTGAAGTCACGATCGGCCAGCGCCATGCTCAGCTCGCGCATACGGTCTGGGCGGAAGTTGAAGGCGAACACGCTGTCACCGGGACGGATGCGCGCTTCCTTTCCGATCGTCACCGGCTTGACGAACTCATCGGTCTCGTCGCGCGCATATGCATCTCGCAGCGCCTCGACGGCGGTTGCTGCGGTGTATTGCGCTCTGCCGTGGACGAGCAGGTCGTATGCGAGCTGGACTCGATCCCAGCGCTTGTCACGGTCCATCCCGTAGTAGCGCCCGATCACGGTCCCGACCCGGCCCACGCCGATCTCGGACATCCACCGCTCCACCTGCTCGAGGTAGCCCTCGCCGGAGTGCGGCAGTGTGTCCCGTCCATCGGTGAAGGCGTGGACCACCAGGTCCTCGACTCCCAGCTTGGCCGCTGCTTCGATCAACGCCCGCAGGTGCTCGTCACTTGAGTGGACGCCGCCATCGGACACAAGTCCAATCAGATGGACGCGAGGCGGGCGCTCCCCCGGGTTCCTGCCGATGAAGGCCATGCGGATCACGGCGTTGGCGGCGATCAGTCCGTTCTTCACCGCGAGATCGATCCTCGTCAGATCCTGCATTATGACTGCCCCGGCCCCAAGGTTCAGGTGGCCAACCTCCGAGTTGCCCATCTGCCCTTCTGGCAGGCCGACTGCGAGGCCGCAGGCCGTGAGTGTCGAGTGTGGATACCGGGCCCAGAGCTGGTCGAAGACCGGCGTGTGAGCGAGCGACACGGCGTTGCCGGGGCCGTCAGCAGCAAGGCCCCATCCGTCCAGGATCACCAGCACGCATGATGAGGCCGGCGGCGCCGCGGCGCCGCCGGGCAACGTCTCAACACCCGGGTCGCTGTCGTCGGCTGGTGGGGTCAACGGATCAACCTGCCGCCGCCACGATCGCCGCGAACGACTCAGCTTCAAGGCTGGCGCCGCCGACCAGGGCGCCGTCCACGTCCACGAGCGCCAGCAGCTCGGCCGCGTTCTCCGGCTTGACGCTGCCCCCGTAGAGCACGCGCACCGCCCTCGACTGTTCGCTGGAGCGGTCGCCGACCAGCGCCCGGATGAAGGCCGCCGCGTCCTGAGCCTGATCGGCTGTGGCGACCTTTCCGGTGCCAATCGCCCAGATCGGCTCATAGGCGATCACGACCCTGTGCAGATCCTGCTCCGCGACCTTGGAGAGGTCCTCCCTGATCTGGTGGCGGAGCTTTCGCTCCGTGTCTCCGCGCTCACGCTCTTCCTCGGTCTCACCGACGCAGACGATCGGGGTCAAGCCGGCCTCAAGTGCGCCCGCAACCTTCTGCGCAAGCGCCTTGTCGGTCTCGTTGAAGAGCTCGCGCCGCTCCGAGTGACCCAGGATTACGCCGTGGAGATCGAGTTCGCTCAGCATCACCGCCGATACCTCGCCGGTGAATGCGCCCTGTGGGGCGTAGTGCATGGTCTGCGCGAAGACCTGAACCCTCGAGCCCCTGGTCGAATCGACCATCGCGCTCAGCGCGGTGAACGGCGGGCAGATTGCGACCTCAACACCGTCGGCGCTCGAGACGCGCGGCAGCAGAGCCTGAATGAAGTTTTCGGCGTCGGCGATCGTCTTGTTCATCTTCCAGTTGCCGGCGATCAGCGGGGTCCGTGTGCCCTTCATGAGAGCACATCGATCCCCGGCAGGGTCTGGCCCTCAATCAGTTCGAGGGCGGCGCCCCCGCCGGTTGAGACATGGTCGATCCTCTCCGCGAGGCCGAACTGCTGCACGGCGGCGCCCGAGTCGCCGCCACCGACAACGGTCGTGCCCACCGCGGAGGCCATGGCCTCCGCAACTGCTCTGGTACCAGCCGCAAACGGCTCCATTTCAAATGCCCCCATCGGTCCGTTCCAGAAGATTGTGCCTGCGGCCGCTATCGAGCGGGCATATCCCGCGGCGGTCTTGGGGCCTATGTCCAGTCCCATCATCCCCTCCGGGACCTCAACACCGTCCACGGCAACCGGCGTCGCCTCCGCAGAGAAGCGGTCGGCCACCACGAGGTCGACCGGCAGTCTGAGGATCCCCTTGGCCTGCTGCGCCGCTCTCAACAGGCTCTTGGCCAGTTCCACATCCTCGTCCGCACAGAGGGAGTTCCCGACGCTGTGCCCCTGGGCGGCAAGGAACGGGAAGCCCATCGCGCCACCGATCAGCAACTCGTCAGCGAGGTTCAGGAACCGCGCGATCACGTTGATCTTGTCGGAGACCTTAGAGCCGCCGAGGATCGCGACCATCGGACGCTTTGGCGACTCGGTCACCTCGGTGAGCGTCTTTACCTCGCGCTCGAGCAGCAGCCCGGCTGCATGCGGCAGCAGCCGCGCGGCACCAACCGTCGATGAGTGCGCACGGTGCGACGCGCCGAAGGCATCGTTGACGTAGGCGTCGGCGAGCGCCGCGAGCGAGGCTGAGAGCGTATCGTCGTTGTTGGTCTCACCGGCTTCGAACCGCACGTTCTCGAGCATCAGGATCTCGCCGTCCTCGAGCTCTTGTGCCATCTTCGTGACCTCGTCGCCGATTACGGCAGGAGCGAGCTCGACCGGTATATCGAGGAGCTCGGAGAGCCGCCTGGCAACAGGCGCCATCGAGAACTTGGGGTCGTGATCCTTCGGCCGGCCCAGATGCGAGACGAGGATCAGCCGCGCACCTTGCGCCCGCAGTTCCCGCAGGGTCGGCAGCGTACCGCGGATGCGGGTGTCATCGGTGACATTGCCCTCAACATCGAGCGGCACGTTGAAATCGACCCGTACCAGCACCCGCTTCCCCTTGAGGTCGCCGAGGTCTCGCAATCTGCGCATCTGCCCTTGTCTGCCTTCTTGTCCGCAGTCCCCGTGCTCTAGGCGGCCTAGAGCTTCTGGACCAGGTCCACTACCCGGTTGGAGTAGCCCCACTCGTTGTCATACCAGGAGACGACCTTTACGAGGGTGCCGTCCATGACCACCGTGAGCAGGGAGTCGACGATTGATGACGCCGGATTCTTGACGATGTCCGAGGAGACGATCGGATCTTCGTTGTACTCGAGGTAGCCGGCCATCGGACCGTCGGCAGCCGCCTTCAGAGCCGCGTTGATCTCCTCCACTGACGTCTCGCGCTCGACCTCGACGGTCAGGTCGACGACGCTGCCGGTCGGCACGGGGGCGCGCACCGCAAAGCCGTTGAGCTTGCCGTTGAGTTCGGGGATGACGACACCGATCGCCTTGGCGGCGCCGGTTGACGCCGGGATCAGGTTCACGGCTGCCGCGCGTGCGCGTCGCAGGTCCTTGTGAGGCATGTCCTGCAGGCGCTGGTCCGCCGTGTAGGCGTGGATTGTGGTCATCAGGCCGTGCTTGATGCCGACGGTGTCCTGGAGGACCTTGGCGACCGGCGCCAGGCAGTTGGTCGTGCAGGAGGCGTTGGAGATCACGTGGTGGTTGGCCGCGTCGTACGCCTCGTCAAAGTTCACACCAAGCACGACGGTCACGTCGGGGCTCGTTGCGGGCGCCGAGATCACGACCTTCTTGGCGCCGGCGTCCAAGTGCTTGGAGGCGTTCTCACGGTCCGTGAAGAAGCCTGTGGACTCGATCACGACATCAGCGCCGAGTTCGCCCCACGGGAGCGAGCCAGGATCGCGCTCAGCGAGGACCCTGATCTGCTTGCCGTCGACGGCGACGCCGTTGTCGGTGAGCTCCACCGTCCGGCCCAGCGGCCCGTAGTTGGAGTCGTACTTGAGCAGGTGCGCGATCGTCTTGCGGTCAACCAGGTCGTTGAGCGCCAGCCACTCGATGTCGGCGTCACGCTCCAGCGCGGCGCGGAACACGTTCCTGCCAATGCGTCCAAACCCGTTGATACCGACACGTACCGCCATTTACTCCTCCGACTTCTCGATCTGAATCCGCGGTCAGGACCGCGCGTGCTCGGCGGCCAGAGCCGCGCATGCCCGGCAATGCCGGCCTGGAAAAGGCTACTGGCTCCACGAGTGGTCCGGGTGTCGGCTCAGCTTGTATGGTGGGCCGTTATCGGCGCGTCAGCGGTTCGAAGCGAGCTCAACCCTGTAGCCATCCGGGTCGAGCATGTAGGCGGCGTAGTAACGGCGGCCGTATTGCGGGCGCAGGCCGGGCGGGCCGTCGTCAGCTCCGCCGGCGGCCAGTCCCGCGCTGTAGGCAGCGTCGATGGCAGCCTTGCCGCTGGCCCTCACGGCGACATGTCCGTAACCCGGCGCGGGCTCGCGGCCGCGGCACACGATCCACAGCTCCGGTCCGTTCACGCCGTATGCAATCGCGTGCTCGGACTCGAACATGCGCCGCGCGCCGAGGGCGAAGAAGACCCGGTCATAGAACGCAGCGGACCTCGCCAGGTCACTGACCTCAAAGCCGACGTGATCGATCATCCGGCGCGGTCTATGTCCCTATGAACCACCTCGATCACGTATTCGGGTGAGCCCTTGAAGCGCTCGCCGAGACTCTCTGCGATCGTCACTGAACGGTGCCTGCCGCCGGTGCAGCCGACCGCCACCACCAGGTGTGATTTGCCTTCGGCGAGGTACTGCGGCAACAGGTAGTCGAGCATCGGGTAGAGATGCTCGTAGAACTCGTCCAGCGCGCCTCCGGTGTTGACGTACTCCTGGACGCTCACGTCCAGCCCGGTCAGCGGCCGCATGTCCGGCTCGTAGTGCGGATTCGGCAGGAAGCGGACGTCGAAGAGCAGGTCGGGATCGCGGACCGTGCCGTACTTGAAGCCGAAGCTCTCGAAGGTGACGGCCAACTGGCCCGGGGTCCGCGTCGGCAGCATTTCGTCCGCGAGCCGCCGGCGCAATTGGGCGGCGGTCATGCCGCCGGTATCGATCACCAGGTCGGCGCGCGCATGCAGCGGCGAGAGCAGCTCACGTTCGCGCGCGATCCCTTCGGCGACGCTGCCCCCGGGCGAGAGCGGATGCCGGCGGCGGGTCTCCTTATAGCGGGTCTGGAGCGTCTCGTCACTCGCCTCCAGGAACAGCAGCCGGTAGTTCACGCCGAGCGCCTTGAGCCGGTCGAGCATCTCGAGCAGACCGTCGAAGTAGCTGCCGGCACGGACATCCGAGACAACTGCGGCGTTGGCGACCTTTGAGCCGGTGTGGGTGAAGAGCTCCACCAGTGAGCCGATCAGCTCCGACGGCAGGTTGTCGACGCAGAAGTAGCCCGCGTCCTCAAAGGCGGCCATCGCGGTCGACTTGCCGGCTCCGGAGAAGCCGGTGATCACGACCAGATCTTTCAGTGCCAGCTCAGATTCGTTGACGCTCATGGCCCAAATCCAGACGAAGTCGTAACAGTCTCAGATCCCCATCCAGGGGGATAGCACGAGAGGCGGCGTTGAGTAGTGACCACCTCTCACACACCGGCCTTGTGGAGTTCCCGATGCAGCTCACGGGCGAGCTTGGCCGGCAGCCCAGGCACGGCCGCCAGCTCCTCCATCGACGCGGCCAGCACGGCGTCCGGTGAGCCGAAGTGCGTCAACAGCGAACGTTTGCGCGCCGGCCCCACCCCCGGCAGCCCGTCCAGCACCGAAGCGGTCATCGCCTTGTCGCGCCGCTGACGGTGGTGCGTGATCGCAAAGCGGTGCGCCTCGTCCCGCAGTCGTTGCAGCAGCTGCAACTCAGGCGTGTCATGCCCGAGTACCAGAGCCTGCGCCCGCCCTGGGATGAAGAGCTCCTCGATCCGTTTGGCCAGTGATATCACGACCACATCTCGGTCGACGAACCCCTGCAGCGCCCGTAACCCCGACGCCAGCTGTCCCTTGCCGCCGTCGATCACGATCAGGTTCGGCAGCGCCGCGAAACTCGGGTCGTACTCTTTGTCGTGCGGCGATACGTCCTGCTGCATGTCGAATGCAGCCATCCGCCGCCCCAGGACCTCCTCCATCGAGGCGAAGTCGTCCGGTCCGTAATCAGAGCCTCCGTTTCCGTCCGGCCATCTTTTCTCGCCCGTAGATGATGCGTTATTGAGGCCGCGCGCACCGGGAGCGGCATCTCCGACGGTTCTCACCCGGAAGCGCCGATAGTCGGACTTCTTCGGGGCGCCCCCCTCGAACACGACCATCGATGCGACCGTGTTGGTCCCCATCAAGGTCGAGATGTCGTAGCACTCGATCCGGAGCGGCACCGTGTCAAGGCCGAGCACCCGCTGCAACCCGTCAAGCGCCTCGCTGCGCTGCTGGCGCCGGCGCTCCGAACGCAGCTGCTCCTGATCGAGCGCAAGCCGCGCGTTGCGCTCGGCGAGCTCAAGAATGCGCCGTTTGTCGCCGCGCTCGGCCTCGCGCACCTCGACGCCGGCACCACGGCGCTCGCTCAGGGCGGTTGACATCGATCCCGCACCCCCGCCGCCCGTACCGTCACCCAGACCCTGCTGCACCACCACGAGCGGCGGGATCATCATCGCTGAGGCGTAGTACTGCAGCAGGAACGCCTCAGCGACCTCAGCCGGCTGTGCGTCGGCGGCGTTGTCCAGGTAAAAGCTCTGGCGGTCCGAGAGCACGCCGTCCCGCACCTGGAAGACCTGGGCGTTGGCGTCGCCCTCGCCGACGGCGACCGCAATCGCGTCAAAGGTGCCCATATCGGCGCTCGAAACGCGCTGACGCTCGAGCAGCTGACGCACGGCCGCCAGCCGATTGCGCTCACGCGCGGCGTCCTCGTAGCGCTGCTCGGCCGCGGCCTGGCGCATCTCGAACTGGAGCCGGCGCTCGATCTCCTTGTAGCGACCCGAGAGGAACTCAATCACGTCGTTGATTCCGCTGCGGTACTGCTCCTTGGACACGTAGCCGACGCACGGGGCCTCGCAGCGCTTGATGTAGTAGTCGAGGCACGGCGAGCCACTGCGCCGCCCGGGCTCAGGCCCATCGCAGGAGCGGAACATGAAGACCTTGCCCAGCACATCGAGCGTCGAGCGCACACGTTTCGCGTTCGAATACGGGCCGAAGTAGAGACGCTCGCGGCGGTGGCGTTCACGCGTGAAGTACACGCGCGGGAAGTCTTCATCGAGGCTGATCGCGATATACGGATAGGACTTGTCGTCGCGGAGCCTGATGTTGAAGCGCGGCTGGTACTGCTTGATGAAGTTCTGCTCGACGATCAGCGCCTCGGACTCGGTCTGCACGACCAGCGCCTCGACGTGGTCGATCATCGGCAGCAGATCGCGTCCTGCCTGGGTGCTTGGGTTGGAGAAGTGCGAACCCACGCGCTTGCGGATTGAAATCGCCTTTCCCACGTAGATCACTCTCCCCTTGCTGTCGCGGAAGAGGTAGACGCCAGGTTCGTCCGGCAACTCACGGCGGCGGTCTGCGGAGATGATCGGCATCTGGGATTGAGTCTAGGTATCGATCCGGTAACGATCTTGTGTCCAGACTTGAATGATTCAAGAAAACCGGCGAGACTGTTGCCGGTGGCGACGACGGTGCCGACGACGATCGAGATCGAACAGATGTTGCGCGCGGCCGAGCTGCGCGTCACGCGAGTGCGGATGGCTGTGCTGAGCGCCGCGCACGAGCGTCCACACGCCGACACGAATTCAATCATCGAAACGGTGCGCCAGCGTCTCGGCGAGGTCTCTCATCAGGCCGTGTACGACGTGCTTGAAGCGCTGACCACCGCCGGCCTGCTGCGGCGTATTCAGCCGTCGCGCTCGGTCGCGCGCTATGAGTCGCGCGTGGGCGATAACCATCACCACATCGTCTGCCGGTCGTGTGGCGCGGTCGCCGACATCGACTGTTCGGTCGGCGACGCACCGTGCCTGATGCCGGCCGACGACCACGGCTATTCGATTGACGAGGCTGAGGTCATCTACTGGGGACTCTGCCCCAGCTGTTCTGAAGCCCAGTAGTTCCTACCAACCGTGCTAAGTACCCCCACATTCCGAAAGGACCCCCTTTGTCTGAGACACCTGACGCCGTAGTTGGAGAGATGAGTGACAGCGAGGCCACCGCCTCCACCGGTGGTTGCCCGGTCGACCATGGACGGCTGACGCACCCCACGAAAGGCGACGCGAACGCGGAGTGGTGGCCGAACCGCCTCAACCTGAAGATCCTGGCCAAGAACCCGCCGGCCTCGAACCCCCTCGGTCAGTCATTTGACTACGCCGAGGCGTTCAAGAGCCTTGACCTCGACGCCCTTAAGCAGGACATCGCCGAGGTACTCACCACCTCTCAGGAGTGGTGGCCGGCTGACTTCGGCAACTACGGCCCGTTGATGATCCGCATGGCGTGGCACAGCGCCGGCACGTATCGCATCAGCGACGGGCGCGGCGGCGCAGGCGCCGGTCAGCAGCGCTTCGCTCCGCTCAACAGCTGGCCTGACAACGTCAGCCTCGACAAGGCCCGCCGCCTGCTCTGGCCGCTCAAGAGGAAGTACGGCCAGAAGATCTCATGGGCCGATTTGCTGATCCTGACGGGCAACGTCGCCCTCGAGACGATGGGCCTTGAAACCTTCGGATTCGGCGGCGGGCGCGCCGATGTCTGGGAGCCGGATGACGACGTCTACTGGGGCCCTGAGACGACCTGGCTCGGCGATCAGCGTTACACGGGTGATCGTGAGCTCGAAGAGCCGCTCGCGGCGGTGCAGATGGGTCTGATCTACGTGAACCCGGAGGGTCCCAATGCGAACCCGGACCCGCTCCTGTCGGCGCGCGATATCCGCGAGACGTTCCGCCGCATGGCGATGAACGACGAAGAGACCGTGGCGCTGATAGCCGGGGGCCACAGCTTCGGCAAGACGCACGGTGCCGGCCCCGCTGACAACGTCGGTCACGAGCCTGAGGCAGCCTCGATTCAGGAACAGGGTCTCGGCTGGAAGAACAGCTACGGCACGGGAAAGGGCGCGGACACGATCACCTCGGGCCTCGAGGTCACCTGGACCACCACCCCGACGCGGTGGAGCAACAACTTCCTGGAGAACCTGTTCGCATTCGAGTGGGAGCTCGATAAGAGCCCGGCCGGCGCGAACCAATGGGTCGCCAAGGGGGCCGGCGAGATCATTCCCGACGCGTACGACTCCTCGAAGTATCACCTGCCGACGATGCTCACCACCGACCTCGCGCTGCGGTTCGACCCTATCTACGGGCCGATCTCAAAGCGGTTCCTAGAGAACCCGGACCAGCTTGCGGACGCGTTCGCGCGGGCCTGGTTCAAGCTGACCCACCGCGATATGGGGCCGCTCGTCAGGTACCTCGGACCCGAGGTCCCGAGTGAGGAGCTGATCTGGCAGGACCCGCTTCCGCAGGCACCGGACGAGGTGATCGGCGACAAGAAGATCGCCTCCCTGAAGGAGGAGATCCTCGCGTCCGGGCTCACCGTCTCGCAGCTGGTTTCAACGGCGTGGGCGGCCGCCTCGTCATTCCGCGGCAGTGACAAGCGCGGCGGCGCCAACGGCGCCCGCATCCGCCTAGAGCCGCAGCGCAACTGGGAGGTCAACAACCCGGCCCAGCTGGCGACGGTGCTGAGCACGCTGGAGGGCATCCAGGCGAAGTTCAACGAGCATGGCAAGACCGTCTCACTCGCCGATCTGATCGTGCTCGGCGGCTGTGCAGGTGTCGAGCAGGCCGCAAGGCGCGCGGGCTTCGACATCGAAGTGCCGTTCGCGCCGGGCCGAGTCGACGCCAGCCAGGAGCAGACCGATGTCGAGTCCTTTGAGGCGCTCGAGCCCAAGGCCGACGGCTTCCGCAACTACCTGGCCCCGGGGACCCGGCTGCCGGCCGAGTACCTGTTGATCGACAAGGCGAACCTGCTCAACCTGAGCGCACCGGAGATGACCGTGCTGGTCGGCGGCCTGCGCGTGCTCGGCGCCAACTACGACAACTCCACGGTGGGCGTGCTCACGTCAACCCAGGGCAAGTTGAGCAATGATTTCTTTGTAAATCTGCTCGACGTTGGAACCTCGTGGACGGGTGAGTCGCCGACTGCCGACAGCTTCATCGCAACCGGCCCCAACGGCGAGAGCTGGACCGGTAGCCGTGCCGACCTGGTGTTCGGCTCCAACTCGGAGCTTCGTGCGATCGCTGAGGTCTATGCGAGTGACGATGCCGCGGATAAGTTCGTGCACGACTTCGTCGCCGCCTGGGACAAGGTCATGAACCTGGACCGGTTCGACCTGGCGTAGGAGGCGTTTGGGTGGGGCTGGCCCGCATGGCCAGCCCCGTCAGTACTCCTTGGAGGAGCGGTAGACGGCGAACACCACGTAGCCCGCGCCGGCCAGCAGCAGCAGCCAGACGAGCGTGCCCAAGCCGGTGGTTGTGAGGCGGTCGTAGGCGCTCAGGTCCAGCGTCGCGACGGCAGCGGCGGCGTAGAGGATGGCCCGGCGCCTGTTCCCGAGCGAGTAGAGCGTGCTCCGATGTTCGCGGTAGAGGCGTGAGCCGATCCACGCGAAGGCGGCGAGGAAGCCGATCGATATCGCCTGCCTGGCCGTGTCGGCCGCGAGCTGCCCCTGTTCGAAGCCGTCCACGACCGCGGCGAGCGCGACGATGATGGCGATGTTGCGGACGTTCTCGTTTAGCTTCACGGCGGACTCAGCTGCTTGCTGCGAGACCCAAGCGTACCGCTGCGCCTTCGGCGGCTGAGAGGGGTGCTGCTGGAACGGGCAGTGTGGTATCGCCGTCGACCTGTTCCGGCGCGAAGCGGTAGCCGATCCCGAAGTGCGTGTGCACGTAGCGCCAATCCGGTGAGAGCTTCTCGAGCTTCGTCCTCAGCTTGCGCACGAACACGTCCACCGAGCGGTCGCCACGCACCATCGTGTAGCCCCAGACACGCTGATAGATCTGCTCGCGCTCGAGCACCCGCCCGCCGGCTGACGCGAGTTGGCGCAGCAGCTCGTACTCTTTGCGTGAGAGACCGGCTGGCTCGTCGCCGACGTAGGCATCGAACCGGTCGGGGCGGATCGTGAGCTGACCGGCCGAGATCGGCTCATCATCGCCGACCATCATTCCGATCCGCCGCCGCCGCAGCACCGCCTGGATGCGCGCAACCAGCTCCTCCGGGTGACAGGGCTTCGTGACCCAGTCGTCGGCGCCACCGCGCAGGGCGCGTACGCGATCTGCGACGGACACGGGCGGCGACACGGCAACGATCGCGAGGCCAGGCAACGCGACGGAGACCCGCTCTATGTATTCGATCCCACTCAATGAGGGATTGATCAGGAGTCCGTGCAGGCGTAGTGCGGTGAGCTGATCGGGTCCCGGCGCGTAGGACAAGAGCTCACGGTCCCAGCGCAGCGCCTCAAAGCGGCGCTCCATCACTTTCAGCAGGCCGCTGTCGTCGTCAACGAGCGCGATCCGAACCGGCGAAGACTCGCTGGTGGCTGCCATCGTCCAGATGAGTCTAGAGAGCCTCGCCGACAGCGGCGGGAAGCGCGTTTGCCCCGGGAACGCGAGCGACGCTCTAACCGGCGATCTGCTCGTAACGCTCGTACAGCGACTCGACCGTCTGCTTGGCGCGCTCGTGCCGTTCGCTCGCCTTCGCGGCGCTCTCAGGGGTCGCCCAGGCGCTCGGATCGGCCAACTCGTCCTCAACGGAGCGCAGCGCCGCCTCGGCATCCTCGATCTGACGTTCGAGCTTGGTCTGGGCCGCCGTCACCTTGCCGGGACTCGCCGGCTTCGCGGGAGCAGCAGCGGCGGTGATCGCGGCTGCCTTCACGCGGCTGGAAACCACCGTCTGCCTGGCAGCAGCCTCGAGCGCCGCCCGCTCCTCACGTACGCGCAGGTACTCCGGCCAGCCGCCGACGTACGAGTGCAGCGTCTGGTCCTCAAACGCGACCGTGCGCGTGCCGATCGCGTCCAGCAGCGCCCGGTCGTGCGAGATCACCAGTAGCGATCCTGTGAACTGGGATAGCGCGTCCTCCAGCGCCTCACGGCTCTCCACGTCCAGATGGTTGGTCGGCTCGTCGAGGATCAGCAGGTTCGAGCCGGACTGCACGAGGATCGCGAGCGACAGACGCTGCCGCTCTCCGCCTGAGAGCCCATCCAACGGCTTCTCCGCATCCTCACCACTGAACAGGAAGCGCCCCAGCAGGGACCGCGCGTTGGCGGGGGTGAGCCCGGTCAGGTGGGTGCACGCCTCCACCACCGTCCGCGCGCTGCCTGCGTGCAACTCCTCGGCGTGCTGGGAGAGGAACCCGATCTTGACGTTGTGGCCGGTCTTGAGCTTGCCGCTGACCACCGGTCCAGCATCCTCCCAGGGCTCGCCCGCTGGCGAGCCCTGGGCCGCGGCACGCGCGCCACCATCCGCCGCCACGGCGTCCCGCTTGATCGCCATGCCGGTGTGGTCACGAGCATCAGCGCCGTCGTCCGAGAACGGCCGGTGGCCCGCGAGCGTCTCAATCAACGTCGTCTTGCCAGTTCCGTTGGAGCCGACGACCGAGACGTGCTCACCTCGCTCCAGCCAGAGCTCGCCGCGCTCCAGCAGAACCCGGTCGCCGATCGTCACCCTTGCGTCCTCAAACTCGAAGACCACCCGGCCGCTGCGCTCCGGCGGCTTGAATGCGAACGCCAAGCCGTCACGGTCACGCTCGCCGCGCTCGATCTTCTCGATCTTGTCGAGCTTCTTCTGGCGCGCCTGAGCCTGCCGGGCGCGCGTTCCGGCACGGAAACGCGTGACGAACTTCTCCAGGCGGTCGATCTCAGCCTGCTGGCGTTCAATCATGCGGCCGAGCGCCAGTTCGCGCTGCGCCTTCTCGGTGCGCCACTGATGCCAAGTGCCGGGGAAGAACTTACCGCGACCTGCCTCAAGCTCCAGCACGGCGGTCGCGACCGACTCCAGGAACCAGCGATCGTGCGCAATCAGGATCACGGCTGCGTCGAGCGAGACGAGATGCGCCTCAAGCCACTCGAGCGCGGCTATGTCCAGGTGGTTGGTGGGCTCGTCCAGCAGCAGCAGGTCTGGATCTCCCGCGAGTGCGCGCGCGAGTGACGCGCGTGTCAGTTCGCCACCGGAGAACGTGTCGAGCTTGCGGTCGAGCAGTGCGTCGTCCTTGAAGCCGAGGCCGTGCAGGGTCGCGAGCACGCGTTCACGCCAGGTGTAGCCGCCCGCATGCTCAAGCGCCGCCTGGGCGTCGGCGTAGGCACTCAAGGTCGGCTCCGCGTAGTCACCGTCCGCCATCTGCTGCTCCAGGCGCACGAGCTCCGCTTCCAGCGCTACGAGCTCCGGCGCGCCCGAGAGCACGTAATCACGCAGGGTGATGTCCCGCTCGCGCGGCGGGCGTTGATCGTGCAGGGCCACCTTCGTGCCCTTGGCGAGTACGAGCTCGCCGCCGTCGATCGACGCCTCGCCCGCGAGCATGCGGATCAGCGTGGTCTTGCCGGCGCCGTTGCGGCCGGACAGGCTCATGCGGTCCCTGCGTTCGAGCTTGAACGAGATGCCGCGCAGCAGCGGCTCGCCGGAGATGTCCTTGCTGAGGTCGGAGGCGATGATTACGGCCATCGGGCTTGATGGTAGGCAGCGATACGATCGAGCGATGATCGCCAGCAGCGAAGCGCCCGTTCCACCGCGGGAGTACCCGCCCGCGCGGACCGTCGTGGTGCCGGATCGAGGCGAGTTCTTCCTCCGCGATACCGGACTCGCGGACCGTTCCGAAGACCCGGACAGCCGTCCTGTGGTGTTCATGCTGCACGGCTGGGTCGGTAGCGCCGATCTCAACTTCGGCGGCCTCTATGACGATCTCTCGGCTGCCGGGTACAGGGTGATCGCGATCGATCACCGTGGCCACGGGCGCGGCATGCGCGCGCTTGTGCCCTTCCGCCTGAGCGACTGCGCTGCTGACGCGGCTGGCGTGATCCGGACACTCGGCGTCGCCCCAGCGATCGTCTACGGCTACTCGATGGGTGGCGCGATCGCGCAGCTCGTGGCCAGGGACCACCCGGACGTGGTTTCGGGCCTGGTGCTCAGCGGTACATGTCAGCACTGGCAGGACGAGGAGCTCAGGCGCACCTGGAGGGCGATGCCGTTCGTCGGGCTCGGCCTGGCGGTCGCCCCGGGTCGTGGCTGGCGGGTAGCGCTCAAGCGCGCCGGCCTGGCGACCGGGCCGGGCGCGGCGTGGTTGCGTTCAGAGATGATGCGCCACAGCGCCAGGGACATCGCGGAGGCCGGGCGTGAGCTCGGCCGCTTCGATTCGCGTCCGTGGCTTGAGCCTGCGCCCTTCCCCACGGCCGTGGTGCTGACCACCGCCGACGACGCGGTGCCACCGGCCAAACAGCGCGAGTTGGCCACTGCTCTGCACGCCGCGGTCTTTGAGGCGCCGGTGCGCCATCTTGACGTGGGAGTGCTCGCAAGCGCCGACGCGGCGGCGCTTTACAACCCGGCATTGCTCGCCGCGCTGGACTCGGTACGTGCAGCCGACGCATCGGGTAGCCTTTCCGCCACGTGACCCGTAATCGCATCGTCTTTGTCGGTTCCGCCGTAGCCGCGACCGTGCTGGCCGTGTGCCCGTCGGCGTTTGCCGTCACCCACGGCGGTGAGGGTCTCTATGGCCCAACCAACGACGCTGTGATCACGAACACGATGTTCATCGTGATGGGCTTCTTCGTCACGATCATCGTCGTCTTCTCGGTGATTCAGGGCCGGCTCGAGCACCGCAAGCACGCGCGGCAGGACGCCGCCAAGCGCCGCTCTACTTCGGAGGAGTGGAAGGGCGGCTGGTAGCCGTCGGCGGGGGATCCGGGTTTCAGATCCCATAAGGTAGGCCGATGGCCTACTTTGTCACCGGTTCCACCGGCTTCATCGGCAGCAATCTGATCGAGCGGCTGCTGAAGCGCACCGCGCGCAAGCAGGGAACCGACGCCGATATCTATGTGCTGGTGCGCGAGGGCTCGCTGGACCGGCTCGATTCGCTGATCAAGCAGTGGAGCGCCTACTCGCCCAGGGCACCTGCGCGAGTCAAACCGGTGACAGGTGATCTGCACGACCCGCTGCTCGGCATCGACAAGGCCGTGGTCAAGCAGCTGCGAGAGGCCGGGATCAAGCACTTCTTCCATCTCGCCGCGATCTACGACATGACCGCTGATCACGGCGTCAACGAGCTGACCAACGTCGAGGGAACGCGTCACGCCATTGACCTTGCCGCGGCGATCAACGCCAAATGCCTTCATCACGTCTCCTCGATCGCCGTAGCCGGGTTCTACAAGGGCCTATTCACCGAGCAGATGTTCGACGAGGGCCAGCCACTCGAGCATCCGTACCACCGCACGAAATTCGAGTCCGAGCAGCTGGTGCGTGAGGAGTCAGCGCTGCCGTGGCGCATCTACCGGCCGTCGGTGGTCGTCGGTGACTCTCATACCGGTCGGATCGACAAGATCGACGGCCCGTACTACTTCTTCCCGCTGATCAAGCGCGCCCGCCGGTACGTACCTGACTGGCTACCGCTGATCGGCCCGGAGATCGGCCACACCAACATCGTGCCGGTCGACTTCGTGGCCGACGCGCTCGATCACATCGCCCACCAACCGAACCTCGACGGCACCACCTTCCACCTCACCGATCCCGATACGCGGCGCGCGAGTGACGTGCTGAACACGTTCGCAAAGGTCGCCAGGGCTCCACACTTCTCGCTCACCGTGAGTGCGGGGTCGCTCGGAACGCTCTCAAAGGGCGCCGCCGCCGCGCTGATGTCGCTACCCGGCGCCAAGCAGGCACGTAGGGTGTTGCTGAGCGAAGCCGGTATCCCGGAAGAGGTGGTCGACTACATCGACCTCACGGCCCGCTTCGCCACCACCAATGCGGACGCCGCGCTGGCCGGATCCGGCATCGACGTTCCGCCACTGGAAAACTATGCGGCGCTGCTCTGGGACTACTGGGAGCACAACCTCGACCCCGATCTGGCGCGGGTGCCGACCACACGCGGCGCGCTGGCTGGCAAGACGGTACTGATCACCGGCGCTTCAAGCGGTATCGGGCGCGCCACCGCGGTCCGGATCGCCGCTGCCGGCGCCATCCCCCTGCTGGTCGCGCGCGGCACCGACAAGCTCGAGGAAACCAGGAAGGAGATTGAACTCGCCGGCGGGACCGCCTACAGCTACGCTGCCGACATCTCGGACATGGAGGCCGTCGGGGAACTGGTGGACACAGTGCTCGCCGAACACGCGGCGATCGACGTCCTGATCAACAACGCGGGCCGCTCGATCCGGCGCTCGATAGCGCTCTCATATGACCGCTTCCACGACTTCGAGCGCACGATCCAGCTCAACTACCTGGGCACGATCCGCCTGACGATGGGCCTGCTTCCCTCGATGCGTGAGCGGCATTCAGGCCATGTCATCAACATCTCCTCGATAGGCGTCCAAACCAACCCGCCGCGCTTCTCCGCCTACGTCGCGTCCAAGTCGGCCCTCGACGCCTGGACGCGCGTGGTCAGCTCCGAATGCATAGCGGACAACGTCCACTTCACAACCGTGCACATGCCGCTGGTGAAGACGCCGATGATCGCCCCGACCAAGATGTACGACCGCTTCCCGACGATCACGCCCGACGAGGCCGCTGACATCATCATCGACGCGATTCGCACGCGCCCGAAGGTCGTCAGCACGAAGCTCGGGACCTTCGGTGAGGTCAGCTACGCGCTCGCGCCCAAGCTGATCGACCAGGTGCTTGGCGCCGCGTACAGGATCTTCCCTGACTCCGCGGCGGCCAAGGGGCAGGTCGACCCCGGTGAGCACGCCTCCCGCGAGCAGGCGCTGTTCGCGCGGCTGCTGCGCGGCACGCACTGGTAGGCAAAAGCACTCAACCGTCGAGCAGCAGCCCCTCCCGCAACCCGGCACCGCCGACCGTCAGGGCCGAGCCGAACAGCGCGGAGACCTCCATCAGCAGCAGGATCCCCGAAGGCAGCAGCCTCACACGGTCGATGTCGAGCTGATACTGCTGCGCGACCTCAGCGGCCGGTAGCCGCTGCAGGACCTCCAGTGAGAGCCCGAGCGCACCCTGATCAAGCAGCGGACCGACGATCCGAGTCAGCGATGCGGCGCTGCCACCGACGGCGACGGCCCGTCCCACCTCCGGCGGTTGCAGCCCGGCGAAGGCGTCGTGCACGCGCGCGCTCGCGCGTGCACACTCATCGACTGACGGTGGGTCCGAGCGTATCTCGGAGCCGATCAGGTCACTCGACCCGATCGCGAGCGAGCGGCACCATTCAATCTGGTCCGGTGGCACCCCGACGATCAGCTCAGATGAGCCGCCTCCGATATCCACCACGCCGAGCGCGCCGCCAACTCGCGGTTGGCCGTGCTGGCGGCAACCCCAGGCGGCACCGATGAAGGCGAGCCTGCCCTCCTCGTCACCGGTCAACACCGTCACCGACAGACCGTCGCAGACGCGCTCAATCATGCTGACCAGCCGCTCACCGTTGGCTGCCCTGCGCACACCAGCGGTCGCCACGCAACGAACATCCGCTACCCCCAGCCGCCGGGCGCTGGCCAGCTGGCCCGCGACCGAGCGCACCACCTCCTCAAGCTTGGCATCCGGGATCGCGCGGTTCGCGTCGAGTGAGCGGGCGATCTGAGTGAACGCGCGCTCCTGACAGATCTCGACAAGCTCGTCATCAACACGGTCGGCCACCAGCAGGCGAGTGGTGTTCGAGCCGATATCGATGCAGGCACGGCGCACGGCCGCTTAGGCTAACCGGCGGGGCTCGGTTCGGCGGCGAGCTTGGCCGAAGTCGCGGCAGCACGGGCCTGCGGGACCAAAAGCCCGGCGAGCACGCAGACGATCAGGAAGCCGGTGGCCATCCAGAAGGTGTCAGTGAAACCGGAGAGCGCGGGCAGCCCATGGAACACGTTGTCGGCGATGAACGTCGCCGAGATCTGGCCGCCGAGCGCTCCGCCCAGCGTCCTCATGACCGTGTTCATGCCGGACGCCACACCGGTCTGGTGCGGCGGCACGGCGCCGACGATCAGGTTGCCCAGCGCCGAGAACGCAAGTCCGATACCGACGCCGAGCAACGCCGAGGTGATCAGCATGTCATACGGGTGGGCGTGCTGGACGGCGATCCAGAAGAACGCGAATGCGGTGACCGCGCTGCCGCTGACCAGCGCCGACTTTGAGCCGTAACGCCGTGCGATCTTGCCGGTGACGCTGCCGAGCAGGCCCATGCCGGCGGCGGACGGCAGCAGGTACAGGCTCGAGTCGAGCACGGAGGCGCCGAAGCCGAAGCCGGTGCTCTTGGGCAGCTGGGCGAACTCCGGGAAGATGATGAAGGACGAGTACATGCCGGCGCCGAGTAGGAAGGCTGCGAGATTGGCTGTCCAGACGCCGCGGATGCGCATCATCGTCATATCCACGAGAGGGTTGTCGCTGCGGGCCTCGAGCGCCACCCAAGTGGCGGTGATCAGCGTGCCGGCGACGATCAATGCCAGCGACTTGGGGCTGCCCCAGCCCCAAGTCGAGGTCTGGGCGATGCCGATCAGGAGCACGGTCATGCCGGTACTCATCACGGCCGCGGCCGTCCAGTTGATCTTGCCGGCCGCGCGGATCGGTGACTCCGGGATCCACTTCCAGGTCGCGGCGGCGGCGATCAGAGTGACCACCAGCGGAATCCAGAACAGCCAGTGCCAACCAAGATGCTCGGCGATCAGCGCGCCGATCACGAGGCCGAAGCCCGCGCCCACTCCGAGGATCGACGACATCAGACCGATGCTGCCCGCGACCCGGTTCGGCGGGAACTCGTCACGCGCGATGGAGAAGGCGAGCGGGAAGATGCCGCCGGCAACGCCCTGGATGACGCGCGCGAAGATCAGCATGCCCAGGGAGTCGGAGACGGCCGCGAGTAGCGTTCCGGCCGCGAGGATCAGCAGCGTCCACAGCAGCAGGCGCTCCTTGCCGTACATGTCGCCCAGCCGCCCGATCACCGAGGTGCCCACCGAAGCTGAGACCAGGAACCCGGTCAGCAGCCACGTGGTGCCGGTCTCCGAAGCGTGCAGTGCATGTTGGAAGGTCGGCAGCGCCGGGATCACAGCGGAGGAGAGCACCGCGTAGGCCACGCCGGCGCTGCAGAGCACCGCCAGGATCACGTTCGGATGGACCTCATGCGTGCGTTCCGGCACATGCGGGTGGCCGCCGTGGCGGACGATCGGGCCCGGTTGGGGAGTGCCGGCGCTAGGTTGGTCTGAGGGCATCCTGGTACCTTATCGGAATGAGCATTCCGGTGGCAGATGATCCGTGGACCGAGACCGACCCGGACGGTGCCTGGACGTCACTCACCGCCAGCGCCAAACATGAGCGCATCCTGTGCGCCGCATGGCGTCTGTTCTGCGCCGAGGGCCTCGACGCACCGATGCCGATGGTCGCCGCGGCAGCCGGAGCCGGCGTCGGCAGCCTCTACCGTCAGTTCCCCTCCAAGCGCGATCTTGTCGCAGCGCTGGTGACGCGCCGGCTTGAGCAGATAACACAGGTCGCGGAGGCAGCCATCAGGCAGCCGGGTAGCCGCTGGCAGGCGCTCAGACAGATGCTGTGGACGATCGTTGAGCTCCAGCATGGCGATGAGATCCTTGGCGAGGCATGGATCCAGGTCGCGGATCAGCAGGACGTCGCGCGCGCCACCGAGCGCGCGCAAAATGCGCTCGATCAACTGCTCGGGGCCGCGCGCCGCGAGGGCTCGGTGCGCGCGGACGTGGATGTGCTTGACATACGACTGGTGTTCACGGCCACGCGCGCGGCCGGCCGTGTCGCGCCCGACGCCTGGAAGCGGATGCTCCAGCTACTGATTGACGGCCTGGCGCTAGGTCAGGCTTCTGGTCCGTGAGCCGCGTGAGCCAGCGCCAGCGGCTGACCGGTTCCACTCTCGTGCCAAGCGTGCCCGACCGGCATCGTCAGATCGTATAGTCACAGTCACATGGCAAAACCATCGCCGCCATTTGCATTCGGGGCCCGCGAGGCTCACGACGGTACCTTTCGGCGCCAGGTGAGCAGGTTCCGTCAGTGGGTGACCGCGGACGGGTCCAGCGGCTTCTCGCCGGAAGCCGGTCGGTACCACCTATATGTGTGCCGAGCATGTCCGTGGGCACACCGCACCATGATCGGACGGGCGCTGATGGGGCTTGAGGACGTGATTTCGATCTCATTCGTCGATCCGATCCGTGATGATCGCGGCTGGGCCTTCACAGAGCCCGGCCGCTACGAGGATCCTGTCAACGGCGCCCAGTTCCTGTCCGAGGCGTATCTGGCCGTTGACCCTGAATTTGAGGATCGAGTGACAGTTCCGGTGCTCTGGGACCGTGAGCAGCGGACGATCGTGAACAACGAATCCTCGGAGATCTTCCGCATGCTGCACACGGTGTTCGCGCCGCTGGCGGCGCACCCGATCGAGCTCTATCCGCAGGAGCTCTCCGCTGAGATCGACACGCTCAACGCACGCATCTACGACAGCGTCAACAACGGCGTCTACAAGGCCGGTTTCAGTACCTCGCAACATGCCTACGAGCGTGCCGTCGTGGAGCTGTTTGCGATGCTGGATGAGCTGGACGAGCGGCTCAAAGACCGGCGTTTCCTGTTCGGAAGCAGGCCTCTGGAGAGCGATTGGCGGCTCTTCACGACGCTCTTGCGCTTCGACGCCGTGTACCAGATCCACTTCAAGTGCTCGGTCCGCAAGGTGGCTGAGTATCCGAACCTCTGGCCGTACCTGCGCGACCTCTATCAGTGGCCTGGCGTCGCCGACACGGTCTCATTCGCTGAGATCCGCGACCACTACTACCGCACCCACCCCATGATCAACCCAGTCGGCCTGGTTGCGGTGATGCCGGCGCTCGATTTCGAGGCGCCTCCCCACCGCGACCGCTTCTGAGAAGCGACCGCCTCAGCCTAAAAAACTCCTGAGGCGACCGGCTCAGGCCAACAAAACCCCCTGAGCCGACCGTGCCTCAGGGTCAGGCGCGCCTCACGGTCAGGGCTGCCTCACGGTCAGGGCTGCCTCAGGTGCGTGTCGCCAGAACCTGGTAGACCGTCGCCCAGTTGGTGGTGAAGCCCTGACGGGCGGCGTGCAGGTAGAGCTTCCACATCCGCGCCCGCTCCTCACCTGCGAGCGCCACGGCCTCGTCATAACGCCGTTCGTAGCGTTTGATCCACTCAGTGATGGTGAGCGCGTAATCCGGGCCGATGCCCTCCACATGCTGCGGTATGAGGCCGGCGCGCTCCATCGCCTTGGCGATCCTTGAGAGCGGCAGCGGCACACCGTCGGGGAACACGAACCGTTCCGAAACAGCGCCTTCGTCCCTGGTGTCGAAGTCGGCGAGCTTCGCGATGCCGTGGTTGAGTAGCCGCCCGCCGCCGCGCAGCAGGCCGTGCAGTGTGCTCATGTAGAGGTCAATCCGTTCCTCCCCCACGTGCTCCACCATGCCGATGCTGGAGATCGCATCGAACCCACCCTCACGGACCTCGCGGTAGTCGCATACCCGAAACTCGACCAGATCACCGAGGCCCTGCTCCGCGGCACGCTTGCTGGCTTCTTCCACCTGCGGCTCGGAGAGGCTGATGCCAAGGACGTTGACGCCCCGCTCACGCGCGGCATTCAGCGCCATGCTGCCCCAGCCGCAGCCGACGTCCAGCAGACGCTCTCCCGGTTGCAGATCGAGCTTCTTGCAGATCAGGTCCAGCTTGGCCTTCTGAGCCTCTTCCAGCGTGGTGGCGCCAGCGCGCCAGTAGGCGCAGCTGTAGGTCATCGACCGGTCCAGGAACAGCTCGAAGAACTCATTGCCCGAGTCATAGTGGTGGCGCACGGCACGACGGTCGCGCGCGATCGTGTGACGCTCGCCCCGGAGCCGCAGCTCCGTGGCCGGAGGCGGCGGCGGCAGCGTCAGTCCGTTGGCACGGATGAGCCCAAGCGCAAGCTTGGCCCCCGTCTTCAGCTTGATTGGCGGCGTTTCGAAGTTGTCTACGACCAGCAGCGCGGCGTCAATGTCGTCCACCTCGATCAGGCCCTGCGCGTAGGCGCGTCCGAGCCCGAGCTCACCGGGGGCGCGCAAGAGGTGCGCAAGCGCCTTGGGCGAGCGTATGAAGAAGGTCGGCGCGTCCGGTGTGGTGGCCGCGACGCTGGTGCCGTCCCAGAAGGAAACTGTGAATGGACGCTCGGGCAGCGCGCGTTCGAGTTCAAGCCGCAGAGCGGCGGTGTTCGAAAAGGCCATCCCGGGACTACGCCGCTGCGGATCGGGCCTTGCGCTGCCGTCGCTCGACGGGTACACGGACCACGTCCCAGACGATTCCGAGCCGTTCAAGGAGCTGGATGAACTCGGCGCTGAGGTCCAGCTGGCCGCGGTCGGCGCCGTGCCGGTATGAGGTCGGAAAGGCGTGATGCGTGTTGTGCCACGCCTCGCCCCAGGTGGGGACGGCCAGCCATGCGAGGTTGCGGGATTCGTCGCCGGTCTCATAGTCCTGATTGCCGAAGAAGTGGCAGAGCGAGTTGATGCTGAAGGTGGCGTGATGCATCAGGAAGATCCGCAGCGCCCCGCCCCAGAGCAACGCGCAGAGCCCACCGGTGACGGTGCCGCTCACGGCCAAGCCGAGCCCGAACGGCAGCGCCAGCCCGAGCAGCACCCAGAGCACAAACGTGCGATCGACGAAGACCAGCAGTGGATCGGCCAGCAGATCCTTCGCGTAGCGCCTCTCATCGGCAACCTCCATGTCGCTGAAGACCCAGCCGACGTGCGCGTGCACCAGCCCCTTGAAGGCACCCAGGAAGCCGTGGTCCTTGCCTGAATGCGGGCTGTGAGGATCACCGGCCTCATCCGAGAACTGATGATGCTTGCGATGCGTGGCCACCCAGTCGATGACCGGTCCCTCCGCGGCTGCGGAGCCGAGCGCGGCGAACCCGGCCCGGACCCAGCGGTTGCATTTGAAGCTGCGGTGAGTCAGCAGCCGGTGAAAGCCGACGGTGATGCCCATACCGATGCCTGCGTAACAGACCCCGAAGATCACCACGTCCTGCCAGACGAGCAGGTGACTCATCCACCCCAGGTACACCCCGATCAGCACAAGGATCGGCGGCGCGCCGGTGACCACCGCACTGGCGACGCGATCGACGACCGGCATGGACACCGGGCGGATGTCACCTTGGTCGAGCTGCCGTCGCCGACGAGCCTGCTTATCAGAGATGTCCGTCGGCGCATCCGCGTCCGCGGCGGGCAGAGAGTCCTCCGCCGGCGCGCTAAGTGTCGGTCCCGTCAAGGTCTCCCGATCTTAGAGGTCATCGCGGAAGAGTGTGCTGAGGAGAAGATAGGGTTACCTAAGGTTTGCGCCGCAGGCGCCGAGCTCGACGCTCACGCAGACGCAGATGCCGCTGGTGAGCCTCATCATCACCGAGCGTGTGGGTGTCGCGAGTCGCGACGCTCTCCTCACCCGATCCCTGGTGTGACGCCGCGGCGTTGGCCACGTCCTGCGCGTAGGTGACGCGAGCCCGCAACAAGGCCACACCGCCCGCCACGAGTGCGACCAGCATGATCAGGAAGGTGATCTCGAGCCCGCGCGCTTCGCTCGGTGAGACCGCGCCGGCGTGCGTGCCGATCGGCGCCTGCTCCGGGAAGATACCGGCGATCGCGTCCGCCAGGCCTCCGAACAGCAGCGGCGCGAGCGCCTGTGCAAGTGAACGCAGTGTCGTCCGCACGCTCTCAGCCCGGCCCCACAGACCCGCGGGCACGATGTCGAGTCGAGCGGCGTCCAGCGGTGGATTCGCCGCGGAGAGCAGCGCCGCCCCGCCCACGTCGAACCAGATCGCCGGAGTGAGATGGTCGGCCAAGAACCCGGGAACCAACAGAACAGCGGAGCCCAGATAACAGATCGCCGGCAGCCAAACGCGCGCGTTGAGGTAGCCGTGGCGCACGAGCACATCGCTGAGCCAGCCGCTGACCAGGGTCCCGACCAGAGCTCCGCCCACCAAGAGCGCCAGCACCAGAGATGAGGTGGCCTGCCCGACGTGATAGTGCCCACGGACAAAAAGCAGCGCGAAGGTTGAGAGACCAGAGAAGAAGAAATATCCCAGTGAGGAGCTGACGATCATGAGCACGTTCGTCGGGATCGAGAGCACATAGCGCACCGAATCGATAAGCGTGAGCGTGCGCGGGTCGTCGACGAGGATCAGGGCCGGGTCGGGGCGCGCTCCCAGCTGCTGAGCGGCCATGCGTGTGAGGTCGTCCGCATCGCGGCGCTCCTGTGACTGAAGATCACTGACCAACGACTCAGCGTGGGCATTCGCGCGAGCCTCGGCCGCGGCCTGCACCAGATCGACGGTTCCGGGCGCCAGATGGCTCTGACCACCACGCAGCGGCTCCGGCACGGTGCGGTAGAGCTCGCGGGCCAGAAAGAAGCCTGGGATCGCGAGCAGCAAGAAGGCGGCACGCCAGCTGATCGCGCTCGCGACGTTGCCGGCGACGATGAAACCCACGGCGTTGCCGGCGACCTCGCCGCCAAGGATGTACGCGTAGATGCGCGCACGCTCCTGAGACGGGAAGTAGTCGCCGGTCAGTGAGGCGATGGCAGGGCCGGCGGTGGCGACGACGGCACCTAGCAACAGGCGCGTGAGCAGCAACGTCGAGTAGCTGCCCGCGAAGGCGCTCAGCATCGAAGCGACGCTCCATAAGACGATGCTGATCGCGAGCATCGGCACGCGCTTGAGGCGGTCCACGAAAAGTCCGACGGGGATCGTGACGATTGCGCCGACCACCAGCGACACGGACGTCAGCAGGCCGATCTGAAGGTTGCTGATGTGGAGCGAGGACTCCAGCTGCGGCGCGATTGAGCCGACGGTCGCGAGATCAGCCCCGTTGAGCGCGAGCACCAGCCCGAAGATCAGGATCACGCGAGCGCGGGCGGTACCCCCGACCCGCCGCACCACCTCGCCGCGGATCAGGCGCCAACACCACTGCAGGAAGCGCGCTATCGCCCGTGCGATGGCGGTGCCGACGGACTGGTCAGCCATTCGTCACTGCTGCGGTCGGCACCGGTTCAGTATGTCCGACGCTTGTGAGATTTCCGTTCACTTGGTCCGAGTCGTTACGGCGCTATTACCGAGGCTCGGATAGGGCGAGGACAGCGTGAGGGCGCGGCTTCGCCGCGCCCTCACGCCGGTCGAGCTTCTCAGCGCCCGGTGCGAACGCGACGTTCGATGCGCCAAGCAGTCGGCATGCAGATCGCGGCGAGGATCGCCTTGACGATGCCGCTGAAGATGAAGTTCGTGAAGCCGTCGTGGATGGCGGTACCCCACGGCATCGGGTATGAAACCTTCAGCCACGGAACCCCGATGATGTAGATCGCGAGCTGACCGAGCGCGAACATCGCCACACCGATCACGAGCCGCCGGTCGGCGCCGTGCTCAGACGCCCAGCCGATCAGGGCGGCGGCGACGACGAAGCCGACCAGGTAGCCACCATTGGCACCCCAGACCACGCTGCCACCAGATGCTCCACCGGCGTAGATCGGCAGGAAAAGGCCGAGCAGCACATAGAGCAGCTGCGAGGCGGCGCCACGCCAGGTGCCGAGCGCCGAGCCGGCGAGCACGACCGCAAGGGTCTGTGCGGTCACGGGCACCGGCGAACCGGGAATGTGGATGGTGATCTGTGCGGCCAGGGCGGTCAGGCCGGCGCCGCCGAACACGAGGAGCACGTCACGGACGCGGTCTCCGGGCAGCGCATCGGCCAGCACGCGGCTGGCGGGCCCTTGGGCCCCTGGGAACGCTGGGCTGAGTACTGGATTTGAAAGGTTGCTCATAGGTGGGCGCAGCCTAACACCAGCTTTCGCTGCATCGGGCGGACCGTCCCAGATTTCCCCCCCGGGTGTCTGCAAATCGGTGAGTGTGAGGGGGGTGGCCGGCCGGCCACCCCCCTCACACAACCACCTCGAGCCTTGCCGCCTACTGCTGCAGCAGCCCTCGGAGCATGCTCGCAGCCCCCGCCCCCTGCACCGCTGACTGGTCGTCGACCCTCGCCTCGGCCGGGTCGATGAACATCGTCTGGATGCCGACCCGTCCCGGCCCGGTGAAGCGGTTCCACGTGAGCTTCTCGCCGCCGCCGAAGAGCCCGGCCGTGAGGCCGGCGCTGCGCGACTCGAGCTTGACGCTTGGATCCTTGTAGAGCCAGCCACCGGGCTCAACGTCGATCTCCTCGCCGTGGTCGAGCGTGACCTCCATGACGTTCCCATTGCCGTGAATCCAGACGATCGCGTCATCGTGCGTCGCCCGGAACTTGTCGATGAAGAAGCCAGAGCCACCCAACAGCATGTTGCGCATACCCTTGACCAGTTCAAACGTGAACTCGAGGTCGTCCGTCGCGGCCACGAACTGGTGCTCGCGGACGTCTATGCCCTCGCCGTGCTTGAGATGGTGCGCGAGCATCTGGCCCGGCGCGTCGCGTGAGAAGGCCACGCGTCCCTGCCCGACTGCGCGGGTCACGAAGAAGTCGCCGCCCGCGATCTTGCGCTTCACGCCACCTGCCATCTTGCGCAGCTCGATCTTCACTTCCGGCAGCTTCCAGAGCAGCACGTGGTGCTCAAAGAACACTGTTGTGCCGCCAAGTTCAACCTGCAGCTGCGGGACCAGTTCGCCGCTGATGTGGTACCTCACGCCTGCCCAGCTCTCATTCTCGGTCTGAGCCGCAACAGGCTGTGGAACGTTCATCTTCTTCCCCCCGATCGGTTACGTGCGGGCGGAGCCTATTACCTGCGGCGGCTTCGCGGCGCGTGATTGGGGACGGTGATCAGCCTCTGAGGATCGCCTTGGCGAACCGCTCAGCAGCCCCCGGCACCAAGTCAAGCTGGAGATTCGGCTCAATCACCTCCAGCTCGAGCAACAACGGCTCGCCTTCAGGCCCGGGGACCATGTCGACGCGAGCGTAGAGCGGGGTACCGAACCGTTCCGCTACCTCAGCGTGGACTGCGTCAGCAAGTGCGAACTCAGAGTCGGTCGCGGTGCTCGCAGAGACAAGGTTTGGCTCGAGCATCACCGCGGCTGGGGCATGCGCCTGCGCCGCCGGCGGTGCGATCCCCGCAGTTCGCAGGACCGGGCGCTTGCGCAGCGCGTGAGACCTGATGCCGCCGAGGAACACCACTGACGTCTCGCCCTGCTGATCGACCCCGGCCAGGTAGGGCTGGACCAGCGCGGTGCGACCGCCCGCGTGGATGGTCGCGACCAGCGCCGCCGCCGCGGCGGCGGCATCAGGAGTGAAGCGGCCGGTGTCACGCGCACCCGCAGAGACGTTCGGCTTGATCACGACCTCATTGTCCGGCGCCGGTAGCTGATCGCCAGGCTCCAGGAAGGTCGTCGGGACCGTCGGCACATTCACGACGCTGAGGTAGCGCTTGTCGACGTTGAAGGCGACCAGCTCCGGGACGTTGCGCAGGGCCCCCGGTCCGACCGAGCGACACCACCCAACGAATTCGCTGACGCGATGGCTGTAGTCCCACACAGACCGAATGACAACCCTGTCGTAGGCGCTCCAGTCGACGGCCGTGTCGTCCCAGACATGGAACTCGGCGCCGATCAGCTCAGCGACATGGCGGTCGTCCGGGCGTCCCTCCGAGTGGGCGGCGCAGGTGGCGAAGGCGATTCGCATCGGGGCGATGCTAGTGCTGGCGCTCCGGCTCGTCGTGTCGGTGGTGCTCGCCGTGGTGTTCGTGCTCATATTCGCCGTGGTGCTCTTGGTCGCCGTGGTGCTCATGGTGGTCGTGGCCGTGGTGCTCATGGTGGTGACCGTGGTGCTCAGGGTGGTCGTGATGGTCTTGGTCGTGGTGGTGGTCGTGACCGTGACCACTCACCGTGTTCCAGCTCTGCCAGGTGATCCGGAGGATCACGAAGGTGATGGCGAGTCCGATCAGCGGGTCAGCGACGGGCAGGCCGATCGCGACCACGGCCGCCGAGGCGATCACTGCCAATGACACGTAGGCGTCGGCAGCGGCGTGGTTGCCGTCGGCGATGAGGGCCGGACTGTCGAGCCGCCTGCCCGCCCGCTTGCGCACTCTCGCAGCGGTGAAGTTGCCGAGGTAGCCGATCACACCGGCGCAGGCAAGCACGCCAAGGTGCGTCGGCGGCGAGCGATGGATCAGCCTGAGCACCGCCTCGACGCCGGCGACACAGGCGCTGATGAAGATGGCTGCGACCACGAAGAGCCCGGCAATTCGTTCGGCGCGTTCCGACCGCATGAGGAATGCGATCCCGAGCGGAACCGCCGTCAGGGCATCGCCGTAGTTGTGAATCAGGTCGGCAAGCAGCGCGACCGATCCTGTGACAATGTAAATCGCCGTCTGTGCCACAGCCGCGAGGCCCAGCACACCGAGGGAGATGAGCACCGCGCGCACACCCTCACGCGAGCGCTTGATTGAATCGTGGACCAGCCCATGCGAGTGTCCGTGATCTCCGTGACCACCGACCTCATGCGGGAGCTCGTGCACGAGATGTCCGCCCTGATCGGGATCGACCCGCGTCAGCTGCGCCATTTCAGGCTTCGGTCAGCTCAACCTGAGGAACGGCGCGGCTACGCCCGAGGTGCAGATGCTCCACATGGGAGATGGCCTGCTCAAGCAGCTCACCCACATGATCGTCATACAGGTCGTAGACGACCTGACGGCCGTCCCGATGTCCGACAACGAGCCCAAGGTGCCGGAGCAGGCGCAGCTGGTGCGAGACGGCCGACGGTTCCATCCCGACGGCGCTCGCCAGCTCGTTCACGGAACACGGGCCGTCATTCAGCCGTCCAAGGATCTTCAGCCGGCTAGGGGTGGCAAGCGCCTGCATCGTCTCCGCCACCGCCTGAATGAACTCCGGATCCAGATCAGACGGAGCATGCTGATTGTGGCCGTGAGCCATGAACAACAGAATAGCTGAACGGCTGTTCAGTCTTTGGTCGGTCTTTGCGAGCCCGGCGCAGCGGACTTTGTGGATCCACTTCCGCACGTGCGAAGCGGATTCACAAAGCGCGCGACAAACGGCCTGCCGCGGCCGCCTAACGCTACGTGTGCTTCGCGACCCGCCAGACGTGGTGAATGCACTGGGTGAGCCCGGGGAGCCGAACCGGTAACAGCCCCGCCTCCGTGAAGAAGGCGACGATCAGATCGGCTATCGCGGCGGCTCCAGGTAGTGACGTCGACCGGCGGCTCGATCAGCCCCCCACCCCTGTGGCTGCTGATCGAGATAGACACGCTGGCCGGGTATGAGCCCGAGTTTGCGGCCTGCAGAGCGCCCGCGTAGGCGGCAGGCATGGGCTCAAGATAAGGGCCAGCGGATCATCTTGCCACCCCGCAACGGCTTGAAGCCCAGCCTGCGAAAGTACGACTCTCTCGCGCGGCCTCGAGCGCCGAGCACGACCGTCAGCCCCTCAGCGTCCGCTCGACCGAGCAATCGCGTCGCTAGCACGAGGCCGAGCATGCCGCCGGTGGAGACGAAGTCGACGGCCTCCAGATAGTTGCCCCGTCTCAGCAGCACGACGGTCGCGAATGCCGTAGCGCTCTCGGCAATCCAGACCTCACCGCGCTCGGTCCCGATCAGCCACGCGTATATCCCGGTAAGCACGGGGCGTGGAAGCAGCAACCCGAGGACCCGGGAGCCGACGCCGGGAAGGCTTCGCGCGCCGCCCAGCACCTCGTGTGCGACGCGGCGCAGGTCCGCGTCAGTTGCCTGCCGGACGGTTACTTGAGTCTCTGACATTGATTCGCATACCCCCTTCCCGCGGGCGTTGCTGCCGGCGACCGACAGTGGAAACGCGCGTGTACTCGGCGTAGCCTAGGGACATGTGCCGAAACATCAGAACCCTCTACAACTTCGAGCCACCCGCGACCGAGGATGAGGTCGAGGCCGCGGCCCTTCAATACGTGCGCAAGATCAGTGGTTTGAGCAAGCCGTCCGCGGTGAATGAGGCCGCGTTCGCGACGGCCGTGGCCGCGGTGAGTGCGGCTTCGGCTCGCCTGCTGGAATCGCTGCAGACCGCCGCCCAACCCAAGGACCGAGAGATCGAGGCAGCCAAGCGCCGGGCGGCTGCGGTAGCGCGCTACGGCTGAACCGGCGGGCATCCTACCCACTGATCCTCTGCTGGCTTGCTCCTCGCTGTCCCCGGGCGCTGCGCGCAGCGCCCGGGGAATCGGGTTTCAGCCCTGCCAGACGCGGACGTAGGAGACGTCCATGGAGTCGGCCTCGGTGATGTTGGCCTCGCCTGGGTAGACGGTGTTGTCGAGCAGGATGTACATCGGTGCCGACGTGATGCCGGTGGTGATGCTCCCGACGTCGACACCGTCGTAGTAGTAGGTCACCGACCCGGGCTGCCAATCAGACGCGAACGTATGCCAACCGGGCTTGAGGGTGGTGTCGCAACCACCAGGACCACCGAGTACGTCATGGAAGTGGAAACATGCCTGGCCGTTCAACCCTTCCATGAGGTCGTCCTCACCGTCGTTCGGCCAGCTCTGTCCGTCAGCCCAGACCGCCGGCCAGTTAGCGATCTGCGTCCCGTCAGCGGGGACGTAAACACGAACCTCAAGCACACCGTACGTGTACTGGAAACCGCCGCTGCTACGACCGTCGCTCGGATTCGTCGTGACGATAGCGCCGGTGTACGGGCGGGTCACGCCACCGCACGTGGAGGAACTCGCGGTGACGTTCAGGTGCATCGAGCCATCACCGGGGAAAGTGACGTTGCCGGGGCTATAGCAGTCATCCTCATAGCTGTTGACCGGCACGGTGACACCGCTACCGAACCAGCCGGTCCGCCAAACGCTCGTATCCAAAGAAGAACCGTCGAACTCTGAATCGAGCGCAAGGCTCCAGTTTCCGGGGATCCCGACCGGCTGCGGAGTGGTGGA
>Ga0181537_10000510_pt1 | contig 36526 bp, 29 predicted proteins | sample PEATcosm2014_Bin_39_FD_119765 | JGI IMG/M metagenome (GOLD analysis project Ga0181537, IMG submission 119765) | Peatland microbial communities from MTU Mesocosm Facility, Houghton, MI, USA - PEATcosm2014_Bin23_10_metaG | ecosystem: Environmental > Terrestrial > Soil > Wetlands > Peat | place... | reverse complement strand
GGAGTATCCGGTCGCAGGCGATCCAGGCAAGACCACCGTGTCGCTCAAGAAGATCGACGATGCCACGGTCGAGGAGACCGATCATCGACAGGGCAAGGTCGTCGATGAGATTCGTCTGGCGCTCGCCGAGGACGGGAACACGATCACGGTCATCGACAAAGATATTGCGCGCGGACAGACGGTCACCTACACACTAGAAAAGCAACGTTGAGTACCGACACGCGCCGAGAATTATAGGAAGGCAAACCCGGGGTGCCAATGGGTCACGGCGGTGTGGGCCGACTTTCCGACCCAGCGATTGGCCCCCTCTAACTCGCAAAAGCCGACGTTGACCAAGGGCCCAGGGTCGAAAGTGACTGTTAGCATCGCTCAGGCGTATATTTTGAGGATGCTAAGGCGATTGACACTGATCGTGACCTTGGTAATGCAAATGCCTGCAAACGCTCAGTCGCCACAGATCTTATTCGTCGCCCGTGAATTCTGGCTACCGGGCCACGAGGCTGATCTGACAAGAATAGAGACGCATGCGGCGAAGGTTTGCATTGGCCTGGGTGTTCCTCATCCTTATTTGGGTATCGAGTCAGTTACCGGCCCGAAAGAAGTCTGGTACATAAATGGCCTGATGTCGAACGAGGAGCTCCGGGAAGTTGGTGAGGCGTATGGCAAGAATCGCGAGCTTACGGCCGCAATGGCTCGTTTCGCGCGAGAGCGAGAAGCGTTTGAGTCTCAACCTGCAAGACAGGGAGCGGCCGTATATCGCGCAGATCTCAGCCTAGGTGTCGAATGGGAGATGGGGATGGATCAGTATTTGGTCATGCTGGTGGCAAAGAACGCGGCGGCCAGCAAAGGCGCGGTCTTTGTGAATGAAGATGGCGAGCAGTTTGTCGTGTCATCCGCCAAGACGTTGGCTGCGGCAAAGGAAAAGCAGTCAGTCGCGGGTCCCGAAGCCAAGATCTTCGTCGTGCGGCCTGAATTGAGTATGCCAGCCGCAGAGTGGGTGGCAAACGACCCAGCATTCTGGACCTCCAAGCACCAGAAGGAAGATTGAATAGGAACGAGAACTCGCGTGCTAACGGCCGAGGATTTTCGCCGATATGGCTCCCAATAGCGGTCATCGACGAGGGACCGCTACGGGTCGAGAGCGCTAGTAGACGCGGAGACTAGAGAGTGGGCTTTCGTTATGGAATTGACGGGTGGAAAGCGGTGCAGGCTTTGGTTTGGGTAGGCTTTACACTTGCATGGGCAGCAGTTGGCGCCAGGGTGGTGCTCCATTTCCACCAGGAAGACTCGTGGTTGGGGATAGCAATCGCTTTCGGTCCAATGATTTTTTTCTTTTCGTTTTTTATCAGTTGCATGCTCCGAGCAGTCAAGATCGAACGTACATGACCATCGGGATCTCTTAGCTAGTTGTTCTCTTGCCTGGAACCGTCGCCACTTGCGAATCTCCGAAGCAGTCGTTCACGACCGGCAGCAACGGGTCGACACCGGAAATCTGATGCGCATTCATCTCTCCGATTTTGAAAACACTGCTGTCGCGGCGACCGCGCCGACTGAGCGGTTGTCAGGGACGGTGGTGCGACGAATTGCCCCGCTGCGCGTAATATTGGCTGCGGTTTTCAGGGATGGACTCTGGAGGGGACCTGCGTAACGAGGAGCAAACTATGAAGCGTTTTAATTTAGCTGCCGCCACCGCCGCTTTCACCCTAACGCTGGGCATTGTCTCGTGCAGCAGCGCGCCGCCCGCCCCGCCGGGGCCCGGCGGGCCCGTCGTTGCGGGCGCCCGGCCGATGCTCGCTCCGCATCTTCCGCGGTCGGTCGCGGATGGTACCGCGGCCATGGCAGGACCGGTGGCGGCGCAACAGATCCTGCGGCCGGTCATCCAATTGCCGCTGCGCAACCAGGCGGAGCTCACGCAGTTGCTGCACGACCTGTATGACCCCAAGAGCCGGAAGTTTCATCAATACTTGAGCGTGTCGGATTTCACCGCGCGCTTCGCGCCGACGGCGCGCGACTACGCCGCCGTGGTTGCCTGGGCGAAGAAAAACGGCCTCAAAGTCATTGCCACGGCGCCCAACCGCCGGCTGATCGCCGCGGAGGGCACGGTGGACAAGGTCAACCGCGCATTCCACGTAACGATCAACAACTATCGTCATCCGACCGAGGCGCGCACCTTTTATTCACCGAATCGCGAGCCGAGCACCGTCGGCCTCAGTGTGCCGCTGCTGCAGATCACCGGTCTCAACAACTCGGTGCTGCCGCACCCGATGTTCCGGCATGGCGTTGCGGCGCATCTTGCCAGCGGCTCCGGGACGTCGGGCGAGTTTTTGCCGAGCGACATGCGGGCGGCGTACTACGGCAACGGGCCGCTCACCGGCGCCGGACAGTCCATCGGCATCTTTTCCTTCGACGGCTATCTCGCGAGCGATGTGCAGCTCTATTACTCGAAAACCGGCATGACCTCGAGCGTGCCCATCAATAACGTATTGGTCGGCGGCTTCAACGGCGCCTGCACTTCGGTCAGCTCGCCGCCGAGTTCCACCTGCGATGACGGCGAGCAGGTGCTCGATATCGTGAATGCCATCGGCATGGCCCCCGGCATCAAGCAGATTCTATTTTATGAAGGGACCAGCAACACCGAGATCCTGAATCAGATGGCGACCGACAATATCGCCAAGGTCTTGAGTTCCTCGTGGGGCTGGAATCCGGCGGATGCGGCGAGCGACGATCCGATATTCCAGGAGTTTGCGGCGCAGGGCCAGTCGTTCGTCACCGCCAGCGGCGATGACGGCGAGTTGAACAGTTCGACCTACGATTTTCCGGCAGTCGATCAATACGTCACGCAGGTCGGCGGCACGGTGTTGACGACGGCGGGGCCCGGCGGCGCGTGGTCGGCGGAAACCGCGTGGCCGCAAAGCGGCGGCGGCTTCATCAGCGGCACGCCGATACCGAGCTGGCAGCAACTCGCGGGTGTCATCAACGCATCGAATCAAGGTTCGACCACTCTGCGCAACTCGCCCGATGTGGCGGCAGAGGCGGACTTTGACAATCCAACGGTCAGCAACGGCGTCTTCACAACCGGCTACGGCGGCACGAGTTTCGCGACGCCTCGCTGGGCCGGGTTCCTCGCCCTGGTGAATCAGCAGTCGGTGGCGAACGGTAAAGGCACGGTCGGTTTCATAAACCCCGCGCTCTACAACCTGGGAGTCAGCAGCGGCTATTCCGGTGCGCTGCACGACATCACCAGCGGCAGCAACCCGCCCGTCACCGGGAACGGCAGCGGTTTCAACGCGGTGCCGGGCTACGATCTCGTGACCGGCTGGGGCAGCCCCGCGGGGGCCGGCTTGATCAATCAACTCGCGGGCGGAGCGACCTCGCAACCGACCCGAAAATGACCCGGCGGCGCACATCATGGCTCTCAGGTATAGCGGCCGAGCTCGCGGCATGGGCTATGTTCGCGGCACCGGCCCTGCTTGCAGCGGCTGCGCAGGCGGCATCGGCCGCGACGGCGGGGCCGGCTGCCGTGGACGTGGCCGCCGCCGACAACGCATTCGGCTTTCGTCTGCTCAACGCGATTCAAAAGGCGACGCCCATCGGCAATGTCATCCTCTCGCCGGTCAGTGCGGCGCTCGACCTCGCCATGGTGCTGAACGGCGCGGACGGTCAAACCCGCGACGAAATGCAGCGCGCGCTGTCGCTCGACGGCTCGCAACTCGATGCCGTCAACACTGCCAATGCGGAGCTCATCAAGACCATCCGCACGCCGGCGACGAGCGTCACCTTGTCGGTGGCGGACTCGTTATGGGTCGACAATCGGCGCGCGATCCTCAAGCCCGAGTATCTGAAGCAAACGCAAGCCTCCTATGACGCCGAGATGATCAATCTTGATTTTTCGAGCCCCGGCGCTGCCGCGCGCATCAACGACTGGGCCTCGGAGCACACGCACGGCAAGATTACGCAAATCATCGACCGCATCGACCGCGCCGATCTCGCGCTGCTGTTGAACGCCGTGTACTTCAAGGGCGAGTGGACCTTTAAATTCGACCCGGCGCAAACAAGGCTTCACGACTTCAACCTCGCCGGCGGGTCGGTGAAACAGCTGATGCGCATGGCGCAGTCCGGGCGCTTCGAATACTTCGAGACGCCGGCGATGCAGGCGATCCGCCTGCCGTTTGGTGCCGGGGATTTGGTGATGGAGGTGCTACTGCCGTCGAGTACCTCCAGCTTGGCGGCGTTGGAAGCGCAGCTGACACCCGAGAATTGGCTGGCATGGAAAGCGCGTTTCGTGCGCCGTCCGGGAAGCATCGAACTGCCGCGCTTCGAACTTAAATCCACGTATCGCTTGAACGCAGCACTGCAGGCGTTGGGCATGAACCGCGCGTTCCACGCCGACGGCGCAGAGGCCGCGCAATTGACGGCCATGTTCTCGCCCGCGGCGGGCGCGCGCGACCGCAACTTCTACATTTCTTCGGTGCTGCAATCGGTGTACTGGAAGGTGGACGAGGAGGGCTCCGAAGCGGCCGCCGTTACGACGACCACCATGAGAGCCACGCTCGCTGCGCGCCCGGCCGAGCCGTTTCGGATGATCGTCGATCGGCCGTTTTTCTGTGCCATCGAAGATGGGCGCAGCGGCACGCTGTTGTTCGTGGGCGCAATCTACGAGCCTTGAGCCGGTTTGCGTTCGCGAGACCCACGCGGAATACGCTACCATGCTCGAAAATACCTGCGGAGTGACTCGATGAAACGACTGATCTCGATACTCTTGACTGCGACGGCGCTCACCGCCGCGAAGTTGGCCGCCGCCGCTGGTCCCGTAGCCGTCGAGCCTGCGGCAACCCCGTTCCACATCGGCGCCTTGCACGCTTTCGCGCTTGCCGACGCGAAGTACGTCGTCCCGAACGACGGCTCGATCTTCGGTTCCGGTGCGGGCCCGGCCGAGGTCGGCAAGGTGTTGCAAGCGGCCGGTGCACCCACCGATACCATCACCTTGAGCGTCACCGCCCTGTTGGTGAAGAACGGCCAGCATGTCGTGCTGCTCGACACGGGGCTTGGGCCGAAGGTCAAGGGCGTTCTGCTGCAAAGCCTTGGGAAGGCGGGACTCGCTCCTGGCGATGTAACCGATGTGCTCATCACGCACAGCCATGGCGATCACATCGGCGGCCTGGTCACGGCCGACGGCCAACCGGCCTTCCCCAACGCCACCGTACGCATGGCGGCCGCCGAGTGGACATTCATGCAGAGCCGTAACGACGTGGCCGACATCGTCAAAGCGGTGACGGCGCACGTCAAGACATTCGAGCCGGGTGCAGTCGTCGTTCCCGGCATTACCGCCGTCTCCATCGCGGGTCACACGCCCGGCCACATGGGCTATGAGATCGTATCGGGAAAAGACCGGCTGCTGGATATCGGCGATTCCGCGCACAGCGCCATCCTGTCGCTGGCGAAGCCGAACTGGGAGATGCAGTTCGACACCGACAAGGTTCTCGCCCGGCAGAGCCGGGAAAAATTATTGCGCGATCTTGCGAGGAGCCACGAACAGATCTTTTCGCCGCATTTCCCCTTTCCCGGCGTCGGCCGGATCGTTACCGAGGGCGATCACTTCGCCTGGAAAGCGACGCTCCCCGCCGCCTCGCCTTGAGAGCGAAGAGCCGGTTGAACTTAACATCGCAGCGGTCGGTTTAACCATGGTTTAACCCCTTTTTCGAGCCTGGATCGATTCAACCGGTAGTTCAATCCACCGGGAGTCGACATGAAAACCGCTTGGCTGGGTCTCGTGCTCGCAGTCGCTGCGCTCGATGCAAACGCCGTGGGCCGCATGGCCGAAGTTCAAATCTTGGACCGCGACACGGGAACCATTCTGCCGACCTATCGATATCACGGCGAATATTGGGTTGCCGGTACGCCGGGCAATCGCTACTCGATTTCGATTCGCAATAATCGCGGCGACAGGTTGCTCGCGGTGACCACGGTCGATGGAGTCAATGTCATCACCGGCGAAACCGGCGCCTTCGGCCAAAGCGGCTACGTTTACTCGGGCGGCGAGACTTACTCCATTACCGGCTGGCGCAAGAGCGACCAGGAAGTCGCGGCCTTCGAGTTTACGGCGCTGCCGAACTCCTACGCCGCGCGCACCGGGCGGCCGGCCAATGTCGGTGTGGTCGGCGTCGCATTGTTTGTCGAGCGGCCCGCTCCGCCGCCGCCGGTGACTCAATATGTGCCGCCGCCGGAGTCCCTGCTGGGAGAGTCACGTTCCTCGCGTTTCGCCGCGAGCGCTGGCGCCGCGCGCGGCGCCCCTTCGGCGCCTGCCCGTCAAGCCGACGCGCTGACCGCACCGGCAAATGAAGCTTCGGCGGCGCAGGCCGTGCCGGCGCCCGCACCCACGGCGAAACTCGGCACGGGACACGGTGCGCGCGAAGCGTCGGTGGTTTACTCGACGCAATTCGACCGGCTGACGAGCACGCCCAATGAGATCATTCGGATTCGCTACGACAGCTGGGAGAACTTGGTGGCCCAGGGGGTGGTGCAGCCGCGGGGCCCGCGGCCGGGGGAGCCGAACGCATTCCCGGATTCCGCGGTTTCGCAATATGTTCCGGATCCGCCGAGCAATGTGCCGATGAGACGCTGATAATGGCGTGAATGGAGCCAAGTCCGGATAGCGATGAAGACCTCATGTTGCGCTTCGGACGCGGCGACGGCGCCGCGTTCGAGGTGCTTTACCGGCGCCACGAGTCGCGCGTTTTTCGATATCTGTTGCGCAACGTGCGCGATCATGCGGCTGCCAATGATTTGATGCAGGAAGTCTGGTTCGCAGTCGCCCGCGGTGGGCGGCGTTATCAGCCGAGCGCCAAGTTCACGACCTGGCTCTTTACGCTGGCGCATCACCGCATGGTCGATTGGATCCGCGGCGCACGCCCTTCGCAAAGCTTGGACGCGGACGGCGAGGGTGCCGCCTTGAGCGAGACACTCGCGGCCGATCCGGCGGAGGAGCCGCTCGCCGCGGTCGTCTCCGAAGACGAGGCCGCCGTGCTGCTGAAGGCCGTGAGCTCGTTGCCCGCGGAGCAGAGGTCGGCATTTTTGCTGCAGGCCGAGGGCGGCCTCAGCCTCGAGGAGATTGCAGCCGCCACGGGCGCGAGCTTCGAGACGGTCAAGAGCCGATTGCGCTATGCGCGAGCGAAGCTCCGCCAATTATTGTGGGAGTACGCTTGACACGCCCTGAGTCCGATCCAATCGATGCGCAGTTGCTGGAACGCTACCGCAAGGCGAGCGACGCCGACCCGGCTGCGCCCACCGACGCCGTACGCGCGGCCATTCTTGCCGAAGCGCGTCGCGTCGCCGAACAGTCGGCGTCGTCGCCGCAACCCGTGTTTGACACCTCCCAGCCCGCAGCCAATCAGCCGCGTTGGAGAATGGCCGCATTCGGGACCCTGGGAGCAGCGCTGTTGGCCGCGCTGATCGTGGCGCCCCGGCTGTGGGAACATCCGCCCGATCCGCTGACCGCCACCAATCAACCGGCCCCGGCGATGAGTGCCCCGGCGGACGCCGCCCCGCCGGGCAATGCTGCCGCAGTCAATGCCCCGGCGCCGAATGCCACGGCACCCGATGCCCCGGCGCCCAACGCCCGGGCGCCGATTGCCCGGGCGCCCATTGCGGCGCGCAATGCCGCAGCACCCCACCCAGCGCTGAACGCGGCGCCGGCCGCAGCCGAGCCTGCCTCACCCCCTCCAATGGCGGGCCTGCAGGCGCCGAGCGAGTCGCAATTGGCCGAGGCGGATTCTGCGAGTTCGGTGCAACGCGCGGTCACGGCCGCCGCGACACCGGGTCGAACGGCAGCCTTGATGGAGCAGCGCAAGGCAGCTCAAGAATCCCTGGCCGCCGAGCATTACACGCCGGATCCCAAAATCGCGGATGCGCTTTCCGGCCGGGTAAGTTCCTTTGCCGCGCGGCCCGCGGCGCCGGCAAGTGCTGCCGGGGCGCGAGCGCTAGCCGGCGCTCCGGCGGGATCGCTCGGAGCGGCGGCCGCATCCGGAGATTCCGCGGGTGTCAACAGGCTGCTCGATCAGGGCGCAACGCTCGATGCGCGCGATGATCTCGGCCGCACGCCGCTCATGATGGCGACGCTGAACGGACAAGCCGAGACCGTAAAAATCTTGCTCGGCCGCGGCGCCGATCCGAATATTGCAGATAACGGGGGACACACTGCACTTCAGATGGCGCAATCAGCCCACCGTGACGAAATCGCGCAGCTGTTGCAAGACGCGGGCGCGCGCTGACCCGATACTGCGATGCCACAATGAGCGCCTGCTGCAAGCCGTGCATCCGGGCGCTTGACGAGGCTCAGCCGTTCCCGTCTACTAGAAAAAAACAACAACTATGGGAAGGGAGAAATGAAAAAGGATTTCACGTCATTCTGGTTGCTTACGTCGGTGATGATTGCTCTGGCGCTATGTTCATGCGGTCGTGGCCCCGCGGGCCAAACTCAGCAGCAATCGAACGTTTCCGCGCCTGTTTCGGGTCCCGATTTCGATACCGACTGCGTTCATGCTACGGACATCGACGTAGTGGTCGTCCTATATAAAGGGCACGACCAGGACGCAGAGATTCCTTTGCTCGAACTCTGCCCGACAAATGCGAGTAACAGCAGCGGCGGCACCGTGGTGCTGAGCAACCTAGGAGATCTAACGCTATCTGAGGGCAAGAAAGCGTATGCGAGCATACATTTTTACTTGGATGCGAGTCTCCAGCACCACTTTTGGAAAAGCGACCCAAACCAATCCGTATGGCTGGCGGACGATGTGGTGAAACCAACGGCTGCAAATTGGCCGGGCTGCATGACTTCCCCCAGAAAAGATGTCAAGGCCTTGGGGCAAGCCGAAGTCTATTTTTCACTCTGCGAGACGATGGGGCAATCCACTTGGTTATACGCGTTGCATTTGGACCATAAGGGGCGTAACGACAACGTTACCGTTGACGTAGGCATCGATCCCCAAATCATCAACAGGCCCCACGCCTTAGAGACGTCAAAGCCCTAGATTTGTGCCTGAGCAACCCCCCATTTATTGGGCCTTTCTCAGTTACAGCAGCCATGATCGAGACTCGGCCATATGGCTGCAGCGCGCGCTCGAGACCTATTCGGTGCCGCGACGTCTCGTCGGCCGATCAACTCCCGCCGGACCCGCGCCGCGCCGCTTTCGGCCGATCTTCCGCGATCGCACCGAGTTGGCGGCGAGCGCGGATCTCGTCGCGCGGATCGCGAATGCGCTGGCGCAGTCCGCGTATTTGATCGTGGTCTGTTCGCCGAATGCGGCGAAGTCGCATTGGGTCGACGATGAAGTCGAGCGCTTCCGCGCGCTGCATGGCGACGCGCGGATTCTGACCGTGCTCGTGGGCGGTACGCCCGAGAGCGATCATCAAGACTATTTCCCGCCGGCGCTGCGTTATCGCGACGCCGCCCAGTCGCGCGCCGAACGACTCGAGCCCATCGCGGCGGATCTGCGCCCGGGTGGCGACGGTCGGCGCATGGTCCGGTTCAAGTTATTGGCGGGCATGCTGGGCGTCGGCTTGGACGAACTGGTGCGACGCGACGCTCAGCGCCGGCATCGGCAGTTGATGGTGATCACCGCCGCGTCCTTGGTGGGCCTGGTTATAACAGGCGCCCTGGCGACCGCGGCGTTGATTGCGCGCAATGATGCGCGCCGGCAGCGCGCGCACGCCGAAGGCTTGATCGAATTCATGCTCACGGATCTGCGCAAGAAGCTCGAGCCGGCCGGACGGCTGGACGCAATGGACGGGGTCGGCCGCGAGGCGCTCAAGTATTACGAAGCTCAGAGTCCCGCCGACCTCGACGCCCAGTCATTGGCGCGCCGCGCGCGGGCGCTGCGCCTCATGGGCGAAATCCGAGTCCAGCGCGGCGACCTCGGCCAGGCCCTGGAAGGATTCGAGCAGGCTTCGGCCACCACGCAGGAGTTGCTGGCCCGGCGCCCAAGCGATGGCCAGGTGATTTTCAATCACGCCCAGAATGTTTTTTGGGTGGGTGAGATCGCGCACCAGCGCGGCGAGATCGCGAAAGCGGAGGCGTCGTTCCAACACTATCGCAGACTCGCCGAGCGGCTCATCGCGATCGATCCCGCCAATGACGATTGGCGCGCGGAGGTGGGATATGCAGAGAGCGCGCTGGGAATTCTTTTTTTTCAGCAGGGCCGGGTGGTCGAAGCCGTCGCCGCCTTCGAACGCTCGCTCGCGGTCGCCGACGGATTGGCACGCCGTCATCCCGACGATCCTAATTTGCAGCTGGAGTTGGGCCAGAGCCACGCCTGGCTTGCCGACGCACTGCAAAGAAGCGGGCGCCTCGTCGAGGCGCGCGCCCATCGCGACACCGAACTTGAGATCTATGCGTCGATACTCGAGAAGGATCCCACGCTCAGACAGGCGAAATACTCGACGATCGTCGCGCTGCAAAAGCTCGGTGACCTCGCGAAGATCGAGGACGACGAGAAAGGCGCTCTCGCGGACTTCCGTGAGTCCGCGGTGCAAGGTGACGCCCTCTTGGCCGGCGAGCACGACAATATGGACCTCGCTGCCGTGGTCGCGATCGGACAGATAGACTTCGGCGAGTCCTTGCTCGCAGCGGGGCAGCCGGATGCCGCTCTTGCTGCGCACCAAAAGGCCGATGCACTCCTGACGGCTGCACTCGCCCACGATGCGAGCGTGGCGCTGTGGCGCGACTACCGTGATAGAGCCGCGTTGCTGCGGGCCGAAATCCTGTCTGCGGGCGGTCATCGTTCCGAGGCGCTGCTGATCGACCAAGAAGTGCTCGCCCGGCTCGAAACCCAGCGGGCGGTTCCGAACACCGAACCCTTCTGGCTTCTCGAGCGATTCCGATTACAGGTGGGCGATGACCTCGCGGCCCTCGGCCGTCCGCAGGACGCGCACCTGCAATGGGCCGCCGTCGTCGACAACCTCCCGGGTCCCGCGGAAAAATACCAGCCTGAGCTTCTGAAGCTACTGGCATCTGCCGAATCGCGATTGGGTCGCACGGTGGAAGCACAAGCCGTCGCGAAGCGCCTGCGCGAGCTCGCGAGTCCCCGGCAACCGCCCGCCAAGTCGACTACCAGCAGGGCGACTTCTGATTCTCCGCCCAGCCTTTGGACTACAACCAATTGCCCATCAAGATAAACGGCGCCCAATAAAACGGGTGCCCGAAGGGTGCATTCGGATCAGCCTTGAAAGGGCGCCCGCCATTGCTCTCGTCGGTGCGCGTCAGTCCGCGGCGCTGCACCGACCCCGCGTCCGATTTCACCGTACCGTGCAACAGCGCCAGTTGCGCCTGCCGCAACGACTCGGCTTTGTCCAGGTGATCGACCTTGTGCGCGAGATAAAGATCACGCATCAACTCCGCCGTGCTCTCATCCGCGACCGGCCAGAGGGTCGCCAACACCGCCTTCGCGCCGGCCTCCTGAGCCAGAGCGCCCAAACCTTCGACCTCGACGCCGTGATGGGCCACCCTGTCATCGCCGAGCGCGGTCTCGCACGCCGACAGCGTCAAGAGCTCCACACTGCTGAAATTCAGTTTGGTTCTGATTTCCGCCAGCGTCATATGGCGGCCGTCGCCCAGCAACAAAAAGGAGTCGTCCATGCTCCCCGGCGTGAATTGGAAATGGCTCGCGATGTGCACGATCGGATAGGACTGTTCGAGTCCTTCGCGCAGCGAGTTCTCGGTGAACGCCGTGTCGAGCATCACCTGGCCGGTAAGAACACCCTTTTGACCCGCGATGCCGTTGAGTTCCACCCCGGCGTAGGGCAAGGCCGCGTAGCCGGGACCGCCCTTGGTGAGCCCGAGTCCCCAGACTCTCCAATCCGGATTGGACTGCGCGCTCAGTTTGTCGCGCACGGCCTCGGTGACCATCACCACCGACATGTCTTCGATCAGGTAACTCTTGCCGTCGTAGAGCGCCGCAAACGGCAGGTAGCGCAGCGTGTCGTCGAGGTCCAGCATGAGAGTCTTGGCGCCGGCCTGGTGCAAATCGGCGGCGACGGGGCCGATCAGCAATTGATACAGCACTTTTGCCTGCGGCTCGGGATCCTGCGCCGGATTGCTCAGGGCTTTGCGGAAGTTCAAAATCAGCTCGTTGAGCCTCTGCCGTGGAATGGGCGCCTCGCGTGCCACCACCGCGTTGGGCGTGGTCAGGAGGATCGCGACCTTGTCGTCCAATATGAAGTATTGGGCCAGCACGGCATCGTGTCCCAAGGCCTTCAGCGTGCCCTCGAAAGCACGGCTGAAATCGTTGATCTCCTGCCTGCGCCGCCTCTGCGCCTCCGGATCTGTCGAGCTCTTGGCGACCTCGGTCGCCCGCGCTTCGAAGGTCGCCTGAGCGGAGTCCATGGCCGCACGCAGTTCCAGCAAGCGGGACCGGTCCTTGGCATCGAGTTCCCCCGCCTTCTTGAACTTCTCTTGCAGCGCGCCGTATTCCTTGCCGAGGGCCACATACTGACCCGCCAACGAGTCGAGCTCTTGATCGGGTGAATTCGCCGCCACCGTGACCTCGGTCTGAAATATCCTCTGTTCGAGCTGGCGCTTGCTCTGAAGCTCATCGAGCGCGGTCTGATCTGCGGCGCTCAGTTCTCCGTCGGAGCGCAACCTCGCCTGCAGCGGCAGGCTTTGCTTCTCCAAACCGATCAGCGCATCGTCTTGTGCCGCGAGCTTCTTTTCCGCCTCGCTGAATTCGACCGTGGTCTTGCGCACATCGCCGCCGGCGCCGCCCTGGGTGAATTGGATCAGCTCCTGTTCCTTGAGCATCGCCAGGACCTGCTGCGCTTCGCTCAAGCGGCCTTGCTGTATGAGCAATTCCGCGAGCTCACGGTAGATCGGCGCCATCTTGTCGACGAAGGACTGGTCGGACCCCGTGTCGCGCAGATTACCGCGCAAACCCTGCAATGCATTTACAGCCTGCTTGCCGTAATAGACCGCGATGTTCGGCTGCGCCAGGTGTGGGTCACGGTAAAACTTCATCAAGCTGCCGGCGGTCAACCAATCGATGGCAATGTCCAAAGTGCGGGCAAGCCGAAAAGCGCGCTCGAGCGCCGCCTGGGCTTCCGGATAACGGCCGCCGTCGCGCATCATGGTCGCGAAGTCCACCAACGGCACAATCAACGCAGCGCTTTCCGGACCCAAGCCTTTTTCGCCGATCGCGATCGACCGCGTAATCAGCGGAGCGGCCTCCTGATATTTCTGTTCCGCCACCAGCGTATTTCCCAAACGGCCGAGCACGTAACCGAGCGCCGGATCCTCGGCTCCCAGGCCCTGCTCGGAGAGGGTGACCACCCGGCGTTGATAGGTCTCAGCCTCGGCGTAGTGGTGGGAGGCGCCCAGCACGTTGGCCAGTTGCGCTTCGGCCCTGGCGACGTCGGCCTCGTTTCGCGGAGCAGCGCTTTCGGTCAGCTTGAGTGCCCTGCGTGCCAGCGCCTCGGATTCGCCGTAACGTCCGACACACTGCAAATTGAAAGCGAGATACTCGAGCTGAATCGGCAGCTGAGTCGCGTCCTTTGCCTCCGCGATCGCGACGGCGCGCTCGAGGAGCCGCCGCGCTTCGGAAAAACGGCCCGTGTTATTGACCAGCACTCCGAGTTCGCCGAGCCCGTAGATCAAGCGCGGATCGTCGGCAGGGAGCAGTTTCTCCGCGATGTCCAATGACCGCCGCAGCAGAGGCTCGGCCTCTGCATAGCGGCCGGTTTTCTCCAGGTGGTTGCCCAGCTGAAACAGCGCGACGGCGAGCTTTCCTTGATCGTTGGCCTGCTCCTCCTTGGCGAGCTCGTCGCGCATCACGATCTCGATTTCCCGATATTTCTCCGCCGAGTTCGCGTTCTTGATCTGCCACAGGCGATTGGCGATGAAGGCGCGCTGCTCCGCTGTTTGTCCCTCGATCGCAAAGGCCCGGCGCAGCACCTTTTCCGCCTCCTCGTACTTGTGCGACGCCTGCAAAATCGACCCGAGCGAGGCCAGGCTTTGAACGAGTTCGGGTCCTTTGTTCTGGTGCGCCTGCTCGTCGATCGCGACCATGCGTCGCAGCAGGGGCTCGGTGTCGGTCCATTTGCCCAACGCCACCAGGGTCTCGGCTTCATGGTCGAGTGCATCGCGCACGGCGATATCGTTGAGGCCAAACGTATGCTCCGCCACGGCAAGCGCATCGCGGGCGGCCGCCAGCGCGCTCGCATTGTCCTTCCTCGAACTGAAGTCGAGCCACGCGAATCCCTCCTGGGCGAGCGTGAACGCTTCGGCTGGGTGGGCATCCGCGCTTCGCGCCAGCTTGAAGGTTACTTTATCGGCAAAGCAGGTCGGGGTCTGCGCCGGCACCGATGGCGCATGCGCCTCTCCGCTCAACTCGTCGGCGCCCACACCATCGATGGTCGCATGGGCCCGATTCGCGAGGTCGGGATCGACATTCGGACTGGTGACACGCAGGTCGTCGAGGCGCCGACCACTGACGCGGCTTGTCGCGACTGCGCCAACGAAGTAGCCCTCATAACGATCCGGCTTGGCATCATCGCGAACGTAGACCGTGACGGGGAGGGTCGCCGATTGGTTAGCCGGGCAGCCCATACCGGACATGGCCGATACCTTGAGCTCGCCTTTATAGACGAAGACTTTTGCGTGGGCATTGATGGCGGCGCCTGTCAGCACGATGGCCAACGCGAACTCTCGACGGTGCAGTCGCAAACGCATACGACATAACCTTGGCGGCGCGCGCGGGTGACAAATCGCGCCGCTCGCGAAATCCTATCCCATCCTGACCTTAGTTTTTGGTGAAAGTAACCGTGCAGGGGCGGCCTTCGACGCGCGCTCCCTTGCCGGCGGCATCGGAGAATTTAGCGTCGATGTGATAGCCATACTCGGTGCCCGCCGGCCGTTGTCCGACTGCGAACGGCGCGGCGCCTACGAGCCCGGCGGCATACAGGTTGGCGGAACCGTCTTCGAGAATCTTGCCGTCGAGCTGCAGCCAGCCGGGCTGACCGCGGGTGCCTTTCTCGCCATGCAGGACGCCCTGTTTGACGGTCGAGGGAAATTGAAAGGAATAGCCCAAGGCGCCATGCGAATTGACGCAGGAAAGTACGGTGTCCCAAACGCCGTCGAAGTGCCGCTCAGGATCGGCGCTGCGCGCCGCACCGGATAGAAGCAGAGTGATGCCGATACTCGCGGCGGCTGCCGTTTTGCACATGTGGCTTCCCTTCGGGGGTTTGCGGCCCGGTTTACTTTGGAGCGGTATTATAATTCGAACACCTGCAGTCGGCGGAGCACATCGATGATGTCGGGTCGGGCTTGGTTGTCTGCGATTCTGTCGCTGCTGCTGACGATGGCAGGATCCCAAGTTTTGGCGCAGACGTCACATGCATTTCTGGGAATAGGTCTCGTCGATATTCCCGGCGGCAGTGGTGCGGCGGTCGGTGTGATCGCGCCCGGAAGTCCGGCCGAACGGGGCGGGGCTTCAGAGCTGTCGATCGATGTCACGCTCGGCACCTCGGCAAGTGACTCCGCGCCGGCCGCACCGCCGCCGTCCCGCGATCGCGCGCCGCAGCGCCTTGCAGATCAATCCGTTCCTGCGTTCGTTGTCGCCCGACAAGATGACCTATCTCCTGATCGGCGAACCGGTCTTGCGGTCCTACGTGCCGCCCACCCCGCTGCGCAACACCTTGGGGTATCGCGAGGGCAAGCTGTTCGACTCGGGCCTCGGCGGCCTGTCGATGGTGCTGCATTTCATGCGCGGCACCGAATTCGCCCAGGCGTACGGTTAAACCGTGCTGCCGGCTCTGTGCCAGGGCGTTCTCTTCCAGCAGTCGGCGGAGCGGGCGGACATGGCGCAGAACGCCGACCGCCTGGTGCCCACCGTCATTCCATCGCTGTCGAGCGGCGGCGAGGCGAGATTCTCCTGCACGCACAATGGCGAGCCGATGGAGGCGCGAATCGAGGTCGTCACCCGCACCACGCGGGACAATGTCATGTGGAATGTGAGTTCCTCAAGGGCTGGCTCGCTGCGCGCAGTGATGCCGAGCGCGCGGAACAAATTCTGACTCATGTGGGAGCGAGCTTGACCTTCGATCCGGCGGCTCCAGAAACAGAGCAATTTGGACCAACAGGCGGCGAATGCCATCAACCGCAGCATGCAGGACTTTTTTCGCCGCCAGCAGGCGGTCGTGCAGAATCTGAACGCGGTCGATGCGAGCTTCTCGTCGATGGACGAAATCGTCTCCGGTTACAGCACCTATCACGATGCGGCGACCGGACAGGACTACAAGCTCGACAACACCAACCCCTACAAATGGATCGACAACAGCACCAGCAGAATATTCTCGACGCCCGACAACGTCCCGCCGCCGTGGGGTGGAGCGCTGACGCCGCTCGCACACGTGGTGCAGTAGCGGCGCAAATCCTTATTTTTCCGGCACACGCGCACACGCGCATTATGTCGCACCCGTTATGCAAAACCCGGGCGATCATTGTTTAGATGAGCGCAACAATGCAAAATGAGAGCTGCGACCGGCGCTCGCGGATGCCCTCCGCGGCGCAGGGCCGCTGGCCGAATTCCCGTGAGCATCGGAATGCTTCGCCAGCGCGTTTGAACATTTTGATCGAGCGCGGACGCTCGCGAGCGTCGACAAAGCCCCATGATGCGTACCAAGCCTGCATTCCAGACGTCGATGTTCGAGAAGGTATTGCGGGCCTTCGGCACCGGCGACCTGCCGTATAGCTATGTGCTGTCCGAGCTGAAGCGGATGCTCGAGGCGGGTGAAGCGCCGCACAAGCTGCTGGAAATCTTGCAGCGGCGCGAGCTCATCGAGCCGCTGCCGGAGAAGGCGCACGAGGAGGTGCTGCGCATTCTCAACGAGGCGATCGAACGGGCCGCCGCGGCCGCTCCGCCGCAAGAACCGGCGTCGGGCGCGAGCGCGAATGCCGCCAAGGGGGAGGCCGCAACACCGGCTCATGAGCCGGCGGCGCGCGGCGCACCGCTCGAGTCCGCGCCGGCGCCGGCCGACGGTGCGCCTTCCTTGGAAGAGCTGTATGTTTCGCTCAAGTCCGACTTCGAGTCGCTCGTGCGCAGTTTCGAGGACGCTCAGGACCGGGGGACCACCGCCACCGCTCGAGCCGTCTCGCTGGGTGCGGATCTGGCGGCTGCACGCAACGCGCTCGCGGCGGAGCAAAACAAGTGTCGCGAACTGGGCAAGGCGCTGGCGGAAAAAGCCACGTCGGATGATGCCGCGCGCTCGCGCAGCGAAGCCGCGCTCAGGCAGTCCGAACAATCCCAGGGCGAAGTGCGCCAGCTGCGCGATATGCTCGCCGCGCGCGACAAGACCTTGGCGCATGCGCGCCAAGCGCTCGCCGAGCGCGAGGCTGAACTCGCCACGCTCAAGCAGGAGCATGCGAGAGTTGTCAGGGAGCTCGAGGCGCGTGCCGAGAACTTAGAGGCGGATTTGGTCGAGTCTTATATTGAGCTCCCGCGACAGCGCGAATGGCCGCAAGGGTTCAGTCAGAATCAAGAATTGAAAGAGGCGGCAGAGCTTTTGGAGTCCCGCCCGCCCGAATGGCGTGAGCCGTGGGGGCCGGGTTCCATGGCGCGCACCATCGGGATCGGCCTGGCAACCGTGATCCTCGCCATCCTCGCCTGGTCGTACGTGCATCGCGGGTCCGCAGCCGCCAAGCCGCCGACGGTATCGGCGGCCGAGCTCCCCGCAGTGGGTTCCGTCATCCGCGATTGCCCGACGTGCCCCGCCCTGACGGTGCTGCCCGCGGGCCGCTTCCAACAAGGCTCGCCGGCTGCCCCGGCCGGAACCGCGCCCTTCGAGAAGCCGCTGCACTGGGTGACGATCGCTCAGCCGTTCGCCATGTCGACCAATGCCGTCACCGTGGATGAATTTCGTGCCTTCATCTCGATGACCGGACGGGACATGCGCGGCTGCGACACCTACGACGGTGAATGGCGCCCGAGGCCCGAGAACAATTGGGAAAATCCCGGCTTCGTGCAAACCGGATCGCATCCGGTCACGTGCGCATCCTGGCAGGATGCCGAGGCCTACGCCGGATGGCTGTCGGCGAAAACCGGTCATCGCTATCGGCTGCCGAGTGCTTCAGAATGGGAATATGCCGCGCGCGCCGGCGGCGCGGCGGTGCACCCGTGGGATTCGAAGGGGGCGGGCGCCTGTGCCAGCGCCAATGTGGCCGACGCGAGCGCAGCTCGCGAGTTCCCCGGCTGGACTGTATTCTCCTGTGACGATGGCTACGTGAACACGGCCCCGGTCGGGTCGTTCAAAGCCAATGCATTTGGCCTCAACGACATGTTGGGAAATGTCTTTCAATGGACGGAGGATTGTTGGCACGTGGATTATTCCGGCGCCCCGGTCGACGGCACGGCGCGCACCGATGGCGATTGCTCGCAGCGCGAGCTTCGCGGCGGATCCTGGTTCAGCACACCAGCCTATGTGCGGGCAAACTACCGAAACCACTTCGCTGCAAATTACCGCACCAGCAGCGTGGGAATTCGACTGGTCAGAGATTTGGCATCGTGACGTTGTGTCGCCCCGCGCGCGGCGCGGCATCACCGATGTCCGCCGTCGGAGCCTTTCTGATCTCGCTGCTGACGACAGCCGTCTGGGCGCAGACGGCGCCGCCCGCGGCGGCGACGCTCAAGCGTGACTACGAGCGCTGCCGCGTCTATTCGAATCTCGATGCCTGCGACGACGCGATTCGCTGGAGTCCCAGCGACCCTGCGCTGCTCATCGCGCAGGGTGATGCGTTGCTGAAAGCCAGGCAGCCCGCGGACGCAATCCGGTCCTATCGGCGCGCCGCCGCGCTCGCGCCCAATTTGGGCGGCATCGATGCGCGGATCGGCGCGGCGCAGGCGAAGCTCGCCGCGGCTCGCGGGTCGCACGCGCGCCCGGCCCCTGCCGCGCCGATTAAGCGGTTTTCGAACGCGGCCCCGGAGACGCAGTCGCACTGACCGGTATTGTTTGAACTTGGGTCACCTTTTGAACACGGTTCATGGCATCCGCCATGAGCAATTCGGTGGTCAGTCCATTTGACTTCCCTTTGCCACCCCAACTTCTGCCCGTCCGTCGTCTAGAGCCGGGACGGCACATCACGTAGAATTCACCCCCCATGTGCTACTCCGCCCAAGTCATTCAAACGGTCAAGAAGCTGCACCGTCAACTCGGCATCCGCCTCGATTATCTCGAGGCGGAAAAGCTGTTCATGCGCCGGCTCGACGATCCGACGATCAACATCTCGCGCGGGTTCGAGGCGAACTTCGAGGAGCCGGCCGATGAGCAAGGCCGGCGCATCCGGGCGGCCATCGATGAGCATCGCAGGCGTTTGGCGGCACGACTCGAGCAGGATTTGTTCTCGCAAAAGACCCGTTTCGTGAACGCCGAGCGCTCGCTCACGGAAAAAGAGACCAAGAAGGCCCGCGAGGAACTGCGGATTGCCGGCCGGAAAATCGAAACCATCACGCAAAAACTCAGCGATTTGCGCCGCAACGAACCGAACCCCGAGGACAATCGGATTTATCCGCAGGTGTACGCGGGCGTCGTGATCCGAAAGGACGGCGAGAATGTCCTGACGCCGATGCGCTATTTTTGCCGGCCGGCCGGCAAGCCGGCATTCTACGACAAGAAATTTCCGGGCCTATACAATGCGCGCCGCGACAACCTGGAAAAATTCTGGAATGAGCAGTTCGGCCACCACCATGCATTGATGGTGGCCGAGAGTTTCTACGAGAACGTGCAATCGCCGGGGCGGCAAAATGTCGTGCTGCAATTCACGCCGCAGCCGCCGCAGAACATGTTGATTGCCTGCCTGTATTCGCATTGGCACGGCGCCGGTCAACCGGACGTGCGCGGCTTTGCGGCGATCACCGACGAACCGCCGCCGGAGGTGGCCGCGGCCGGACATGATCGCTGCGTGATCAACCTGAAGCCCGACCATGTAGATGCGTGGTTGACTCCTGAAGGCCGCAGTCCCCAAGCACTGCAGGCTATGCTTTCGGATCGGCCGGTATCGGTGTTCCAGCACTCGCTGGCGGCGTGAGCGAGCGCCGGCCGGGCGCCGCGCTCACGGGCTACAACCAGTTGCCCATCAAGATAAAGGGCGCCCAATAGAACGGATGTGAGAAAGGTGCTTTGGGATCGGCCTTGAAATTGCCGCCGGCCTGATCGCCGTCGGTGCGCGTGAGCCCCCGATGGCTGTCTGCGGCCGTCGTGCTGGAAGTCACGGTGCCTCGAATCAAATCGAGTTGGGCTTCGCGCAGCGCATCGGCCTTGTCGCGGTGATGGTCGCGATGTTCCTGGTACAGCGCGCGCATCAACTCGGATGTGCTTTCATCCGCCACCGGCCACAGGGTTGCCAGGACCGCTTTGGCGCCGGCCTCCTGTGCGAGCGCGCCGAGCCCTTCCACCTCCACCCCGTGATGGGTGGCGCCGCCGCCGAGCGCCGTGTCGCACGCGGACAGCGTCAACAATTCGACACTGTTGAAATTGAGCTTGGTTCTGATTTGCGCCAGCGTCATGTGCGTACCGTCGCCCAGCAGCTGCTCGGATTCGGCGTACTTGCCGGTATACATGAGATCCTGGCCGAGCTGACTCAGGGCGAACGCCAGCTGCGGATCGTTCGGACCCAGCGTCTGCTCATCGAGGTGAACGGCGCGCCGCAGCACGGGCTCGGCATCCGCGTAGCGCGAGGTACCCTGCAGCAAGATGCCCAGGTAGCTCAAGTAGCTGGCAAGATCGGCCGGGGGCGTCGCCTTCTCTTCGAGCGCGATCGCCTGGCGCAACAACGCTTCGGCCTCGGCGTACTTGCGCGCGGCGACGGTGGTGCGCCCCAATTCTCCCAGGATTTGATAGTCGCGCGCCGGGGTGTGTCCATCCAGTGCAAAGGCGCGGCGCAGCAGGGCGGCGGCCTCGGGCGTGTTGCCCGAGCACATGAGGGTTGCAATCAACCGCACCAGCGTCGGCACGAGGCGCGCGTCGGTGGCGCCGAAGGACTGTTCCGCGAGCGCCTCTGCCTGCCGGGCAACGGCGACCGCCGCGCCGTAGTCGTTCTCCTGCCACAGAGCCGCCCACTGCGCCTGCAGCTGCAGCAGGCCAAACTGGGTTGCGGCCCGCTGCAGAAGATCGCCCGCCGGGCCGGCGACGCGCGACAAATTCAAATCGGCCGCATCCACGTAGCAACCAGGCATTTCCGCCGGCACCGAGGCCGCCTCGGTGTGCCCGGTCAACGCGTCGCCGCCGAGGGCACTCAAGGACAGGTGGAATCGAGACGCGACCTTGGGATCGGCCACCGCAACCGTGACGCTGAGGTCCTCGAGACGGGCGCCGGCGAACCGCCGCACGGATAATCCCTGTCCGCCGACGAAGCCCTCATAGCGCGTCCCGGGCGCATCATCGCGCACCACCAGGTCCATGTCGCGCACCGTGTATGCCTTGGGCCCGCTGCAACCCGCTCCGGAGACCGCGGTCACGCTGATGTCGCCGCGATAATGAAAAGTCTCGGCATGAGCGGCGGCGCACAGCACCGACAGCAAAGCGGCGGCGAGGCAGTGTTTCAGCGGCATGCAGTTCGACCGTGCGGGTTGGCGAGGCCGAAGTATAGGCATACCCCAAGGTTTAAGAGCCAGCAGTACTTTTCAGAATATGTCATCCACCGCGGCGCGCTCCTCCGCGGACAGCTCGAATTCGAACACTGCCAGGTCCTCGCGCATGTGCGCCGCCGAGCGGGTTCCGCTCAACGGCACGATCCCGCATTGGGTCAGATACCGGAACAAAATTTGCGCGGCAGTGCGCCCGTATTTCGCCGTCAAGGCAAGGATGGCCGCATCGCTCAAGATGTCGGGATTGGCGGTGAGCGTCCAGAAGCTCTGATAGATGATCCCTTGCTGGCGGCAAAAGGCACGAATGTCGCGGTCGTAGTGCGTCTCCCTCACCCAGCGGTTCTGCACGATGCTGGGCTTGATGCGCGCCGCCGCGCACAGCGCGGCCAGCTGCCCCGCGCGGCAGTTGCTGATTCCGAGACTGAGCACCGTGCCCGCGCCGACCAGCGACTCCATGGCGCGCCATACCTCGAGCGTCTGTTGCGCGTTTGCGAGCGGCGAGTGCAGCACCAGGCAGTCCAGATACCGAGTCCGCAAATTCTCGAGCGACGCGGCGCAAGACTGCGCGACCTGCACGGGCAGCGCCGCCTCCGGGTCGTAGGGAACCCGCGCCGGGTCTTGACCCGACAGCGGCGTGAACTTTGTCTGCAGGTAAAGATCGGCGCGGGTGAGGGTCGCGCCGAGACAGGCGGCGACACCCGCGCCCACACCCGCCTCATCGTAATGCTTCGGCTGACAGGCGGTGTCGATGCCGCGAAATCCCAGTTGAATGGCGCTGCTGACCAAGCGCGCCGTGTCCGCTTTCTTCCAGGCCGTGCCGTAGATGATCCCTGGGAGGTTCGGTATTGACACAGTGGTTCACCCCGTCAAACTATCCGACCGCAAAGATTAAGGGCAATTTTGGCTAAATCTCGCGTAGCGCGCATCAAATTGATTCGCTGGGGCGTCGCGCTCATCGCCGCGTGCGCAGTGCTCGCGGGGGCCGGCATCGCCTGGCTGATGCATCTCGACCATCTCGTCACCGAGGAGTTCCAAGGGCGGCACTGGTCGGTGCCGGCGCGCGTCTACGCCGCTCCTCTGGAGCTGTACGTCGGCGCGCCGGTTTCGGCGGGCGCTCTGGAAGAGGAACTGCTGCGCCTGCATTACCGCGCCGGCGATCCGGCGGCGGGCCCGGGCTTCTACCGGCGGCACGGCAATTCCTTCGACGTGCGGACGCGCCGGGTGCGCTTCATCGACGAGTCGCGCGACGCGATGCTGGTCTCGATCGGCGCGGACGCGAGCTCGATCACGAGCCTCCAGGCGGACGCGGCGCTGCCCGTGTTCCGCCTCGATCCGCCCGTCATCGGCAGTGTGTTTCCCATTCACGGCGAGGACCGGCTGGTGCTGTCGCCCGCGGATGTGCCGCCGCTGTTGCGCGAGGGCATCAAACTCATCGAAGACCGGCGTTTCGACGAGCATCCCGGCGTCGACGTCCGCGGCGTCATGCGCGCGCTGTGGGTCGATTTACGGGCCCGCCGGGTCGTTCAGGGCGGCAGCACCCTCACGCAACAGCTGGTAAAAAACTATTTCCTCTCGGATGAGCAGAGTGTCGGCCGCAAGGCGACCGAGGCGTTGATGGCGCTGCGGCTCGAGGCGCATTTCTCCAAGCAAGAGATCCTCGTCGCCTACCTCAACGAGGTGTATCTGGGACAGGACGGCTCGCGCGCGATACACGGCTTCGGACTCGGCAGCGAGTTCTTCTTCGCCAAGCCGCTCCAGGAACTCGACGTCGCTGAACTCGCAACCCTGATCGGGCTCGTCAAAGGTCCCTCGTACTACGATCCGCGCAAACACCCGGAGCGCGCGCTGGCGCGGCGCAATCTCGTGCTCCAGGAACTCGGCGCGGCGCACTTGATCGACGCCGCCGCCGCGCAACGCGCCGCCGCCACGCCGCTCAAGGTCAAGCCGCCGGGCGGCGGCTACGTGCCGGCCTTTCTCGATCTGGTGCGCCGGCATCTCAAACGCGACTACGCCGCCGCCGATCTCGCCGCCGCCGGACTCGCCGTGTACACGAGCCTCGATCCGCGCGCGCAGGCGGCCGCCGAGCGCGCACTCGCGCAAAACTTGAAGCGTCTCGATGCCGCGAGCCGCGTGCGCAATGCCGCCCTCGAAGGCGCGGTCATCGTCGCCGAGCCCAACAGCGGCGACGTCGTCGCCGTGGTCGGCGGCCGCGATGCGGGCGCGGACGGATTCAATCGCGCACTCGATGCGCACCGTCCGATCGGCTCGCTGGTGAAGCCGGCGGTGTATCTCACGGCGCTCGAGACCGGCCGCTACAATGCCGCCACACTGATCGAAGATGCACCGCTCGAGCTCAAGCTCAAGGACGGCAGCGTGTGGGCGCCGCAGAACTTCGAGCACCAGTTCTACGGCCGGGTGCCGACGGCGCGCGCGCTCGCCGAGTCGATGAATCTCGCGACGGTGCGGCTGGGTCTCGAGCTCGGCCTGCCCAAGGTGGCCGACACCCTGCAGCGCCTTGGCCTCGAGAGGCCGCCGACACTCAATCCCTCCATGCTCCTGGGCACGGTGGAGATGACGCCGCTCGAAGTCGTCGAGGTGTACACCTCGCTTGCGAACGGCGGGTTTCGCGCGCGCCTGCGCGCGGTGCTCGCGGTCGTCGACGAGCACGCGCGGCCGCTCAAAAGCTTCAAGGTGCAGGTCGAGGAGGCCGCACCGGCCGCCGCGGTCTTTGCGCTCGATCGAATGCTGACGCTGGTAATGACCCACGGCACCGGCCGCGAGGCGGCGGCCCGCTTGCCGGGCATCATCGTCGCCGGCAAAACCGGCACCTCCTCCGATACGCGCGACAGTTGGTTCGCAGGATTCACCGGCAGCTACCTCGCCGTGGCGTGGGTGGGCTACGACGACAACCGCGTCACCGGACTTACCGGCGCCGCGGGCGCGCTGCCGGTGTGGGCCGACACCATGGCGGCGCTCAGCTCCACGTCCTTTCAACCCGTGGCGCCGGAACTCATCGAGGAGCGCTGGATCGGATTCGCGGATGGTCTCGAGACCACACCGGCATGCAGCGCGGACGCGGTCGCGGTCGCGGTTCCGAGCGGTACCGTGCTGCCACCGAACCCCCGGTGCGGTGCGCGTACCACCGCCGACTCCCCATCGAGCACGATGGGTGACAAGATCAAGACATGGCTCAAGCACATCGTTCACTGAACACGCTCGCCGCCGCCTTGGCTGCGGCCGTGCTGCTCTCCGGGTGTCCGTCGCCCGAACCGCGTCCCATGCCGCCGGGCACGTCATTTCCGGAATCGCCGCCGGCGCCGCAGACCCCCCAGCCGCCGGCTCCGGCCCCGCGTGAAAATCATTTCTCGCCCGCCACGAGTTCGCTCGTCACGCAGGCGCGAACGCTGCAGTCGCGCGGCGACCTCGACGGCGCCTCCTCGACGCTCGACCGCGCCTTGCGCATCGAGCCCAACAATCCGCTGCTGTGGATCGAGATCGGGCGGCTGCGGCTCGCCGAAGGCGATGCGCATCAGGCCGAGGGCTGCGGCCGCAAGGCGCTCGTGCTTGCGAGCGGCGATCGGCGCTCGCAGGCGCAGGCGGGGCACCTGCTCGCCGACGCGCTGCGTGCACTCCACCGCAATCAGGAGGCGAGCGAGGTTCTACGTCAACCGTTCATGCAGTAGCGGGCGCGGATCGAAGCTCATTACCATTCTGTATGACCGAAGCCCGTGCTGTATACCCGATCGACGTGCTGCCGCGCTGTTTTGCGGGAATATGGGATTGGCGGGACCCCGGATTGCGCGCAGCGGCGCCGCAATCGCGCTTCGTGCCGATCGGCAAATGTAATTTCGACAATCAGCGCCGCAAAAGTTGCCTCGGGCCGCCGCCGTGAACGGGCCGCGCCGCGCAAGCACCGCATTCATCACGGAGGCGGAGTACAATCCTTCTTGAACGCCGTCCGTTCTTGAACGGCGTCACATTCGAAACCGATCAGGGAGGCTCTAATGCGACGCACATCGCACATTATTATTTCCGGACTTGCAGGCAAGTTCACCTTCTACCGTTTGCGCCGTTGTGAATTATGCGTTACACATATTATCGGGAGAGGCGGATAAGGAAGGATTTTCCGTTTGGCGCACCTTGTGAGGTCTAACCGTGACAACGAGCGCAGTGATTTTTGACGATTTCAAGACTTCCTACGAAAAGAGCGCAGCTGCGAACTTCACGCTCGCTGAGTACTTCGAGCTGTGCCGCAATGATCCTCTGACTTACGGACTCGCCGCCGAGCGCATGATCAAGGCCATCGGCGAGCCCAGACTGGTTCAAACCAAATCCGACCCGCGGCTGTTGCGGCTGTTCGGCAACCGGACTCTCAAGTACTACGACGCGTTTTCAGACTTCTACGGCATGGAAGGCGGCATCATCGAGGAGATCGTTTCCTTCTACCGTCACGCCGCACAGGGTCTGGAAGAGCGCAAACAGGTGCTCTACCTGCTAGGACCGGTCGGCAGCGCGAAAAGCACGCTCGCCATCAAGCTCAAGAGCCTGATGGAGCGCTACCCCATCTACACGCTGGTGGACGGCGATACGGGCGAGCGCAGCCCATTGCTCGAGTCGCCGCTGGGTATCTTCGATCCGGAAAAGTTCGGCGCGCGCCTCGAGGGGGAGTACGGCATTTCGCCGCGCTACCTCACGGGCATCTCGAGTCCGTGGGTCCAGAAGCGCATGCGCGCCTACAACGGCGATCTGACGCGCTTCAGAGTGCAGCGCATCTACCCCTCTGTGCTCAACCAGCTGGCGGTCGCCAAGACCGAGCCCGGCGATGAGAACACCCAGGATATCAGCTCCCTGGTCGGCAAGGTCGACATGCGCAAGTTGAGCAAGCTCGGCCAGGACGATCCGGATGCCTACAGCTATTCGGGCGGCCTGTGCCTGACGACCCAGGGCCTGCTCGAGTTCGTGGAAATGTTCAAGGCGCCGATCAAGGTGCTGCATCCCTTGCTCACGGCGACCCAGGAGGGCAATTTCAAGGGCACGGAAGGCTTCGGCGCAATGCCCTACCAGGGCACCGTGCTCGCCCATTCGAACGAGAGCGAGTGGAATAAATTCCGCACCAATCGCGACAATGAGGCGTTCCTCGACCGCATTTTCATCGTCAAGGTGCCGTACTGCCTGCGGGTGACCGAGGAAGTACAGATCTATCAAAAGCTGTTGCGCGAATCGACCCTGTCGAAAGCGCCGTGCGCTCCCGGCACGCTGCCGATGTTGGCGCGCTACATGGTCCTGTCGAGGCTCAAGGCGCCGTCGAATTCGAGCATCTACTCGAAGCTGCGCGTCTATGACGGCGAGAATCTGCGCGAGTCCGATCCGCAGGCCAAGAGCGTCGCCGAATACCGCGAAATGGGCGGCAGCGACGAAGGCATGACCGGCTTCTCGACGCGCTACGCCTTCAAACTGATCTCCAAGGCGTTCAACCGCGACGCCTCGGAGGAATCGGCCGATCCGGTGACCCTGCTCAAGGTGATCGAGGAGAGCATCAGCACCTCGGATTTCAGCCCCGAGCTTCAGAAAACCTGCACGGTGCACCTGAAGGATTTCCTGATTCCCCGCTATCTCGAGGAACTCACCAAGGAGATCCAGGCGGCGTACCTCGAATCCTATGCCGATTACGGACAGGAACTGTTCGACCGCTACGTCGCCTTTGCCGACTTTTGGATTCAAGAGGAAGTCTACGTCGATCCCGCAACCGGCGTGGCCTTCGACAAGTCCGCGCTCAATTCCGAGTTGGAGAAGATGGAAAAGCCCGCGGGCATCGGCAATCCGAAGGACTTCCGGCACGAAATCGTCAATCACGTGCTGCGCGCGCAGAACAAGAGCGGCGGCGAAAAGCTCGTCTGGACGAGCTACCAAAAACTGCGCGAGGTCATCGAGAAGCGGATGTTTGCGGCGACCGACGATCTATTGCCGGTGGTCTCCTACTTCGCCAAGGGCAACGCCGAGGATGAGAAGAAGCATGAGGCGTTCGTGGCGCGCATGAAGGCGCGAGGCCACACTCCGACGCAGGTGCGCCGTCAAGTCGAATGGTGGACGATGGCACGACGTCAGTGAGCCGAAATCCGCTTGAGGTACTTGCACCGTGACCAGCGTCATCGTCGACCGGCGACCTGACAAGGGCAAGAGCGTCGCCAACCGGCAGCGTGTCCTGAAGCGGCTCGACGCAGCGCTCAAGGCACAAGTCGACAAACTGATCGCACGCCGCAAGCTGCAGGAGCATGACAAGGGCGTCGAGGTCACCGTCGAGCGCAAGGACGTCAAGGAGCCCAGTTTCACCTTCGACCCCGCCACCGGCTCGACCGGCAGGATCGTCCCCGGCAACGACCGGTACGGGGTGGGCGACAAAATCCCGCGCGATCCCGCGCAGCGCCAGGGCCGCGGCGCCGGGTCCGGCACCGGCGAGGGCTCCTCCGACGACGAAGACGTGTTCCGCTTCGCGCTGTCGCGCGAGGAATACCTGTCGTTGCTGTTCGATGAGCTCGAATTGCCGCCGCTGGTGAAAAAGGACCTGCTGGAGATCGACGAGAACCGATTTCGGCGCGGCGGCGTGGTGCGTTACGGCAGTCCGGGCACGGTATGCGTCGCGCGCACCTTCAAGGCCTCGATCGGCAGGCGCGTGGCCGCCGAAGCGCAGCACGAGGAGGCTCTCGATGCGGCGGAGGCCGAGCTGCTCGAGGCGCGCGCCAGCGGCGTGCAGGCGCACGTGCAGGCCGCCGAGGAAAAGCTTCAGGAAGTGCGTCAAGGCGGCGCGGCGATCCCGTTTTTGGATCCCGTCGATCTCAGACACCGCAGCCTCGTCGAAGTACAGGCGCCGCGCACCGCGGCGGTGATGTTCTGCCTCATGGACGTCTCCTCATCCATGGACGAGTCGCGCAAGGATCTGGCGAAGCGGTTTTTTACCCTGCTGTACCTGTTTCTCAGCCGCAAGTATCAGAAGGTCGAACTGGTCTTCATCCGCCACACCGACCAGGCACAAGAGGTCGATGAAGACACCTTCTTCAACGGCACGCAGGCGGGCAGCACCCGGGTCCTCTCGGCGCTGGAAAAAATGCACGAAATCATCGGGCTGCGCTACCCCGCGTCGCATTACAATATATTCGGCGCGCAGGCGAGCGACGGCGACTCCTTCGGCGCCGACTCGACCGAATCGTCGGCTTACCTGTTGTCGAAGCTGCTGCCGGCCTCGCGTTACTTCGTCTACGCCGAAGTGGGCGAAAAATCATCGCCGGGCACCACGCGCCTGTGGGCTGCGTACGATGACATCGAGTCCGATCATTTCAACATGGCCACGGTCGGCGCCCGCGACGAGGTCTACCCCGCGCTCGCCAAGCTGTTTCAGAAGGAGCAGCCGGCCTGATGAAGCAGCAGGGCATTTTCAGCGGCAGCGAATGGACATTGGACGATCTGCTCGCCATCGAGCAAATCTGCGCGGGCCACGCGGAGCGTTACGGCCTCGATACCTTTCCCAACCAATTGGAAGTCATCACCAGCGAGCAAATGCTCGACAGTTATGTGTCGAGCGGCCTGCCGGTCAACTACGGACATTGGAGTTTCGGCAAGCAGTATCTCATCGAAAGCGGCAAGTATCGGTCGGGGGCGAATGCGCTGGCTTATGAAATCGTAATCAACACCAACCCCTGTATCGCCTTCCTGATGGAAGGCAATTCGCTCGCCATGCAGGCACTGGTCATTCCGCACGCCTGCTTCGGCCACAACAGTTTTTCCAAGGGCAATTACCTGTTCAAGCAATGGACCCAGCCGGAGGCCGTGCTCGATTACATGTTGTTCGCCCGCAATTACATCGCGGACTGCGAGGAGCATTTCGGGCTCGATCGGGTCGAGCAGACGCTCGATGCGCTGCACGCGCTGCGCGATCAGGGCCTGGACAAGTATAAGCGGCCGCGCAAATTGGACACCCGCAAGGAGCGGGCCGAGCAGGCGAAGCGATTGTCGGTGGCCCAGGAAACCATGCGCCAGGCCGAGTACTACAGCGTCGTGCCGCATACCGCCAAGCCGGAGAGCGCCGCGGCCGTGTTTCCGCCGAGTCCCGAGGAGAACCTGCTGTATTTCATCGAGAAGCACGCGCCCAAGCTCGAGCCCTGGCAACGGGAACTTGCCCGCATCGTGCGCAAGATCGCCCAGTATTTCTATCCGCAGCGCCAGACCCAGGTGATGAACGAGGGCTGGGCGACGTTCTGGCACCATCGCCTGATCAACGACATGTACGACGCCCGGCAGATCGACCAGGGAATCCTCCTGGAATGCCTGCACTCGCACACCAACGTGATCCGGCAGCACGAATACTCGAGATTGAACCCGTACGCGCTCGGCTTCGCCGCATGGCATGAGATCAAACGGGTCTGCGAGGCGCCCACCGCCGAGGATCGGGAGTATTTGCCCGACATCGCCGGCAAGGATTGGCTCGAAACCTTCCATGACATCATGCAGAACTACCGCGATGAAAGCTTCCTGCTGCAGTTCCTGACGCCGAAGCTGGTGCGCGAGTTTCGCATGATGAACATTCAAACCGCCGAGGGGCTCGATCACTGGACTGTCGAACACACGGCGGGACCCGAGGGATTTCAGGCCATTCGCAGCCAGTTGGCGGCCAACTACCGCCTCGAATCGATGATGCCGGAGATTTCGGTGGTTCGCTATGGTCGCGACACGGACAGAAAGCTCCTGTTGCAGCACCAAGTCTACAACGGCAGGACGCTGGACGACTCCGAGACCGAGCAGACCTTGAAGCATCTGCGCGCCTTGTGGGGATTCGACGTGGCGCTCGAAGCGGTCGACCAGAGCGGGACGATTCTCAAGACCTACTGAGCGATGCCAGCGTCCCAGCGTCCTTCGATGGGTGCGACTCCCTATGCGGATTCCTCGGGAAGCGGCGTGACTTTCCGGGTTTGGGCTCCCTTCGCAGCCGCGCTCAACGTCGCCGGCGATTTCAACGGCTGGTCGCCGTCCGCGACACCGCTGTACGCGGAAGGCAACGGCTGCTGGTCGGTGGACGCTGCGGCCGCGACGGTCGGTTCGCAATATAAATTTGTCGTCCGGCCCGGTGCCGGGCCCGGCGCCGGCGGCGGCGTGGGCGGGGGTGCCGGCGTGGGCGCGCCGCTGTGGCGCGTCGATCCGTATGCCCGCTGCATCACCCGCTCGAGCGGCGTCCTCAACTGCCGGGTGGCGGCCGCCGATGAGCCGTATTCGACCCCGGAGTATTCGACCCCGGCCTGGAATCAACTGGTCATCTATGAAATGCACATCAGGACATTCCTCTATTGTCCCGATGGCGTCGACGGCACAGGCAGTTTCAGATCGGCGATGTCCAAGCTCCCGTACCTCGCCGCGCTCGGCATCAACGCCATCGAACTGCTGCCGATCGGCGAGTTCATCGGCGATATATCCGCCGGTTACAACCCGGCGTACATATTTGCGATCGAGGACGAGTACGGCGGCCCCGATGGCTTCCGGCAGTTCGTCAACGCTGCGCACCGCCAGGGCATCGCGGTCATCATCGACGTCGTTTACAACCACTTGGGCGTGCCCGCCGCCGACATGTGGACTTTCGACGGCTGGTCGCAGAACGGCAAAGGCGGCATCTACTTCTACAACGACTGGCGCAGCAGCACCGCATGGGGCGAGACCCGCTTCGATTACGGGCGTCCCGAAGTGCGCGCTTTCCTCCGCGATAACGCGTTGCGCTGGCTCGAGTCGCGCTTTGCCGACGGGCTGCGCTGGGACTCCACGGGATCCATCCGCAATGTCTACGACGCCAATGACGATCCCGCGAACGATATCCCGGACGGCTGGAGTCTGATGCAATGGATCACCGGGCTCGTGGCCGAGCGTCAGCCCTGGAAGATCTGCATCGCGGAGGACATGAACGAGAACGAGTGGATCACCAAGGATCCGGACTCGGGCGGCGCCGGCTTCGGCGCTCAATGGAGCAGCGCTTTCGTCGCCACGGTGCGCGCCGCCCTCATCGGCAGCGACGATGGCGGCCGCGACATGGACGCGGTCGCGGCCGTGATCGGTACGCGCTACAACGGCAACGCCTTCCAGCGCGTCATCTACACCGAATCGCACGATGCCGATTCAAACGGCGACAAGCGCGTGCCGGAGATGATCTGGCCCGGCAACGCCCAAAGCTGGTATTCGAAGAAGCGCTCCACGCTCGGCGCGGCGCTCGTGATGACCGCGCCGGGAATTCCCATGCTGTTCATGGGCCAGGAATTCGTCTGCGGCGGCTGGTTCGACCCGGACACGCCGCTCGACTGGTCGAATGCCGCAGCGTTGCCTGGAATCATCCTGCTGTACCGGGATTTGATCCGATTGCGCCGCAACTGGTACGGCAGCACGCGCGGGTTGAGCGGTCAAAATGTCAACGTGCACCACGTGAATCAGATCGACAAGCTGGTCGGGTTCCACCGCTGGGACCAGGGTGGCAGCGGGGACGATGTGGTCGTGCTGCTGAATTTCAGCACCCGCTCCTTCGGCAGCTATACGATCGGCGTGCCGCGAGAGGGCCTCTGGCGGGTGCGCCTGAACTCGGATTGGAGCGGTTATGACGGCTCCTTCGGCGATGCGCCGAGCTTCGATGCCGCGGCGCGTGCCATGGCGTACGACTCGATGCCCGCGTGCGTGAGCCTCGCAATCGGTCCCTATAGCGCTCTGATTCTCTCACAGGACTGAAGCATCGAGACCCCGGCCCGTCCCAATCGACCCGGCGGCTAAAGCGTCCGAGCGAGCACGATGAGCGCGAGGCCCGTGAGGAAACTTGCGAACATCGCCGCCAACAACAGGGTGGTACCGGGCGGGGCGGTGCGAAATTCCTTCCAAATGAACACGCCCCAAAAGGCGGCGACCATGGTGGCGCCCTGGCCGAGTCCATAGGAGATTGCGAAGCCGGCGCGCCCGGAGGCGATGAGGTTGAGCGACATGCCGACCCCCCAGATCACGCCGCCCAAGATGCCCGTCATGTGCGTAGCGATGCCGCCGCCGAAGTAGTCGCGAAAGCTTACGGGGGCGCCGACGAACGGTTTTCGCATGGCAAACGTGTTCCAGACGAAGCTGCTGATAAAAATGCCGACGGCGAACACGAACACCGCCGCATAGGAACCCATCATGCCGGCGGTCGCGTGAGCCGGATCCGCATACATCGCCGCCGCGACGAAGCGATAGAACATCCCCATGAAAATGCCGCACGCGACCGACAGCACCAGGCCCGTGGTGCTGCTCCTGCGCCCCGCCCCGGGTGTCGAACCCGGCAACCGGCGATAGGCCGCCGCATCCAGGAGGATGGCGAGCGTCACCAGCACCACGCCGGTCGCGAGCAGCGCGACGTTGCCCACCGGCGCCGCCCGGTAATTGACGATCACTCCGAGGATCAGCGCGAGACCGATCCCCACCGGAAATGCCACCGCCATTCCGGCGATTTCAATCGCGGCCACCAGAAGGATATTGGCCAGATTGAAGATCGCGCCGCCGAGCAGCGCCGATCCGATGGAGCTGCCCGAGGCCTGCGACAGGTCGGCGAGGAAGGCGCGTCCTTCGGTGCCGGCGCTGCCGAGCGTCAGGCCGAAGAGCAGTGTCAGCAGCAGAACTCCCAGCGTGTAATCCCAATAGAAGAGGGCAAATCCCCAATCCGCGTGCGCCAGCTTCTTGGTGGTCGCCCACGAGCCCCAACAAAGCATGGTGAGCACGCAAAACACGACCGCCAATGGATAACTGTGCACGACGAACATGGCATCAATCCTCGGCGCCGAGCCGCGCCCATTGCGCGTCGAAATCGACACGCCGCGGGAATGATTTCTGGGTGCCAACCCGGGTCGTCGACAGGGCGGCGTAGAGGTTCGCGCGCGCCAGGGCCTGCGGCTCGCGCATGCCCTCCGCCAGGAACACGGCAAAACTGCCGATGAACGCATCCCCCGCGCCCGTCGTATCGATGGCCTGCACCGCGAACGGCGGGATCAGCGTGTGCCCTTCGGCGCCCGCCAGCAGCGAGCCGCGCGCCCCCAAGGTCACCACGACGCGGCGAAAGCCCTCTGCCACGAGGCGCTCTGCCGCCGCGGCCGCCTCGGCCTCCGAGCCCGCCGCGAGCCCCGTGATCTTTTCGGCCTCGGTCTCATTCGGAATGAAGTAGTCGGCGCCCGCCAACTCGGCGAGATTCGCCGCGACGGCGGGCGCGGGATTGACGATGCAGCGGATGTGGTGCGCGCGCGCGAAGCGAATGGTGTGGTACACGGTGTCGAGCGGGACTTCGAATTGCAGGATGATGGCATCGACGCGCTTCAAGTCCGCCGCCGCCGCCTCGACGTCCGCGGGCATCAGCCGGTCGTTCGCACCCTTGACGACGATGATGCGATTCTGGCCGTTCGGCTCGACGAAGATGGGCGCGACACCGGTCGACGCATCCTCGACGATGCCCACGTGCCGCGTGTCGATGCCGAAGGAGGCGAAATTATCGATCGTCGCCTGCCCGAACAGATCCCGCCCGACCTTTGCGACCATGAACACGTCTGCGCCGCACAGCCGTGCGGCAATGGCCTGGTTCGCGCCTTTACCGCCGAACCCCAGATCGAAGCTCTTGCCGAACAGCGTCTCACCAGCCCGCGGGAATACGTCGGTAAATGTGGTCAGGTCGGTGTTGGCGCTACCGACCACGGCGATGCGGGGTGATTGAGGCATGCTTTCTTCTCGCAGCGGGCGCTCGCGGGGTCGCACTTAGCCCAAGTTTAGCATGGCGCGAACGGCACCGAGCGCCGCCCCCGCGCGCTCATTCGCACGATGCCGGCAGCGCGGCCAGCAATTCCTTGAACAACGCGGATGCGCCGATGCGGAAATTGTCCGCCGTGGCGCTGCCCTCGCCGAACCTCGCCTCGTAGCCGCCCAAGTAGATCATGGCATCGTCGAAGCTCCTGATGCCGCCGGATGCCTTGAAGCCGACCGCTCGACCGCGCCCGGCCGCTTGTCCGCGCTCGGCCGCCGCGGCAATCACGTCCCACAACACTCCCGCGGCCGCGGGCGTTGCGGCCGGTTGCGTCTTTCCGGTCGAGGTTTTCAGAAAATTGGCGCCGCCCGCCACGGCGATCTCGGCGGCGTGCCGGATAGCATCGGCACCCCCCAATTGCCCGGTCTCCAATATCACTTTGAGCAGTGCGCGATCAGCGCAGGCCTGGCGGCAGGCGCGCACCAGATCGAGACCCACGCCGGCATCGCCGGCGAGCAACGCCCGGTATGGAAAAACGACGTCCACCTCGGTCGCCCCGGCATCGACTGCGGCGGCCGTTTCCTTGGCCGCGACGGCGGGTTCGGCGGCGCCGCCCGGAAAATTCGCGACGGCGCAGACGGTAATGCCGCTGCCGCGCAGGGACTCGAGCGCGGCCGGAATGAGCCGTGCCCAGATGCAAACCGCCGCCGGTTTGACCGGGGCGCTGCGTGCAAGCTTCGAAAGCGCGCGTACCGCGGCAGCATCGTCCGAGTCATTGAGGCTGGTCAAGTCGGTGAGCGACAGCAGGCGTCGCACCCATTGCTCGTGAGTTTTTTCGCGTGTCATCGGTCGAGTTGACTTGAGCCCGTTCGATGGTTAGAACCAGTGTACCTCGGGATCGTTGAACCCGCCGCACAAAAGACTCGCTCAAGGATGTGACGCCATGCCCAAGAATCTAGCAGCCGCGCTGTTGTGCGTGATCGCCGCCGTCGCGCACGCGGCGGGTGCCGGGCACGAGCCCGTTGAAGTCAAAGTGGTGGTGGTCACCATGTTCGAGATCGGCGCGGACACAGGCGATGCGCCCGGGGAGTTTCAGCTCTGGTTCGAGCGGCAGAAGCTCACCGTCCGCTACCCGTTCGCGCACCACCATGATTTATTCTTCAATCCCAAGAGCGGTGTGCTCGGCATGGTCACGGGAGAGGGCAGCATCAACTCGGCGAGCGCGGTGATGGAATTGGGAATGGATCCGCGCTTCGATCTGTCGCACGCCTACTGGCTGGTCGCGGGTATCGCGGGCGTCGACCCCGAAACCGCTTCCTTGGGCTCGGCCGCGTGGGCCGAGTATCTCATCGACGGTGATCTGGCACATGAAATCGATGCCCGGGAGATCCCCGCGGACTGGCCCACCGGTTATTTTGCGCTCGATACGCAAAAGCCCTACGACCCCAAGAAGCCCGCATCCATCGGTGAGGTGTTTCGGCTGAATCCCCAACTCGTGCAGTGGGCGTTCGAGCTCACGCGCGGCATCAAGCTCGAGGACAGCCCGGAACTGCAAACGGCGCGCGCCCAATACGCGGGATTCCCCAATGCGCAAAAGCCGCCCTTCGTTCTCAAAGGCGACACCTTGTCGGCCATGACATTCTGGCACGGCAAAATACTCAATGACTGGGCGCATCGCTGGGTCGACTATTGGACCGACGGCAAAGGCCGGTTCGTGACCTCCGCGATGGAGGATACCGGCACCTATCAGTCGTTGACGTACTTGCACGGCACGGGCAAGGTCGACAAGGACCGGGTCATGGTGCTGCGCACCGCCAGCAACTACACCATGCAGCCGCCCGGGATGAGCGCCGCGGAGCACCTGCTCAAGGAAAACGCGGGCTACGCGGGTCTCCATGCCTCGGTCGAAGCCGCGTACCGCGTCGGTTCAGCCGTCGTCGATGAGCTCGTCGGCAAATGGTCCATTTACCGCGAACGCACGCCCGCGCCCGGCGCGGCTCGCTGAGCGAGCATCGGGCGCGCTCAGCGAGCATCAGGCACGCTCGACGAGCATCATTCGGCGGGCAGGCACAACTGGTAATGCCGGCACAGGAAGCCATAGCTCACCGGGTGGGCCGCGTTCAAGTAACTCCAACCCTTCTTT
>Ga0181537_10000509_pt1 | contig 36583 bp, 32 predicted proteins | sample PEATcosm2014_Bin_39_FD_119765 | JGI IMG/M metagenome (GOLD analysis project Ga0181537, IMG submission 119765) | Peatland microbial communities from MTU Mesocosm Facility, Houghton, MI, USA - PEATcosm2014_Bin23_10_metaG | ecosystem: Environmental > Terrestrial > Soil > Wetlands > Peat | place... | reverse complement strand
GTAGCCGTTGTGTTCCAAGACCTTGGGAGCTTCCAGACAGGTGCATTCCATGCGGGTTGTGGCGGGAACGGGCCAGGGGTCGAGGACCTTGCGCGGGGGCGATTTGACGGCCAGGCCGTCGGGGGTAAGTTCAGCCATGAGGCCACCCGCCATGTAGAGGAAGCGGCGGCCGTTTTCAGCGATGTGGGCGGGATCGATGGCGTTAATACCGAGGTCAACCGGTTCGCTCCAAGGGCCAGTGGGGTGATCTGCATGGACGACGCGGAGGGAGTTGTCTGCCGGGAAGTAGATGTAAAAGCGGGACTGGTACTGGCACAGGTAAGGGGCCCAGACACTGCCGTGGTAGCGGAGGAGGGCGGCGGCGGCAGGGAGCCAGTTCACAAGATCGCGTGAGTGCCAGATGAGGAGCCCGGGAGCGTAATCAAAGCTGGAATGGGTGAGATAGAAGTCTTCGCCGACGCGAATGGGGCTGGCGTCGGGGTGGTCGCCACCGAGGATCGGATTGCGATATGTTTCCGTGGAGGAAGGGACTGCGAAGGAGGGTCTTGCCACGAAGGCAAGGGCTGCGGAGGTGGCGGCAGAGCTGAGCACGAAGCGTCGGCGGGTAAGCATGGCCTTGCAAGTATAGGGCAAGAGATCAGCGGGTCGTGGTTGGGAGCTGAGTTCATGGGCGGGCAGGAATCAACATTGGGCGAAACGAACGATGTCGCCACTATTTCTTCATGAGTTCCTCATAACTTTCTTGAAAACACACATAGGATCTTTACGGCAATGCCAATAATTTGTAAAGAAATCATAGTATCCGCTCCATAACGGGGCGATTGCTAGCGAACCACAGGAATCTGTTCCCTGGGGGATCAAGAGAAATGTATTTGGGCAGACAACCAAGCCCGAATCTTTCACGTTTCCGGTAGTCACGACCAAATCATGGCTCGATCTACATGCCTGGGAGCATCAGAGGATATCCCTGTCTTTTGCTGCGGCTCCCGGGAAGTTATTCATACCCTGATTCAACACTTCGAGTGAAAGTGAGAGGCTGAATGAGAAGGAATCCCTGGAAAGCCGTCCCCGCCGTGGCGCTAATTTGTTTTGGCCTGGCGCCATTGACCGCATTGGCGCAGAAGCCAGCGACAACAGCTAGCCAAGTTCAAACCGCACGAGTGGAGTTTCCGGCCACTGGGCTGGAAACGGATAAGAGCGCGCCGGTGAGCGATGGGGCGGAAGCGGCCCCGGCAACCTCGGCAGCCCCTGCAACAGTTCCGGCCCCAGGCGCCGCAACGGGCACAACCGCAACTGGAAATTCGACTGCCCCGGCCGGCTCGGTGGCCATACCGATCAGCACCGATCTGGTGATCAAAGAGCTGGCGGAGATGAAGGCGCGGATTGCGCAGCTCGAGGGGGAGCTGAAGGCGCGCAGCGATTCTGCATCGGCTGAACGGGATGCGGACGCGCTGCGAAACGCGGAAGGCGGGGATGATAGCGGCACCGGTGTAATGGGAGGGGGACAGGCCGCTACACCGCCACCTGCGGCGGCCGCGCCGACGCCTCCGGAGATCACGGCTGAGACCACAACCAAATCCGCTCCGTTCAACTACTTCGACCAGACCTGGTTGAACTCGGGCGGCCACAACGTGGACAGCCCGATGTCGACCAAGTACTTCACGCCTGAGATTCGGTTCGACATGAACTACATTCTCGACTACAACCACCCCGAAGACGATTCGATGGTTGGTTCGACTGAAATGTACCGCTCGCAGGAATTCCAGCTTGAGCAGGCCAGCGTGGGCGGCGACTTCCGGATCCAGAACACGCGCGGACGCATCCTGTACATGGACGGACTGTTCTCGCAGGCAACGGTTCGGAACGACGCCAGCTACAACCGTGGGCAGTGGGACCTGAAGGACGCGTACAAGTATTTCTCTGAAGCCTGGGGCGGTTATCACTGGGATGTGGGCCACGGCCTGAACGTGGACGGCGGCATCTTCGTCTCTTACATCGGCATGTTCAGCTACTACAACTTTGACAACTGGAGCTACCAGCCTTCGTTTGTGTCGTCGAACACGCCGTGGTTCTTCAACGGTCTCCGTATCCAGTACTGGCCGACGGCTAAGGTCAAGATCGAACCGTGGATCATTAACGGCTGGCAGTCGTATGCCCGCTACAACGGCCACGGCGGAGTGGGCGGCCAGATTATCTGGCGTCCGACACCCAAGCTGCATTTCAACTTCAACGACTACGGCCTGGGTGAAGACGATGCGGGCTTCCCTGGACGCTCGCGTGTCCACGCCGACTACACCAGCCAGTACAAGATCTACGACAACCCGAAGAAATACCTGGACAAGATTGCCTGGACCATGACCGGCGACTTAGGGTGCGAATATGGCGGTGGTCCTGCCAGCTATGCGGTAACCGGACAGACGACGCGCAGCTCAGCGGGTCTCTCTCCCTTGATGGGAACGCAGTCAACCTACAACGGCGGCGTGAACTGCCATAGCAGCGCCAATGGCAGGCCGAAGCAGATGTTTGCCGGCTGGATGAGTTACGTCCGCGCGTGGATGGATCATGACAAATGGGCCATCACCGTTGGCGGCGGCCAAATGAACAACCCCGGCCGTTACCTGACCCTGGTGCCCGCTATCAACGGCGCAACGGCGACATCCGGCACCCCGTACTACACGGAGAATGCCGGCGACCGCGCGCAGATGCACGACGGCACCATTACCTTCGACTGGATGCCCTCTCAGTTCATCGTGTTCCGTCTTGAGGAAGCGTACCGGTACTCGGATACGCCTTACTGGTCCGGCCGCGGCGGCGTAACGCCTCCCGGCGGGAACAACGGAAATCCGGCAGACTACCAATGCGCTGCCGGCGGCGACTCGGGGGTAGGCTACGTATCCTACAACAGCAATACAGGAATTGCCGTGGCTGGCCTGCCTGTTGCGATCGGGAACTGCCAGGCCAATGGTGCGGCCAACGGCTTTCTCACCCCCGGCGACACGAGGGCCATCTGGTGGCCCGATCTACGCACCAACCAAACCACAACCCTGGGATCGATCATGGTTCGCTTCTAAGCGGATCCGCATCGTAACACTCAACCCTCGGGACCTGCCTTCACGGCAGGTCCCGATGCTTTTTGGGATGGCGGATGAACGAGTCGGCAAGTCAGCGAGTCAGCAAGTTGGTCAGTCAGCTAGTCAGCGAGTCAGCAAGTCAGCGAGTCAGCGGGTTGGTGAGTCAGCACGGGTGGCAACGATTCGTTGACTGTGCGGAATTGTTGGGTTGGAAGACGGTTCGTTTGCGGCATTTAGACTGGTAGCGGCTTGTTCTTTACGTGATGACCTTTCGTTCTGGCTTGATCCGCCGCTTTCGCTTTAATTTCCCGCAGCGCATAGCGGCGGGGCTGCTTTTACTTTTTCTGGCGCAGGGGATTTGGCTTACGAGCCGCCAGACTTTGACGGATCGCGATTACCAATATGCGCGGTGCGGACGCGAGGCGTGGGAGCGGCCTTCGGCGGTGCCGGGCTACTACACGACGTGCGGCAATATTCACGACGGGATCCTGGCTTACCGGCTGGCGGGGCTTCCTTTGACGCTGAACCTTCTGGCGGAGCGAGGGCTGGATTTGTTTCGCAAGCCCGAGGATCGCGTGGTACAGGTTCAGGGGCGGGAGGCGGGGGGCGAATTAAGCACCTGGGAGTTGCGCCACCAGCTTGCGCATGTGCTGCTGCTGCTGCGGCTGCCCTTTCTGCTGGCTGGGTGTGTGCTGGGCGGCGGGCTGTGGTGGGTTGTGCGGCGGCTCTACGGCAACCTGGGCGGGTATACGGCGCTGGCGCTCTATTGTTTCTCTCCGGCGGTGCTGCGAGCCTGCGTGGCGGCCAGCCCTGAGGCGCTGGCTGCCCTGGGGGTTTATGGGGGCGTGTACACGTGCATTGGGGTCGCCCATGCGATGCAGGGGCCGAGGCGGAAGTGGCGGCCGCGGATTGTGCTGCTGACGGTCATCTTCGGGATCGCGGCCGCGTCGCACATTGCGGCGTTGCCGGTGGTGGCGCTGCTTGGGCTGCTGGCAATGCTGTGGGTGGCGGAGGGACGACGAGCCCAGGTGCTGCCGGTGGTGCTGGCGGCGGCAGCCGGAGCGCTGGTGCTGGTGTTCGTCTGCTATGGTTTTTCGCCGGATGCCTTCAGTTTTGTTTTCCGTTCGGCGGCGGGGTTTCTCTGGGTGTCGCTGGACGCGGCGCGGCGGTTTTTCTCTTCAATTGGGAACGCGGGGATCACGGTGGCATCGGGCGCGGCGCTGGTGCTTTACCTGGGGTCGCGGCGGTCGCGATACTTCGGCAATACCGCTCCACTGCTTTGTACTTTGGCGTTGTTCGGGCTGGTAATGACGGGTGCGCCGGGGAGCCCGTGGCTGTGGGGGCTGCCGTTTCTGCTTACGTTTATAGGGGGCGTGTTTGCGGACGCGTATGAAGGCCCGCATGGGCGGCTGGCGATGGCGGCTGGAGGGGCGATTGTGTTGCTGCAGGCGGTGTTTTGCGTATTGAGTTTGCCGGGACTGCTGTAGGGGCGCTGGGAACTGCCTTGACATTTACCAAGAAACCTGATTGACTTATTGTTAAATTATATCAGTTCGCTTCTCGAATTACTCGTTAGGTCTTAGTTTACAGGGATTTACAGTAAGATTCGATTGGAGACTAAGACGTTACATTAACCCTAAACAGAAGAATCATCGTTATTTAGGAGAAGTCCATGAGGAAGAAAGCGCATTTAGATAATATGCAGTTGAAGACATTAGGCATTCCAGAGCATAATATAAATTCATGGGAGATCATCTTCCATGACGACTTCTATCTGGAATACAAGGCATTGGCCGAGCCAGTGCAGAATAAGCTGGTTGCCTTGACAATGATCCTTCGTGAACGGGGCCCGTTACTAGGGCAGCCGCAGGTGGACACGCTTAAGGGCTCGAGTCACCCCAATATGAAGGAGTTGCGATTCGATGCCGTTGGAGGTGTGTGGCGCGTAGCGTTTGCTTTTGATCCCCAGCAGAAGGCCATTTTATTGGTTGCGGGCGATAAGGGCGGGGTTGATCAGGATCGATTTTATCGCGATCTAGTTCGAGTGGCGGATGAGCGATTCCACAAGCACTTAAAGGTGCTCAATTTAAAGAAAAGGAAACAATGATGCCAGTAACACTGGACGAGATACTCAATGAGATGCCACAGGAGAGGCGCCTCCGCATCGAGCAAATGGCGCAGGAGATGCTGTCGGAGATGAATCTGCGTGAGGTGCGCCGGTTGCGCAGGCTGACGCAGGCTCGTCTGTCAAAGAAGCTGAAGATTGGGCAGGAAGGAATTTCGCGGATCGAGAAGCGCACGGATCTGTATCTTTCCACGCTGCGGAGTTATGTGGAGGGGGTAGGCGGCAAGCTGAAGCTCATCGTCGAATTGCCGGATCGGGCACCGGTGTTATTGACGGGATTGGGTGAGGATGACAGCAAGAAAGCTGTGAAAAAGAAGGCGGGAAACGGGGCCAAATCGAAGGCCAAAACTGGGCGCGCGGCCTGAGGTTTCCGGAGCTTCCGCCCGGTGATCAAGAATAGCATATAACTTAAAGCAATATAAGGACTTATTTATCCGCCGCAGCCTTGCTGCAATGACCTATCAGCGCGTAAAATAAAACTGTAGCCCGCGAAGTCCGGCCCCGCATTTTTCCGGAAAATTTTGCCGCCTTCGGACAGGCCTGAAGAAAACCCTTATGGCAGACGATCAGAATCCGAAGCTCCCGTTGGAAGGGGCCACGCCGCCGAACGGCGGCACGATATTTACACCCATGAACATCGAAGAGGAGATGCGCCGGTCTTACCTGGCGTATTCAATGTCGGTGATCATCGGGCGCGCTCTGCCGGATGCACGGGACGGGCTGAAGCCGGTGCACAGGCGCATTTTGACGGCGATGGACCGCGAGGGCCTGCAGCATAACAAGCGGTATTCAAAGTGCGCCGGCGTGGTGGGCGAGTGCCTGAAGAAGTATCACCCGCACGGGGACTCGTCGGTGTACGACGCATTGGTGCGCATGGCGCAGCCTTGGAGCCTGCGCTATCCGCTGGTAGACGGGCAGGGCAACTTTGGTTCTGTGGATGGCGATCCGCCGGCGGCTTACCGTTACACCGAGTGCCGCATGGAGCGGATTGCCGAAGAGATGATGGCGGACATCGAGATGGAGACGGTCGATATGACGTCGAATTTCGATGAGACGACCGACGAGCCGACAGTGCTGCCGACGCGGATTCCGACGTTGATTGTGAACGGGTCAAACGGAATCGCTGTGGGCATGGCGACGAATATTCCTCCGCATAACCTGACCGAGGTTGTGAACGCGACGATTGAGCTGGTGAAAGATCCGAAGGCGGGGCTGGCGGAGGTGCTGAAGCACGTGCAGGGGCCGGATTTTCCGACGGGCGGATTCCTGTATGGCAAGTCGGGGATTCCGCAGGCGTACAAGACGGGACGCGGCCGCTTTATGATGCGGGCCAAGGTGGCGGTGGAGAACCTGACCAAGGAAAAGCAGGCGATCATTGTCACCGAGATTCCTTACCAGGTGAACAAGTCGAAGCTGGTGGAGCGCGTTGCGGAGCTGGTGAACGAAAAGATTATCGACGATATCAGCGATGTGCGCGATGAGAGCGACCGCGATGGGATGCGCGTGGTGATTGAGCTGAAGCGAGGTTCGCAGCCGGAGATTGTGCTGAACCAGCTCTACAAGCACACGCAGATGCAGGAAAGTTTCTCGATGATCTTTCTGGCGGTGCTGAACGGGCAGCCGCGGGAACTGGGACTGCATGAGGCGATTCACTGCTTCATCGATCACCGCGTGGACGTGGTGCAGCGGCGGACGGCGTTTCTGCTTCGCAAGGCTCGGGAACGCGAGCACATTTTGGAAGGCTACAAGATCGCGCTCGACAATCTGGACACCGTGATCCGCATCATCCGCGGTTCTGGATCGCGCGTGGAAGCCCGCGAGAATTTATATGCGTGGGGCAAGGGCACGCAGATTGTGGTTACGCTTGACCGGGTGCGTCTGCCGCACGAGGAGAAGGGGCTGACGCTCCGGCAGATCGACGCGATTCTTGAGTTGCAGCTTTACCGGCTTACACAGCTTTCGATCGATGAACTGCTGAATGAGTTGCGGCAAAGGCGCGACGAGATTGCGGAGTACGAGTCGATTTTGGCCAGCGATACGAAGCTGCGCGGCGTGATTGTGAAGGAGCTGGAAGAAGTTCGAGACAAGTATGGCGATGCGCGGCGGACGGTGATCATTGACGAGAGCGCCGAGTTGCAGCTTGAGGATTTGATTGCCGATGAGCAGGTTGCGGTGACGGTGAGCCATCAAGGGTATTTGAAGCGGACGCCGATCTCGATCTACCGGCAGCAACGGCGCGGCGGCACGGGCCGTATGGGCATGAAGACGCGCGAGGAAGATTTTGTCTCGCAGTTGATCATCGACTCGACGCACGCGTTTCTGTTGTGCTTTACCAATGCCGGGCGCGTGTACTGGCTGAAGGTATATGAGATTCCGGACGTGGGCGCGGCGGGCAAGGGCAAGTCGATGCAGAGTTTGCTTGATCTGCAGCCGGGCGAGAATGTGCGCGCAATTTTGCCGGTGAAAGATCTGGAAGAAGAGGGTAAGTACATCTTCTTTGCGACGCGGAACGGGACGGTGAAGAAGACGCCGCTGAAGGACTTCTCGAATGTGATGGCGCGAGGGATTATTGCCATTGGCATCGACAAGGAAGACGAGCTGGTGGCGGCGCGGATCACGGACGGATCGCAACTTGTGTTTTTGGCTACGCACCTGGGGATGGCCATTCGCTTTGACGAATGTGACGTTCGGTCGATGGGCAGGCCGGCGTATGGAGTGCGCGGCATCGACTTGGCGAAGAACGATTTTGTGGTGGGCGTGGCGATAACGCCGAAGGAGCACGAGCCGGGTGCGTACCGGATTCTTGCGGTGACCGAGAACGGCTTTGGCAAGCGGACGGATGTTGAGGAATACCGGCTGCAGACGCGCGGCGGCAAGGGCGTGAAGAACATGGCAGTGACGCCGCGCATTGGACGGGTGAATACGATTCAACTGGTGGACGATACGTCAGAGTTGATGGTGATCAGCCAGTTTGGGAAGATCATTCGCATCGACACGAAGACGATACGCGCGGCGGGACGGGCTACGCAGGGAGTGCGGTTGCTGAATCTGGAGCCTGAGGATAAGGTGGCCGCGGCGGTGATTATTCCGCCGGATGAGCTTAACGGCAAGGATGAGGAGCAGGGGACGCTGTTGCAGTGAGGATGGTTGTCAGTTGTAAGTGAAAATGACTCCCGCTGCCGGGTTGGCTAGGTTCGGATTTTCGGAGCTCGGAATCCGAGAGGGCTGAAAGTCATTCATGCGGTGATGGTGTCACCCGCCGGATCGTCTTATGCATCGGTTTTTTCGGATCGAGGACATAGACTATCTTCGCCCACGCCGCTTCACTCTTCTATCATATCGTCCAATCTTCTATGGCCAGTCCCTTAACCCTCCCGAACTCCCTCGTGTTGGCCGTCACCAGGATCAGATTTCTGCTGAATGCCTGGCCGGCGATCAGCGTGTCATATTCACCGATGCGCTGACCCTGCAGTTCGAGGGCGGCTCGGATTTCTCCGGCGGCCTGGGCGTCTTGCTCGGAATAGTCGAGCAGCGTAACTTCTCTGCTGAGGAATGCCGCCAGAGCGCGCGCATTCTGAGCGACCAACTGACTCTTGGCCACGCCATACCAAAGCTCATGAGCAGCAATTGAAGAAGTGCTAATCGTCGCTTTGCGCCGAGCGGCCTGCGTGAATTGCGTCCGCACGTTGCTCGAGGTTCCATTGATCAATGCGATGCAAACGTTCGTGTCGAGCAGGTAGCTCACTTGAAATACTCACGAATGGGGGCAAGGTTCTGTTTGCGGCCTTCGGGAAATAGAGGGTCGCCCTTGAGAGCATCGATCCGCGCAAACCACTCCTCGACCGTTTCCTTCTTCGTCTCAGGCACCGGCTCAAGCAGGATGCCTGCGCCCATTCGGGTTACGCGCACGCGGTCGCCCTCGAACCGAAATTCCTTGGGTAAGCGGACGGCCTGGCTGCGGCCGTTCCAGAAGAGCTTGGCTTCTTTTAGGTCTTCTGTTCTTTTGGTCTTCGCGGCCATGGAGCCCTCCGTTGGTAGATATTGTTAGTATATACCAATTCGGAATCGCCTTTCGGCAGGGGGCCCATTCGTCGCGATAAGGGCGCTATGGAATGAGCACACACTTTCATATTTGCGATGCGCAGACGGGTGGCAGAATCGGTGAGCGGGCCACCTGCCCGCGGCGGATAAGACCTGCGTAAACAATGATTGGTCTCTGCTATCCGATATCTATTTTCCCAGGAGGATTTGTCAGATTATCCGATGCTTGCGTATCAACTGAACCTTTAGATTCCGCCGTGCCAAGATCACGAACGTCGAAATCTATCTGTCTGGGAGTCCCTTTACTCTTCGGCCATGCAAGCCATAACAGGAGAATCAGAAACAAAATTGTGAACCCAGCCATGGCCCAATACTGGGCGCACTGACTGAGCCCAAGCATTTGTGAAAATGAAAAATGCTCGAATCGCGAGTCCAGCCCAAAGAATGGTGATGAAGAGGCTCACAACCTGATTGACACTGGTAACGGAGAATGGAAACGCTTCATTCGGCTTGAATATTTGCCACCATTTTCCCCGGGCCAGCGTTGTTCTGTATAGCGGACCAATAACCCCATCGGCAAGGATATCGACGTGGCGCTCCCAATTCTCCTGCCAATATTTGCTTCCCCGGTTGACCAAATACCAAGCGAGTGAAAGAACTAGACCAATACAGGCAATTATGAAAATAGAAGACACGCTTCTTCTTGGCGGCTCAGCATTTTGAAGTGTGAAATAGCCGGCGAACGATGCTGCAATCAAAGACCAGAAGTAAGCCGCGCGTTTCCAGTAGAGGTCGATTTCAAACTTTCGGATCTCAAGTGCATATCCCAGCGCGGTCTTATGCCAATCTTCCTTATCAGCGTCAATTCTCTGCTTAAAGAGCATTTCATAAGACTCTTCACTCGTTATTTTTTTCATCTTTTCCTCGCTGGTTGGCAGGTGGCTCACTCATCACGGTATCAGGAACTGTGCCCCTTCATCGCGGCCGTATCGTGATGAGCTGGTCTTCGGAAAAGGTAGTAGTGGCGATTTCAGCAACGATCCTGGTGTCTGGAAGTGTTTGCACAAATGTTGCTGGAACTGAAGAGAACATCCCTCAGAGGCTAAAGCCACAGATTCAGTCGGCCTTGTTGTGGCACGGCTAAAGCCGAGCCCTTTCAAAACTTCCTGCTCCGAAGAGTTTTTTCACCAAGCTGTAAAGCCGTGCCCTTTCAAAGCCCTATTTATGCAACCGGTTCTGGTCGAAACACTTGAGGTTCTCCGTGGTGGTTACGCTAACAGGAGGATTTTGCCGATGCCGCCCTTTTCTGCTTCAGCGTGGGCTTTTGCTGCGTCGGCTAGCGGAATTTTGCGATCGACGGGAATCTTGAACTTTCCGTTTGCTATGTCTTCTGCGAGCGAATACATGCTGGCTGCGTCAGGATGGGAGCCAAACGCTTCCACCTTTACGGTGGGGTGAAGGCTGGCATTTGGGGGAGGCCCCACGACGGAGGCGTAGATTCCGCCCGGCTTGACTTTGGCCAGGAGCGCGTCGCTGACGGCGCCACCAATGGTATCCGCGACGACGTCGACCAAGCCCAGCGAATCCATCTCCTGGCGGCTATCGAGCGCGAGAAGGGCATCGGCCCCGAGCTCCTCTGCCGCCTTTCTCTGTGAGCCGCGGACGCCGGCGATGACGTGCGCGCCGAGCTTCTTTGCGACCCAGACGGCGGTGCGGCCCACGCTGCCCAGTGCGCCGGTGATGACGACAGTCTGGCCAGCTTGAACCTTGCCAGCTTCAACGATAAGTTGGTTACCGGTGTTGAGCACCACCGGGAGTGCCGCGGCTTCGATAAGATCAAGGCCCTTTGGAAGGTTCGATAAGCCAGCGAGATCAGCCAGGAGGAGTTCGGCGTAGGTCTTGCCAGCGCGGCCGAAAACCTTGTCGCCCTCGGCATAGCCCTCGACGCCCTTGCCGACCGAGAGAACGATGCCGGAGTAGTCGTAACCGAGGATTGCGGGCAGTTCGAGCGGCATGAAAGTCTTCATGGCTCCGCTGCGGATTTTCCAATCGATGGGATTGACTCCGGCTGCGGCGACGCGAATGAGGATCTGGCCGTTGCCGGCCTGGGGATCGTCCCACTCCTCGTACTTCAGCTTATCGGGCCCGCCGTACTCGTGCAGCACAACTGCTTTCATGACCATCCCTCGCAAGCTTCACGAGTTGGATGCGCTGGATGGCGGCGTGGGTTCGGAGAAAGAAGCCCGGTTTAGAAGCATGCGGCCTACTCGCCTTGATAGTAAAGCCGCGAGGAATAGTCCACGGACTTACCTGTTTGCGAAGCGCAGACGGGTAGCGAGATTGGTGAGTAGGCCATCTGCCGACTGTCTGCCAACTGAAGACAGTGCAAGTCCCGCCGATATTCAAAAAAGAAACCATTCCTGAAAGTTCGTGGGGCTATCTGAAGAGGTGGCATAGCTGCCATCCGTTCGGCCCCCAAGAAGGACTGGGTGATTTGTGCACTGGCCGGGTGAAAACCGCCTATCAGCCGGTGAAGGAGAAAGCCACGATGAACCGCTTTTTGATTGGCACAATCGCGATGACGTTGATGTCATTGTCTGCAACCGCACAAAGCATTGAGGACCTGAATATCCAATTCCATGGTTATGCCGCACAGGGCTTCGTATATACAAACCATAACAATGCTTTCTACATGGATACGAGCGATGGAAGCGCTGCGTGGACAGAAGCAGTGGTCAACATCAGCGCCAATCCCACGCCCAAGCTGAGGGTTGGTGTGCAGGGCCGCTACTGGCTTCTGGGCACTACTGGAGACGAAATCTCCCTGGATTGGGCAACAGCCGACTACAAGGTAAACGACCGGTTTGGGGTTCGCTTCGGAAAGGTGAAGACTCCGTGGGGCCTCTTCAATGAGACACAGGATCTCGATCCGCTCTTTCTGTGGACGCTGTTGCCGCAGAGCATTTACGACATCACGACCCGTAATTCCGACCTGGCACACTTTGGCGGCGTCGCTTATGGAGTTGTAAATCTTGGCGAGAGAATGGGCGACCTGAATTATCGCCTGTGGGGCGGCGAAGCCATAGTTCCCAAGAATGACGGCCAGTTCGCGGACTTGAGTGACGCCGGTACCGGCCCTCTGAGCGCAATGGCCTACACGACCTTGGGCGGCGCTCTTCACTGGGACACGCCAATCAGGGGTCTGATGATCGGCGCCTCAGATGGCAAGGCCAATCAAGCGAACGTGCAACTCCAGGGTGGGTCGGAAGTGTTTGCGCCCTGGAACAACGTGTCTTACTTTGGCAGGTACGAAAAGAATAAGTGGATGGTTGCCGCCGAGTGGAATCGTCAGGCCGCAACCGGATCGCTGAACCTGACGGGGCAACCGCCCACGCGGCAACCCGGGGACCCGCGCGCATGGTACGGGATGGCAAGTTACAAGGTAACGGGCAAACTGACTGCCGGCGCCTATGAAAGCCAGATGGTGGATCACCAGCAACTGTTAGGGCCCGACCGGTACAGCAAGGATTGGACCGTCTCCGGCCGCTACGACTGCAACCAGTACATCTATATCAAGGCTGAACAGCATTTCATCAACGGCACTGCGCTCAGTTTTGAAAATGGCAACAACTCGGCGCTCCAGCCCACCTCCAGACTCTCCGCTCTGCGGGTCGGAGTGAGTTTCTAACGCGGACGAAAGGAAGAGCATTTCAATGAAAAAGCTATTATCTGTTTCCGTGCTTCTCATCGGCTCCGCGCTGTCAAGTTCGAATGCACGGGCACAAGTGATCGTCATCGCCAATGAGAGTGTCGCTGCTTCGTCTGTATCCATGGACGACCTGCGCAAGGTTTTTTCTGCAGGCGCGTCGAATCTCAAGGAGGGTTCCCACGTTGTACCGGTGTTACTGAAGGCGGGCCCCACGCATGTTGAGTTTCTATCAACCTACGTGGGAAGAAGTGACGCGGGACTCCAAGTGTGCTGGCGCGGCCTGGTAATGACCGGACAAGGAACGATGCCAAAATCGTTCGACTCCGAGGTTGAGGTAGTCCAGTATGTTGCACGCAAAGCGGGCGCAATTGGCTACATAAGCGAAAAAACACCTCACGAGGGGGTCAAGGTTCTGGCCATTCGGTGACCCCGAAAGCCACGATCGCCGAGTCTGTAAGAGTCGTCGAGGGCAGGTAACTGCAGGTGGCGCACTGAGCACTGGATCAGGAACTGTGCCCCGTTTATCGGTCGCCGCGGCGACCTGCGGCGACAGATAAACGGGGCTTCGGACAAGGTGTTATGAAACGGCATTTTCGCCGGCACCGAAACTTCTTGTGGCTAGCCGGGTTCCTGTTATCAGACCAAGGTGAATCCATATAGGTACTCGGAATTAGTGCGGGATGGGCCTACACTAGAGTTGCTCTGGATTCTCCGCACACTCCTCATGTCGCGGACTGCGATTACTGTTCTTGTGCTGGCTGCACTTTCGGTGTCCTCAGCCAACGGTTCGCCGGTGCACCCGGCGAAGACGCACAGGAATGTCCCGGCCAAAGCGACCTCTCACAAAGCTAATGTGCAGACGAAGGGGCCTCATACGACGCCTGTTCGAGCGAAGGCGCCGAAAGCAGCGCCTGCGCCAGCGAGGGGGTCTCACGCAACGCGTCAAGAAGGGCAGGCGAAGGCTCCTCATGCGGCGCCTGTGCGCGCGAAGGGGCCTCAAGCAACTCCTGAAGAGGTTGGGCGGGCGGCCGGGCTTAAAATCAGGCGCGAGCTTGCGCGGCGTCCTGCGGTGGTTGCGGCCGCGCCGCGCTATGGATCGCGGATGCAGGGACCGCGGATGCAGGCTTCTCAAATTCATCCGGTTCCTCAGGGTGTGGAGGCTCGGGTCCTCCGGACCGTTCAGACAAAGACTCTACCGAGAAACGTTGAATATCTGAGGGAGAGGGCTTTTGCGATGGCTTCGGAACCTGAGCCGCCTGTTGCCAGCGCCGAGGCGGACTCAAGCGATTCAGACACATTGGCACACGAGCAGGGAATTCCGGCGGTTGCGGGGGGAGTACCGGCAATGGCGGAACAAACTCCGGCCAGGGCATTTGAGGTTCCTTCGCCGGAGGACTTGACGCCGGATATCGAGCCGGATGCGCCTGTGCGGGAGCAAGACGTCTTGACCGCATCCCTGCACATGAAGCGGGGTGTGATGCCGGCGCCGCTGTTCGGGTCTCATGCTTCGCTGGAGCGGCAGAACGAGAAGACAGAGGCGGATGGGCTGGAGCGGATTGAGGATGAGGACGATCTGGCCGATCGGATTGCGCATAGGCTGCTGGTGCCCGTGCCGGTGTCGCTGGCGCTGACGATCAACGGAAACCTTCCTGTGAATCATCGCTATTGCCGGCCGTGGACGGCGCGGTTTCTTGCCGACTTGGCGCGCAGCCATGCGGAGGAGTTTCACAGGCCGCTGGAGGTTAGCTCGGCGGTGCGAACGGTGGCTTACCAGAAGCGGCTGATGGGCGTAAACGGAAACGCCGCAGCGGCCGAGGGGGATATTGTGAGCCCTCACCTTACGGGGGCGACGATCGACATTGCCAAGGGGCCGCTGAGCCGCGATGAAGTTGCATGGATGCGGACCCGGCTGCTGGCGCTGGAAGAGGCCGGGAAGATCGACGTGGAGGAGGAGTTCCAGCAGAGCTGCTTCCACATTACGGTTTATAAGAGCTATGCGCCACCGGCCCCGGCGGCGGGCCGGAAGCCGAGGCTGCGGAAGCGCGCGCCTGAGGCTGAGACTGTGGCGCAGGGCGAATAGGTAGTGTCTGACGGATTGGACGAGTGTTCAACAAGCGGAGGGAGGTGCCCGCAGGGGCTAAAGCCCATTCAAATTCTGGGCCATTTTCGGCACGACTGAAGTCATGCCCTGATACAAAGCCTGCGTAAAATGAGTTTTTCACCAAGCTGTAAGGTCATGCCCTGATACAGGGCATGTCGATCTGGTGCAACTCCGAGACAAGCCAAGGGGCTGAGCATCGGTGGGGGCGACGGCCTGATTCGCAAATTGATTACAATTCTTGGCACGATCAAGGTTACAATCGCGGGCAAATACAATTCTTTCCCGGAGTATCCGGGAACGAGCAGGAGCGCCGCGGTGTTTCCGTCTGAAGAAAAGGCAACCGCGCGCGTCAGGATGCGGTCAACCAGGGTGGGCGACTGCATCGAGGCCAACAGCAGCGTTTGAGGGGCAGAGTGATGAGCGAACTTGAAGTTCAACCAGTGGGCGAGCCGGTACCTGTGGTTCCCGGGCTCAGCCAGTGGCAGCGCGTAGCGAGTGTGTTTACGGCGCCGTCGAAGACATTTCAAGACATCAAGCGGGGAAATAAGAGTTGGTGGCTGCCGTTTGTGGTTTATGTGCTTATCGGATACGTCTTCTTTGCGGCGGTCTACTTCAAGATTGGCATGCAGACGGTGGTGGAAAATCAGCTCCATTTGAGCCCGAAACAGGAAGAACAATTGGCGCAGGCGCCACCGGCCCAGCGCGAGATGTCTCAAAAAATCTCGCTCTATGTCACCGAGGGGATATTCATCGCCAACCCGGTTCTTCTGCCGATTTTTGCCGCGGTTATTTCTGTGGTGTTGTGGGGAACCATCAACTTTGTATTCGGCGGGAAGGCCAAGTTTGGGAGCGTTTTCTCGGTGTGGTTTTACGCGGGCCTGCCGGGGATTGTGAAGGTGTTGCTGGGGACTGTGGTGATCTTTGCGGGGACTGCGCCGGAATCGTTCAACATCAAGAACTATGCGCCAACCAACGTTGGCGCCTTCCTGAGTCCTCTGGAGACCAACCCGGCACTTTACGCATTGGCGACTTCGATAGACGTGATCACCATCTGGACGCTTGTGCTGATGGGGATTGGCATTGCGACGGTGGCGGGAGTGAAGCGCACTTCCGGATACGTAGCGGTGTTCGGATGGTGGGCGCTTATCGTGCTGATCGGGGTGGGTGCGGCGGCGGCGTTCAGCTAAGGCCGATTGTAACCGGGAAGAGAAACAGCCTCATGCTGAATTCTTCCTATCCCACCCTAGCCGGAAAAACAAAGACCCGGCGAGGGTGGGCAACCGGTTTCTCTGGGAGCCGGCGAGCTATTCGGTCCAGCGGCGCATGATCAGGGTGGCGTTGATGCCGCCGAAGCCGAAGGAATTGGAGAGGGCAACGTCGAAGGCGTGATCTACGGCGTGGTTGGGCACGTAGTCGAGGTGGCACGCGGGGTCGACGTTATCGAGATTGATGGTGGGAGGGAGCTGCTGGTTCAACAGGGCCAGGACCGTGATGCCGGCCTCGAGTCCGCCCGCGCCGCCGAGGAGATGGCCGGTCATGGACTTAGTGCCGCTGACTTTGAGCTTGTGGCTGAGGGCGTGCTCACCGAAGACCAGTTCAATGGCGCGAGACTCGTTGCCGTCGCCGGCCGGGGTTGAGGTAGCGTGGGCGTTGATGTAGCCGACCTCATCCGGAGCGATGCCGGCGTCTTTGAGGGCTGCACGCATGGCGCGCTGTGCGCCTGCGCCTTCAGGGGCAATGCCCGTCATGTGATAGGCGTCGGCGCTCATGCCATAGCCGGTGACTTCGGCCAGGATTTTTGCTCCGCGGGCTTTGGCGAACTCGAGCTCTTCAAGGATGAGGATGCCTGCGCCCTCGCCGATGACGAAGCCGTCGCGGTCCTTGTCGAAAGGACGGCTGGCCAGGGTGGGTTCATTGTTGCGGGTGGAGAGCGCACGCATGGCGGCAAATCCGCCTACGGAGAGCGCGGTGACAGATGCTTCCGCGCCTCCGGCGATCATGACGTCGGCATCGCCGTGGAGGATCATGCGGACGGAGTCGCCGATGGAGTTGGCGGATGTGGCGCAGGCGGTTGCGGTGGCGGAGATGGGCCCCTTGGCGCCGTAGCGAATGCTGATTTGCCCGGCCGCCATATTAACGATGACGGCGGGAATGAAAAACGGGGAGATTTTGCGCGGGCCGCCCGCAAGCAGGTTGGAGTGCTCGCGCTCGATGATCTCAAATCCGCCGATGCCGGAACCGATGAAGACGCCGACGCGATCCTCAATCTCCGGGGTGATTTTGAGGCCGGACTGGGCCATGGCCTCTTGTGTGGCGGCGAAGGCAAAATGGATGAAGCGGCCCATTTTGCGGGATTCTTTTTTGTCGACGAAGTTGAGGGGGTCAAAGTTCTTGACCTCGGCGGCGAAGGTGACCGGGAAGCCAGTGGTATCGAAACCCTGTATGGGAGCCATACCACTGGCGCCGGAGAGAAGCTGCCGCCAAACTTCGGGAGCGGTGTTGCCCACACCGCAGACCAGACCGAGTCCTGTGATTACGACTCTGCGCGACAAATTGGACAAGGGTTACTTGCCGCCTTTCGCATTCTTTTCTATGTAGTCGATGGCATCCTTGACGGTCTTGATTTTCTCGGCGTCTTCATCGGGAATTTCCAGATCGAAGGCCTCTTCGAACTGCATCACGAGCTCGACGACGTCGAGCGAATCGGCGCCCAGGTCTTCCTGAAAGCTGGCGCCGGGGGTGACCTCGGCTTCGTCCACCTGCAACTGCTCGACGATGATCTGCTTTACCTTTTCTTCAACGGCCATGCGTGCTTCTCCTCTTAATTTTTCGGAACTCTCAGAATGTTATCGGGGATAAAACCCAATCCTGCTCTGCCTGCTTACGATACTGTTCCAGAGCAGGAGAGCACAACCATTGCGCCCAAAAAAAAGCGTATGGCCCCGAAACTTCAAGTTTACCGGGCGGGTGGGGGTGTGTAAAGGACGGTGGTGCAGGGACTAGGGACGAGGGACTAGGGACTAGAAAAAAAGGGAACAGGCAATAGGGAACAGGGAATAGAAAACAGGGATTAGGGAATAGGGATTAGGGAATAGAAGAGCCCGGAAATACTGGCCTGAAATTCACAACCTTTGGGCGTACATTAGGCGAAGTGAGGAAGTGACGAATGATTCAGGCTTTGGTGGGTGGGATCGCTCTAATCGCGGGAGTTCTGCTTGGGTTCTGGTTGAAGCTGGTTTCAGGGAAGGCTGAGAAGGCGCAGTTGGAACGGCGCGGCGAGGAGCTTGCGGTTGAGTTGAGTGGCGTGAGAGTTGAGTTGGCTAAGGCGCAGGCTGAATCCGGGGCGCGTGCGGGGTTTGAATCGCTGGCGGTGGAGCGGGAGAAGTCGATTGCGCAGTTGGCGGCTGAGCGGGATGGGCTGCGATTGGATTTGGCGGCTAAGGGAGCTACAGAAAGTGGGCTGAATGCACGCGTGAAAGAGCTGGAAACCGAACTGAGGAATGAGCGGCAGAATCTGGCGGAGAAGCTGGCGTTGCTGGAGAGCGCGAAGCAGGCGCTGGCTAATCAGTTCGAGGCTTTGGCAGGGGAGATTCTGGAAAAGAAATCGAAGAGTTTTGCGGAGGGAAGTCAGAAGGAGTTGGGGACGCTGCTGACGCCGCTGAAGGAACAGATTAAGGAGTTCCGCGAGAAGGTTGAGAAGGCGCAGAGCGATTCCAATACCGGGGTGACGAAGCTGGAGACGCTGATTGGGACGCTGGGCGGGCTGAATCTGCAATTGGCGGAAGAGGCGCGGAACCTGACAACGGCGCTAAGGGGGTCGTCAAAGGCGCAGGGGGACTGGGGCGAGTTGATTGTGAGGAACTTGCTGGAGAAGGCCGGGTTGCGGGAGGGCGAGCAGTTTCGAGTGCAGGAGACGTTTGATGCGGCTGGCGACGGTGATGAGAGGCAACGGAAGGTGCGGCCTGACGTGATTGTCAATTTGCCGGGCGGGCGGCACCTGGTGATTGACTCGAAGGTCTCATTGAACGCCTATACCGATTCAGTGAACGCGGCTAAGGACGAGGAGCGCAAGGCTGCGGTGAAGCGGCACCTGGCGAGTGTGCGAGGACATGTGGATGAGTTGGCAGCGAGGCGGTATCACAAGCTGGGAGCGCTGGAGACGCCGGACTTTGTGGTGATGTTTGTGCCGATTGAGCCTGCGTTCCTGATAGCGCTGCATGAGGATGAAGGGTTGTGGCGTTACGGCTATGAGAAGGAAGTTCTGATGGTGGGGCCGACGACGCTGCTGTTTGTGATTCGCATTGTGGATAACTTGTGGCAGCAGGAGTTGCAGGCGCGGAGTGTGCAGGATGTTATGAATCGCGGGGCGGAGTTATATGACAAGTTTGTCGGGTTTGTCAGCGATCTGGAGGCGGTGGGCAAGAGTTTGCGGGGGGCGGACCAGAGTTATAGCAATGCTATGAAGAAGCTGAGCGAGGGGCGCGGGAACTTGATTCGACAAGTTGAGTTGTTGAAGGGGCTGGGAGTGCGGACGGGGAAGGCGCTACCGCGGAATTTGCTGGATGCGGCGGGGGTGGATGAGCCGGGGTTGGCTTTGGTGGCGGGGGCGGATGATGGCGGCGGGGCCAATCAAGACTGAAGCTTCAAGCCGCTCAATTGCAAGTGGACTCACTAGCGATCAAGACTTCGAAAGGATGAACTGCGTTGTTAGACCAATCTCTAGAAGTTCTCGTCAGCGAACTCGAGTCATGCATGCCTGATTTGGCCGCGCGGCGAAATTCCGATCCCTTTGCAAATGACTGCTATGAGGCAGCAGACTACTGGTGTCATCTCGGCCGATGGGTCCTTGAAGCCAATACAAAGGTTAACTACCCGGAACGCGCACGAGGGGAATTTGAGCTTCTTGCAAAACTTCAAGGAGTTTTGGGCGGGAAGTCGGCGGATGTGCAACGAGCTTATGTCGCGATTTTGAAAATGGGCTCGGAAATTCTCAAGATCGTGGGCGCGGTGACGCCGCCTAAAGAGGGGCATCTAGGCTTTCTTCGAATTGTTCGTGCTCATTTCGGATTTCTTGAGACAGAATTTGATTTCTCTGTTGTGGATGAGCAGCCTGGGAGCATTCGTTTTAGCTCGGGCTCGGTCTATCTGGAACTTGATGGGCTGGCGATGGACCCGTGGTTGTCTTGCAGTTTTGGGAATGAATCTCCGAACCCGCGCGACTTCTGGATTCATGACTTGTTGTACCTAAATCACGATGAAAGATACCACTCTTTGCCAGAACGCCTTGAGATGAACACCGAGGCTGGGGTCGAGAGTTGGTTCAAGTTACTTGCCTTGATCTTCAGGCAATACGGGTCGCCCGTTCTGCAAAATCGACCGGGTATCTTCAGTGCTCTTTTCGAAGCTCAAGCCGAACGCGATGCCGCTTACTCCCGCGAGATGGAACTGAAGCATGGAATACGAGAATAATGGTCGGCCTAGCGCCCTAGTTCCGCGAAGGCTTTGCGGAGGCGCTTCCAGGTTTCTTCTAAGTCTTCGGGGAGGATGCGGGTTTCGGCTATGGTGGTCATGAAGTTGGTGTCGCCGGCCCAGCGGGGCAGGGCGTGTAGGTGCAGGTGTCCGGCGACTCCGGCGCCCGCGGCTTGACCTACGTTGAGGCCGAAGTTGAAGCCGTGAGGGTGGTAGAGGCGGTCTAATGCCCGCTCGGTGAGTTGCGCGAGGTCCATGAGTTCGTGGGCTGAATCCGTGGGCAGGGCGGCCAGGCGGTCGAGGTGGGCGTAGGGCATGACCATGACGTGGCCGGCGGTGTAGGGGTAGGCGTTGAGGCAGATGAAGCAATGCTTGCCGCGATGAATGAGGCCGCCGGCGGCTTCAGCCTCATCGGGAGCCATACCGTTGGCGATAGCGAAGTCGATGGAGGCAATGAGGTTGCAGAAGACACAGCCGAGGTCTCCGGGCCATGCGGAGAGACGGTGAGGGACGCCGGGGCGCACGCCGGTTTCCGCCGCGGTGACGTAGGTGTAGCGCCAGGGAGTCCAGAGATGATCCATATATGGTTTCCGCGAGGGGATTTCCGTCAGCGATCAGTATAGAGGGTTGCATGGGATCGGCTGCGGAATGTGGGGTTCCCACCTGACGGGACGCGCATGGTTCGGTGAAATTCCGGGGTATGGACCTAAGTCGTGCAGTTGGGGGTGGCTTTGTGAATTTGCGGTTGCAATTTGGATTAGAGCGGGTTGTGGTCAAACTGTTGGATTGACTTGGGAAAGTTGAGGTTGCTACACTCGTGAGCGTAGCTTGTTGCGCGGATTCCAGCAGCGAGTTGCGGCCGCCCCTCGAGCAAGCCTTTGCCTGCCGGGTGAATCCCAAGGAGAACAGTCGTTAACGAATTCAGCGCAAGATGCTGGATGGACTGTCTTTGCGATTTCACTTTCGGCACGAACACAGGACGAATTGGGGAACGGTCAAACGGTCTCTTCGCCAGCGTCAATCGCGAGGCGAGAGGCTAACCCAGCGGCAATCACAATCGGTCGCGGGAGCAAGGAATTCCGGAGCCGCAACAATGCCAAACGTCCTCAATCCCGAACCCGAGAGCATAACCCTGAACACCGAATTGGAAATGCCCACGCTAGAGCCTGCGACGGAGTATAAGCAGCCGTCGTACGAATCCACGTCCACCGAAGAGACCGCTGAAGCTCAAGAAACAATTGAACTGGCCCCCCTGGACGCCGATGCCCAAACCGAGCCCGTAGTCGAGGCCGCGCAAGTGGAGCAAGCCACGGAAGTGGCAGTCACAGCGGAGGCCGCGCCGACCGAGGAGCTTGAGACCGAGAAGCTTCAGAGCGACGCCGTCGAGGAGTCTGAGACGTTGGCCGTTGCTGAGGCGGAAGCTGAAGCCGAGCCTGCAGTGGAGGTTGCCGCAGTCGAGGTTCCTGCAGTCGAGGTTCCCGCTGTCGAAGTTGCAGCTGAAGTGGCAACGCCGGCGCCGGCTGTGAAGTCAGTTCAAGCTGTTGCGCCAGCCGCCAAGCCGGCACCAGCCGCAAGGCCGACCGCACGGCAGCACGGGTATGACGGTCATGGACATGAGGGTCACGGGCCCGAGTCCATGGACGATTTTTCCGCCGCATTGGCGGCGTTTGAACGGGAGCAGGCCGCTGAGGCGGCAGCCGTGGAAGCTTACGGCGACAAGATTGTATCCGGCACCGTAATCAAACAGACGGAAAAGCACCTGGTGGTGGATGTGGGCCTGAAGTCCGAGGGGTTGGTGCCTCTGGAGCAGGTTCTGGACCACAAGGGAGCGGTGCGATTCCAGGCAGGCGACGTGATTGACGTGGTGATCGAAGGGGAGGAGCCGGAAGGCGGCTACCTTGTGAACTTCGAGCGCGCGCAGCGTTTGCGGGTTTGGGACGTGATTGAGAAGGCCGCGAACGACAAGACGCCGGTGATGGGCACGGTGGTGAGCCGCGTTAAGGGCGGATTGACCGTGGATATCGGGCTTAAGGCGTTTTTGCCGGGCTCGCAGCTTGAGATCCGGCCGGTGCGGAATCTGGACGGCTACCTGGGACAACAGATTGAAGTCCGGGTGATCAAGCTGAACAAGAAGCGCGGCAACGTGGTGGTGAGCCGCAAAGAGATTCTGGAAGAAGAGCAGAACACAAAGCGGTCGACGACGTTGGAACACCTGGGCGAGGGCGCGGTGCTGACGGGCACGGTGAAGAACCTGACGGACTACGGCGCGTTTGTTGACCTGGGCGGGATCGATGGGCTGCTGCACATTACCGATATGAGCTGGGGCCGGCTGACGCATCCGCGGGATCTGGTGAATGTGGGCGATGAGATCCAGGTGAAGGTGCTGAAGTTCGACAAGGACAAGCAGCGCGTTTCACTGGGATTCAAGCAGTTGACGCCCGATCCGTGGCTTGATGCGACGGAGCGGTATCCGGTGGGCGCGCGGGTGCATGGGCGGGTACTTTCGGTAACCGACTATGGCGCGTTTGTGGAACTGGAGCAGGGGATTGAAGGGCTGGTTCACCTGTCGGAGATGACTTGGTCGAAGCGGCTGAAGCATCCGTCGAAGCTGGTGAAGCCGGGCGATGAAGTGGAGACGGTGGTGTTGAGCGTGAATCCGGCGGATCGCCGCATTTCGCTGGGCATGAAGCAACTGCTGGACAACCCGTGGGAAAACCTGACGGAGCGGTATCCGGCGGGAACGGTGGTTGAGGGAAGGGTACGCAACCTGACCGACTTTGGCGCCTTCATTGAAATTGAAGATGGCATAGACGGGCTGGTTCACGTGTCGAACCTGAGCTGGACCAAGCGGGTGAAGCATCCTTCAGAGGTTGTGAAGAAGGGTGAAAAGGTGAAGGCCGTGGTGCTGGGCGTTGAGCCGCAGAACCGGCGGTTGAGCCTGGGCATCAAGCAGCTTCAGCCCGATGTGTGGGAGAGCTTCTTTGCGGCGCATCGCGTGGGCGACGTGGTTCACGGGAAGGTGCTTCGGACGGCGCAGTTCGGGGCGTTTGTCGAGATCGCGGAGGGCGTGGAGGGACTTTGCCACATCTCCGAGGCCGGCGATGAACCGGGCGGGCCTTCCAAGCTGGAAACCGGTTTGGAGCACGATTTCAAGATCATCAAGATCAACGTGGAAGAGAAGAAGGTTGGCTTGAGTTTGCGCGCTGTGAGCGGACACGAAGCGAGCCGCGCGGAAGTTCAGGACTACAAGGCAGAGCGGGAACCACGCGGCGGCGGCCACAAGGCTCCCGTCTCGAGCTCGACCACGACTCTTGGGGATTTGATCAACTGGAAGAGCGAGCGGTAAGGCGCTTCCACAAGCAAGACGGCAACGGCCACCTCGAGGGGTGGCCGTTGTGCATTTGAGATCGTGTTATCAAAGCTCTCCGCGCATGCTGGCTGGGATGAGTCTTTCGGCTTTGTGATCGCTCAGCGTTTTTCCGAACCGCGTGCCGATATTTTCAGCGGCGAGAGCGTCGTGGGCGAGTCCGACGGTCTGAGCGCCCGCGACGATTTTGAGGACCAGTCGAAGGCAGCGGCGGGTTGGAAACGGGTGAGAGCGGCTGAGGAAGCCAGAGGCGCCAAGCTGTTGGCTGCGAATTGGATTCGGTAAGTATCGGGAGCCGGAACAGAGGCGTCGAGTTCACCTTGAGGGCTGGCGGTTGCCATGGTTGCCGGCTGATTGGCGGAAGGCTGAGCGCTGAGGCGGGCGCTGAGCAGGCGGCTGGCTGCTGCGTCGTGGACGCCGCCGACGATGGTGGAGGCCATAGTGGCGAGGAGCGAAGGCAGCTGGATCACCATAGAGAAAAGAAAAAGGGCGAAAATGCAACGCTGCGTCACGGTAGACTCCCTGAATTGGGCAGATTTGCGATGGTAAGCAAGGGGCCCAGATTTGACTGAATTTGTCCTTTTCAAAGTAACATTGATTTCATCGGCATTTAGGTGACTCGCATCACGATGAGGGATTTTCGGGCGGGTGCCCGGGGGCTGTTTACGCGCTTTGCGAAGGTCGGGATCTGAAGCGACCGCGAAAAAAGAGCTCTGATCCGGAGTTCAGAGATGCATTCCGTTGATGTTAGATAAAGTGATGATTATAAGTAGTTTATATGGACTTTATGTTTCAAAATCGGACAGCACATATTGACCGGGAAGAGGCTTTCAGGAGGCAGTGAAACCCTCTCATTTTCCGGGACATTTCTGACATTACTAAAGTTATGACGGGTCACTCCTGTTGGTTATTTCCACATGACTAAAGTCATCTAATGAAGAGAAAAAAGATGCGCGAAAGTGCTGATGCGCGAGCGAGGATGCCGGCACAACGGCCGGTGGAGATCGGCGCCACAGATTCATCTTTCGTGGGCCGGCTTTGGCGGTTGAGGACTGTTACAAAGCACGCCGGTTCGCGATCGCACAGAGAGAGGTTATTCCCAGCGAAAGACTCTGGCGGACAGGGCTGTGAAGATGAGGAACAAAATGACGAGGGCTGCCACGTCGCCAAGGTGTGGGAGCCAGCCGTCGCCATTCCAGATGCCATTGAGCAGGTTGACTGCGTAGGTGAACGGGATTATCCGGGTAATGGCGCGGAACACCGGCGGCAGGATTTCCAGGGGGAAGAACAGTCCTGAGAAGGCGACCATGGGATAGAGGATGATGGCGCCGAGGGGCTGGGCAAAGCGCGCGGTGGGAACCATGCTGGCGATGAGGAAGCCGATGGAGAGGATGCTCCATGTGCTGAGGAGCAGCGCGATGGTGAACGAGAACCATGGGACGTGCACACCTGGCGGGAAGTAGTTTTTGCCAGCGAGGAACATTAAAGCCATGGTTACCGCGGTGAGTATCAGCTTGACGATTACGTGCGCGGAGAGGATGGTCTGCGGGCGCAGGGGCGTGGCGCGGAGCCTCTTGAGGATGCCGCCCTCGCGATAGATAGAGATGATGGTGACGAGCGAAAGCACGGTGCTGACAGAAATCAGAATGGACACAAGAACGGCGAGATTGATATGGGAGTATCCGCTAAGTACGGAAGAGGGAGTTGCAGGCTTGAAAATGGCAAAACGTCCCAGAGCGACGAAGAGCAAGACCGGGACGACGATGGTGCCGACTGCGCCCATGGGTTCGCGCAGGAAGACTTTGATTTCGATCCACGTCAACTTCCAGAGTCCATGCAGCATGATTCTTATTCCTAATCGCGAATGGAGTGGCCGGTCAGCTTGAGAAATACGTCCTCAAGATTGGGGAGGACGGTGCGGAAATCGGTGACGCGAATTTGATTTTCCGACAGTGATTGAATGATCTCGGTAACCAGATCGTCACCGCGGCCCCGGATGGTGTAGCGATGGCCGGCGCTGGTGACGGCCTCTACGCCGGGAACTGCCTGGAAACATTGCGCCGCGAATGGGTTGAGGGTATCGAGTATGACGGTTCGTTCGGGGCAGTGGCGGCGCACGAGGCTTTCCGGAGTGTCGATGTCGATGATGCGTCCATGCTCCATGATGGCGACGCGGTCGCAGAGGCGTTCCGCCTCTTCCATGAGATGAGTGGTTAGGAAGACGGTTTTGCCACGCTCGCGGATGCCGCGGACGAGGTCCCAGATGGCGTGGCGGGCCTGGGGATCGAGGCCGGTGGTGAGCTCGTCGAGGAAGACGACTTCGGGATCGTTGATGAGGGCGAGGGCGATAAAGAGGCGCTGCTTCTGGCCTCCGGAGAGGTTCATGAACCAGGCGTTGCGTTTTTCGGTGAGGCCTAGCTGTTCGAGCAGATGCTTTGCGTCGAGGGATTTTTTGCCATAGAGGGATGCCCAGAGATCGACTGCTTCCCAAACCTTGATTCGCTTTTGTAATTGCGCCTGCTGAAGCTGCACACCGATGCGGTGCTGGAGCTGGTAGACCTGACGGTAAGGATCGAGGCCGAGGACCGCGATGTTGCCGCGGTCGGGCTTGCGGAGGCCTTCAATGCACTCCATGGTGGTGGTTTTTCCGGCTCCGTTGGGACCGATGAGGCCGAAGATCTCGCCCTGGTTTACGGCGAAGGAAGCCTCAGCGACGGCAACGGTTGCGCCGTAGGTCTTGCGGACTCCGGAGACTTCGATTACTGGAGGCATGAGGAATTTTGGAATGCGAAAGAAATAGCGGACCTGATGCGGAGTGTATAACACGGGGTTAACCGGGGCATTCCGACGGGAGCGCGGACTCCGGATGGAATGCGGGGGTCGAATCGGCAGTGCCTGGGTGTGGGCTGAAGAGTCAGTTCTGCTGAAACCAGCGCACAACGATCACAATGTCCAGGGACGTGAGCACGCTTGCGAGGGCGAAGAGAAAGACGCTGGAGTAGCCGTAGAGTTCGATGACGATTGATCGAGGGACAGTGGGCATTTTGCGGGGAAAGTCTGCGCAAGATTCTGCATACGGGTAATTCGTGAACAGTGTAAATCATTGAAAAATAAAGAAAAAATGAATGGCACTCAAACTGCATGATGTTAACCAGTTTGGATCAACGTTGGGCAATTGTTCTGTTCCGCTTTGGTCAAAGCGATCCCCCCGGTGCCTTCGCAGGCGTTCTTCGAGCTATACGTTTCCTTCAGAAGGTTAAGTCGCTTTTGGGCGCACAGTTACAGTCCTGGAGAGTCGATGATGAAAAGTTCTGGTTTTGCGGTTTCGTTTCTTGGCATGGTTTTGACCATGGCCACAGTTCCGGCGTCGGCAGACGTTTTGTATTCCAATGTGGGCCCCACCAGCGATGGTGGCGATGGCTCCCTTGACATTACTACCGGTCACGGATGGATAGCCACGGACTCATTCACGCTTTCGCAGACGGTCTCGATTGTGGACGGCGCAAATTTCGACATCTGGCTTGCGCCCGGCGATCCATTGACGAACGTAGACTGGTCGATCGGGACCAGTCCCTTCGGTGGCACGTCTGCGACTGCCACTACGACTGGAAGCCAGGTTGGAACGGGCACAGAGGGTGTTCCGGTATTCCTGGAATCGATCGCGATTCCGGATCTCTCACTGGGGCCGGGAACTTATTGGTTCACGCTTCAGAATGCCGTAACCAACGATGGTTTCGACTCCTACTGGGATGTTTCGTATGGACCTTCAACGGCATTTTATGAAAACCCGAACGAAGGTGTGTATTTGTCAGTTCCATCGGAGACATTCAATATTTTAAGCGCGACGTCACCGGAGCCGGCCAGCTTCCTTCTGCTGGGCAGCGGACTGGCGGGCTTAGCGTTCATGATTCGCCGCAAGGTTAAGGTCTAACTCAACCAGGTTCGACCTGATACAGCAGAGAGGGGCTGGATTGGCGCAGGGGCGCCAATCCAGCCCCTCTTTGTTTTTATTCGTGCTGAACCTGGCGCAGAACGATGACGATGGCCAGAGAAGCGAGCACGCTGGCCAGGGCGAAGAGGAAAACGCTGGAGTAACCGTATAGTCCGATGACGGCACCGGCGAGGGGGCCGGTGAGGAAGAAGGAGACATCGGCGAAGGCGGTGTAGACACCGAGCGCGGTGCCACGATTGTTCTCAGTGACTCTTTTGACGGCTTCGACGCCGAGAGCGGGAAAGACGAGCGAGAAGCCGAATCCGGCGAGGGCCGCGCCGGCCAGGGCGACCCAGGGAGTGGGCGCACGCCAGAGCAGAATGAGTCCCAGGGATTCAACCGAGAGGCATGCCATGGCTACGCGGAAACCGCCGAAGCGATCAATGGCGCGGATGAACAGCAGACGGGCGAAGATGAATGCCACACCGAAGGCGGAAAGACAGAGAGCTGCGCCGTCCCAGTGCCGGCTTACGTAGAAGAGGGTTACGAATGTGGCGAGAACACTGTAGCCGACACCGCCAAGGGCGAGGCCCATGCCATGGGGAGCGACGCGTCCCAGGACGTGTGTGAAGGGTAGATGTTCCCCCGGCGCGACCAGGACCGGGGTTTTACGGAATGCCACGACGAAGCTGATTGCCCCAACGAATATGGTCAAGAACCCGATGGAGGCCAGTCCCCAGCGTGAATCGAGTACAACGCCGAGAGGAGCGCCAATGGCCAGTCCGCCGTAGGTGAGGATGCCGTTGATGGAGATGACCTTGGCGGTGTATTCGGGGCCGGCGCTGGTGATACCCCAAAGGGTGGCGCCGGTAGACCCCAGGCTTTCGCCCACGCCCAGCACCAGGCGGCTGAGAATCAGGATGGAGATGCTGAGCCAGGGGATTTGGATGAGATAGGCTGCGGCAACGAGGAAGGCGCCGCTGGCAGTGCAGATTGCCATTCCCCAGAGGACGGAGACCTTGGCGCCTGCGCGGTCGGAGATGCGGCCGGCCCACGGACGGCTGAGGAGGGTGGCGATGTACTGAATGCTGATGACGAGGCCGGCAAGGGCAGCGCTGAAACCCATGCGGAAGTGCACGTAGGGCGGGAGGACAGCGAGGGGCAATCCGATGGACAAATAACAAACGAATGTGAAGTAAACGAAGCCGACGATGTGGCGCGTGCTGCCGTTTCCGGGTATGGCGGTGGGGACAGGAGCGGTAGCGGTGACTGCGTCTGGCATGAATGAGCTGAGGAAGCTGAAGTACAAGCGGAATCAGTATTCAGTATATCGGAGAGTATTTACGAGTGGTGGTGGGGTGAGTGCCAGGCGGGTAGGGCTGTTGCCCGCATTGAAGTGGTTCTAAACTGGAATTATGCCGGGATTTCACGTAGAGAACTTCGGATGCAGGGCGGCTCGCGCGGATGGCGAGGCGGTGAGCGAGCGACTGCGCGCGGCGGGGCATTGGATGGAGCAAACCGCGGCTGCCGATGTGGTGATTGTGAACACCTGCAGTGTGACGGCGGAGGCCGACCGGACGGCGCGGGCCTTCATCCGGCGTACGAATCGTGTGAATCCCGCGGCGCGGATAGTGGTGACGGGTTGTTACGCGCAGCGCGCGCCGGAGGAGTTGGCCGGCCTGAAGGGTGTGGCGGCTGTTGTGGGGAATAGCCATAAGGCGCTGGCACCGGAGATTGCGATGGGGCTGGCTGGCAATGGGGCCGACGCTGGCGGCGGCGCATGGGCTGGGCTGGTGACGGTTGGGTCGATTCTCTTCGGGGAGGGGTTTGGGTCAGGGAGTGGAAACGGCGGCGCACGGATTTGGGCGGATGACCGGTTTGCGCATTCGTTTCTGGAGGAGGCGCAGGTTCTGCCCGGGACGCAGACGCGTCCGAACCTGAAAATTCAGGAGGGCTGCGGGAACCGGTGTACGTTTTGTGTAATTCCGCAGACGCGGGGATCGTCGAGAAGCTTGCCGGCTGCCAGCATTTTGAAGCAGGTGGAGGGATTTGTTGCGGCTGGAGGAAACGAACTGGTGCTGTCGGGGATAAACCTTGGACGATGGGGAAGGGATTTGGATGGCGATTGCGGTGGTTTGCGGCTGACGTTTGCGGGACTTGTGCGGCGGATTCTTGAGCAGACGAGCTTGCGGCGATTGCGGCTTAGCTCGATTGAGCCGATGGATTGGGACGGGGAGCTTGTTGGGCTGATGACGGAGTTTGGAGGGTCTGGATTCGGGGGGGGCAGGCTGTGCCGTCATGCGCATTTGCCGCTGCAGTCGGGGTCGGATGCGGTGCTGCGCAGGATGCACCGGCGCTATCGGCCCTGGCACTATGCGGAGAAGGTGGAGGCGCTGGTGCGGGCTGTTGGGCCGGATCTGACACTGGGCGCGGATGTGATGGTGGGGTTTCCGGGAGAGACGGACGGCGAGTTTGAAGAGACGCTGGCTATGGTGCGGGCGTTGCCGTTCGGGTATCTGCATTTGTTTCCGTTTTCGCCGCGTCCGGGAACACGGGGATGGGCGCTGTATGCGGAGGCGCCGGTTGCGCGGACGGTGGTGGAGGAGCGGATGGATATGCTGCGGGCCCTGGCGGCTGAGAAGAGCGAAGAGCACCGGAGAGGGTTTGTTGGGCGGGAGTTGGAGGCGATTACGCTGCATTCGCCGGCGGAATTGTCAGGGCGCGGAAGGACGGCTGCGCTGACTGAGAATTTCCTGCCTTTGGAGATTGAGGGGCGGGTGGCGGCTAATCAGCTCGTCCGCGTCCGGGTGAGTGCGATTAATTCTGAGGGTTCTTTAATTGCTTCAAGGGTGCAGGAAACGATGCCTCAATACGACGCCGCTACAATATCGGTCTGACTAAAATCTGTGCCTTTGAAGAGCAGCTCGTCTCCAGTTTCCTTCGCCACCGCATATGCCATGCAATCGCAGAAGTTCAGCTTGGCCGGATGGCGTCCTTTGCCGAAACGCCGGAAGGCATCGCGCGCTAACCACGCCTGGGATTCGGTGAGTGGAACGATCTCCATTCTGCTGCGGGCAAGGTACAGATCCAGATCGCGCAAACCATCCTCTCCTCCGCGCGAAAGCATCAACATGGAGGTTTCAACCAGGCATGAGGCCGGAAGACGGCGGCCCGCGCTCCTGGCAATTGCTGTGGTGAGCCGCCGGGCCTCTGGCTCGACCATCAGAATGGCAACCAGGGCCGATGAGTCGACAATCATGACGGCAGCCCGTTTTCGTCCCATCCCATGATCTCGTCTTCTGTTCGATTGTCGAGGACCGGCAGGGAAGCGCAATGGTTTGCAATCGCCATCAAATCTTCGACGAGTTGCTGCCTGCTTTCTCGCTTGCGCTCCTCGCGTACCAGACGCTCGCGCATGGCGACGATTACGGCGTCGGTGATTGTCTCGCCAGTGGTATCCGCAAGCTGGCGGGCGAGGCGGTCGGCTTCCGGGGATTTGATGCTCAGGGGCATGGTACCTTTCTACCTTTTTGTCTACCTATATATACAGTATCATGGCCTCGGTTCTCCGAGACGGCCCGTTGGTTCCAATCGCCAAAACGCTGAATGAAGCTCTCCGCAGCGGGATCGCCTGAGGTTTGGCGTGTTGCGGGACGATTTGGATGCTGGGACGATCAGCCGTAACGCGAGCATTCAATTGAGCCGGACCAATGCTATACTCAGTGTGCGTTCGAGTACCCTGCTGGCGATTCCGGGAGAGCCCGGTAGCGGGGACGGGCGACTTTTGGAGGAGCACCATCGCACTCGATAAACGTTCGGCAAAGTCTTTTATTCGCATCAACGATAGAATTCGCGCGCGCGAAATCCGCGTCATCGACGAAAACGGAGAACAACTTGGAATACTGGCGCCTTTTGAGGCGCTGAGGATGGCTCGCGAACGCGGGCTGGATCTGGTGGAGGTGTCGCCGAACGCGGTGCCGCCGGTGTGCCGTATCCAGGATTATGGACGCTACCTCTACGAGAAGGAAAAGAGCGAACGCGCAGCGCGGAAGAAGCAGAAGGTGATTACGGTCAAGGAAGTGAAGTTCTCAGTGACCGTGGACGAGCACGACTACCAGACCAAGAAGAACCAGGCCGTGCGCTTCTTGACGGAAGGCGATAAGGTGAAGGCCAGCCTGCGTTTCCGTGGCCGGCAGATGGCGCACCGCGAGCTTGGCTACGCGATTATCAACCGGCTGATCCAGGATATTGGCGAGGCGGGAATTGTGGAGTTTATGCCGAGGATGGAAGGAACGATTCTGCACGCGATTCTTGCGCCGTCGAAGAAGCAGGAAGCGCCGAAGCCGAAGCCGGCCCCGGCTCCGGGGGCCGGCGCTCCGGCAGCGCCGCCGCAGTAAGGCGCTCGCCTCAAAAATCTCAAGACGCTCTGGGCCGCCCGTATGGGCGGCCTTTGAGTTTTGGGGCGAGCGCGCATTGACCTTTACTTCACGATGATTTCGAACTTTCGTTTTCTATGAGTTGTGATTTTTGTCTTGCTCCTCTTGACAATCAAGAGAAGAGGGATTACCTCTTGACTATCAAGAGGAGATCGGGCATGGGACAGAAGCCGGGCGAGATGGTGCAGGGAACGCTGGAGATGCTGATTCTGAAGACTCTGGCGCTGGAGCCGGTGCATGGGTACGGCGTGGCGCAGCGTATTGAGCAGGTGAGCCAGGGGGTGTTCCGCGTGAATCCTGGATCGCTGCTGCCGGCTCTGGCGCGGATGGAGCGTGCGGGTCACGTGAAAAGCGAATGGCGATCGACGGAGAACAACCGGAGGGCGAAGTATTACGGACTGACGGCGAAGGGACGCAAAGCTCTGAGGGATGAGACTGAGGCTTGGGATCGTCAGACTGCGGCCATTTCCAGAATTCTTGAGGCGTAGGGCTGCTTCGATTGGAGGGTGCGATGGGGTGGTTTGGAAATCTGGCGGCTGGCTTTAGAGGGCTTTTTCGGCGGACGCGTGTGGAACGAGAAATGGACGAGGAACTGCGCGGGTTTCTTGATGCTTCAGTAGAGGCGAAGAAGCGCGCGGGAATGACGCCGGAGGATGCGGCGCGGGCGGCGCGGGTGGAGATGGGCAGTACGAACGCGGTGAAGCATCGGATTCGGTCGGCGGGGTGGGAGATTGGTATGGAGAATCTGTGGCAGGACCTTCGTTATAGCGTGCGTATGTTGGCCAAAAGTCCAGCGTTTACGCTGGTGGCCGTTGTGTCACTAGCTTTGGGGATTGGCGCGAATACGGCAATCTTTACGCTGATCAATGGCGTGCTGCTGAAGCAATTGCCGGTGCGGGCTCCGCAGGAACTGCTTTCGTTTGGTAAGGCTATGAGCGGTGGTTTGTTAGGCGGAGTCGATCTGGCAAGCTTCGATATGTATCCCTATGATTTCGCGCAGCAGATGGAGAAGCAGCCGGGGCCGTTTGCCGGTGTGTACTCGTATGACAGCAGAATGCGCAAGGCGGGCGTGCAAACAGGAGAGCATCCAACCGGACCGGCAACGCAGGTCCAGGCGCACATGGTTTCAGGCAGCTACTTTAACGTACTGGGCGTGCCGATGTTCATGGGGCGCGGCATTCAGCCGTCGGACGCGGATGCGCCGGGACGAAGCCCCGTGGTGGTGGTCAGCTATCACTATTGGCGAGAGTCGATGAGCGCGGATGCAGGCGCAATTGGCAAGGTGGTGACCATCAATGGAGTTCTCTGCACAGTGATTGGTGTGGCGCCGGTGGGCTTTTATGGCGTGTTGCTGAGCACTGAACCGCCGGACTTGTGGGTGCCGCTGACGATGCAGGCGGAACTGATGCGGGAGCCCTCTAATTTAGCAGTAAATGGACCTTACTGGCTGCACATGGGCGCCCGCAGCGCCGCAGGCGACAGTGTCGCGCAGGAACAGCAATGGCTGAACGGACAGATTCGCGCTTATGTGTTGGCGCATGAAGGCGGACAGGTGACGCCGGAGCGGCGCGCCGAGATTGAGCATATTGTGGAACCGCTGGTGCCGTCGGGATCGGGAGTCTCCTCGGTGCGGATGTACTATCGGGAGCCGTTGCTTATTCTGATGGGCGTGGTGATCCTGGTGCTGCTGGTGGCAAGTGCCAACCTGGCAAACTTTCTGCTGGCGAAAGCGGCTGCGCGGGAGCGCGAGATTGCAACGCGGCTTGCGCTTGGATCGAGCAGAACACGGATTGTCCTTCAGATTCTGATGGAGGCGCTGCTGCTCTCTGGAGTTGGCGGAATTTGCGGATTAGTATTGGCATTCTTTGCGACGCGCGCGTTGATCCAATTTGTATCTGGCGGCGTGGCGTACACATCGCTTAACCCGATGCCGGATGGCCCGGTGCTGGCATTTACGCTGGGTGTTTCGCTGGCGACGGGGCTTCTGTTCGGCCTTGCGCCTGCGCTGCAGGTTGCGCGCAATGATGCCGGACTGGCATTGAATTCAAGTTCGCGGACAGCTTCAGGGATTGGCGGACGCGGAGGCCGGATGTTGCCGCGGGCGCTGGTGGTGGCGCAGGTGACAGTCTCAGTGGTGTTGTTGGCGGGGGCGGGGTTGTTTCTTCGGTCGCTTGCGAATCTGGAACAGCAGGACTTTGGATTCAATCGCACGCACTTGCTGCTGGTTGATTTCGGCGAGAAGTTCGGTGGGCTCAAGCCGGAACAACTGGCGGGCTTCTACCAGAAGGTGCTTGACCGGGTGAATGCCTTGCCGGGCGTGAATGCCGCGGCATTCTCCAACACGCCGCCGATGAGCAACGGAAGTTGGACTTCTTCACTACAAGTTCAAGGACATGTGCGTGGCCCGAAGGAGGACTCTTCCACTGTCCTGGAGAGGGTTACCCCCGGCTATTTCGAAGCGACTGGAATACACATTATTCAGGGGCGCGCGCTGGTGCGTGAGGACACGGCGGCCAGTGCAAAAGGGGTGGTTGTGAATCGAACTTTTGCCGATCGATACTTTCCGCGCGGCGATGCTGTCGGCCACCACGTCACGATGGATGGCGATAGCGAGGGGAAGCCGTGGGAGATTGTGGGAGTGGCTGCGAATACGCTCTACTCGGGGCCACGAGAGGCTACCAGGCAACAGCTTTATTTCCCTGTACAGCAGCTTCCGATGGGGGAAAGCAGCTATGCGGAGTGCCTGCAGATACGAACCAGCGGCGATGCGGCAAAGATGACGGGTACAGTACGCGCGGCGCTGGCGGAGTTAGACCCGACTCTGCCAATCATTGGGATTCGCAGTATTGGCGACCTGGCAGACCATTTTGTGACCAATGAGCAACTGATCTCAAGACTCTCGGCAATCTTTTCCGCATTGGCGGTAGTGCTTGCCGCGATAGGACTCTACGGAGTGATGAGTTATGGCGTGGTGCGGCGGACCAACGAGATTGGGATTCGCATTGCGCTGGGAGCGCATCACGGAAGCGTTTTGTGGCTGGTGCTGCGGGAGTCGCTGGTGCTGTTGGGGATTGGGTTGGCTCTCGGATTGCCTTTGGCGTTGGCGGGTTTGCGGCTGGTGCAGTCGCAGCTCTACGAATTGAGCGCCTCCGACCCGGTTACGCTGAGTGGTTCCGTGTTGATTATTGCGGCGGTTACGCTGGTGGCGGCGTGGCTGCCGGCACGGAGGGCGAGCAAAGTGGATCCGATGGTGGCGCTGCGGTGCGAGTGAAGCATCCTGAATAGGGCGTGGCGGTGAGGCGTCGCTTGCGATATACTGATTGGAGCCTCAAGAAGGCAGGGGAAGACCTGTCTCCAAGGCGATGCGGCTGGGTAAAACACCTGGCCGAAAAAAGAGAAGACAATGCCCAAGTTGAAGACCCATACGGGCGCGAAGAAGCGCTTCAGCAAGACTGGGACCGGCAAGATCAAGCGGGGCCAGACGAAGACGCGTCACATCCTTACTTCGAAGGGGCCGAAGACCAAACGGAAGCTTGGCAAGTCCGTTCTGGTATCTGACGGCGACTACAAGAAGGTAGCGCGCATGATTCCCTACGCCTGACCACCTGCGGTGGGGCTAACCTTTTGGACAAGGTTTGCGCCACTGCTGTTGATGGGCCAAGTAACAGATGGCCCCCGCCGGAAGCGAAACACGTTCGCGCTGGCGAGAGATCAGGCTTGAATGAGCGAGTGAAGAGGTTTACCGCTCACACCCTTCGGGTGTGGGCTTCCTGCCTCCAGCCGCGTAACCTACGAAAGCAAAATGGAGAAGAACGATGCCCCGCGTAAAACGCAGTACGAAGCGGAATGACCGCCGGAAGAAGATTCTGGAACGAGCAAGCGGTTACTTCCTTACGAAATCGAAGCTGTACCAGGCAGCGCAGGAGGCCGTAGAGCGCGGCCTGAAGTTTGCCTACACGGGCCGCAAGCAGAAGAAGCGGCAGTTCCGGTCGTTGTGGATCGTGCGTATTTCGGCCGCATGCAAGCTGAACCAAACCAGCTATTCGCAGTTCATCAACGGGCTGAAGAAGGCCGGGATTGAGCTGGACAGGAAGATTCTGGCGGATATTGCTGTGAAGGATGCGGCTGGGTTTAGCGACCTGGTTGGCAAGGCCAAGGCGGCGCTGGCGGCGGAGAGCAAGACAGCGGCGTAGCGAGTCAGCAAGTCAGCGAAGAGGCTCCGCCACGGCGGGGCCTTTTCTGTTGGTGCGCCCGGCAGGGCGCACTCACTTGGGGGTGCAAGTCCCCTACACACCCGGCAAGGGGAAGTGTTAGCTGAACGGCAAGGGTGTCC
>Ga0181537_10000508_pt1 | contig 36585 bp, 31 predicted proteins | sample PEATcosm2014_Bin_39_FD_119765 | JGI IMG/M metagenome (GOLD analysis project Ga0181537, IMG submission 119765) | Peatland microbial communities from MTU Mesocosm Facility, Houghton, MI, USA - PEATcosm2014_Bin23_10_metaG | ecosystem: Environmental > Terrestrial > Soil > Wetlands > Peat | place... | reverse complement strand
GTCCGACCAGCCTCCTGCCGTTGGCCAGCAGCGCGGAGGCGAGCGTGTCGCCGGCAAGCCCGCTCATGCGCTGGCCGTCGAATCGAAATCCGAGCGGCCGCGCAGCGTCGGTCGAAAGGCCGGAAGCCAGCCGGTGGGGGCCGCGCATCAGCGCCCCATCGCCGCGGTCACGCTGCGGATCTCGTGGCTTTGCGTGTCGCGCATCAGCCGCAGCAGCCGGCGACAACCGCCCACGTGCAGCCACCACTCCTGGTGCCAGCCGCGCGGGTTGGCGCGTTCGTAGACATAGGAGATGAACGCCGCCATCGCGGCATCTTCATCGGCCCCGGCACTGGCATCGGGCCGGGAGCGGCTGGCGTCGCCGCGATAGCGAAACTCGGTCTCATCGCGCTCGCCGCACCACGGGCATTTGATTCGCAGCATCGCGGATCGCAGTCAGTGCGCGTAGGGGAACGGACCGGCGCCGCGCTCATCGAGCGTGCGGCCGGCCGCGAAGCGATCCAGATCCAGATGCGCGGCCAGCGGGTGCGGAGCGTTGCAGGCGATCAGGTGCGCGGTGGTCATGCCGCCGGCCGGAATCGCCTTGAAGCCGCCGTAGCACCAGCCGGCATTCAGAATCAGGCCGTCGATCGGGGTTCTGGAGATGATCGGCGAGCCGTCCATGCTCATGTCCATGACTCCACCCCATTGCCGCAGCACTTTGACGCGTGCCAGTGCCGGCATCAGCGTCACGGCCTCCATGGCCACCTCTTCGGCGATCGGCAGCGTGCCGCGCTGGGCGTAGGTGTTGTAACCGTCGATCGCACCGCCGAACACCAGGCCGCCCTTGTCCGACTGGCTGATGTAGAAGTGCCCGGCCGCGTAGGTGACCACCACGTCCAGCACCGGCTTGAGGGGCTCGCTGACAAACGCCTGCAACACGTGAGTCTCGATCGGCAGTGTCAGCCCGGCCATCTCGGCCAGCTGCGAGGAATGGCCCGCGACGGCAAGACACACGGTATCGGCCTCGATCAGCCCGCGCGTGGTGTCGACGCCAGTCACGCGCTGCCCGTTGCGTCGCACGCCGATGACCTCGCAGTGCTCGATGATGTGCACCCCGGCGGCGGCGGCGGCGCGCGCATAGCCCCAGGCGACCGCATCGTGACGCACGGTGCCGCCGCGCCGCTGCAGGTAGCCGCCCAGCACCGGATAGCGGCCGTTATCCAGGTCCAGCAACGGCACCAGCGCCTTCACCGCGTCGCGCCCGAGCGCCTCGGCATCCACGCCGAGCAGCCGCATCAGGTTGGCGCGCCGCGTGAACAGGTCGCGCTGCGCCTCGGTATGGAACAGGTTGAGCGCGCCGCGCTGGCTGACCATCGCATTGAAGTTCAGCTGCCGCTCCAGACCTTCCCACAGCTGCAGTGAGTATTCGTAGAAGCGGATGTTATCCGGCAGGAAATAATTGGAGCGGATGATGGTGGTATTGCGCCCGACATTTCCGAGCCCGATCGGCCCCTTTTCCAGCACGGCAACGTCGCTGATGCCGTACTGGCTCGCCAGGTAATACGCCGTCGCCAATCCGTGACCGCCGCCGCCGACGATTACCACCCGGTAGCGCGGTCGCGGCGCGGCCTTGGCCCAGGCGGGCAGCCAGCCGCGCTGGCCGCGGAAACCCTCGAGCATCAACCGCCAGCCCGAATACCGCCCGCCGGATTCAGGTTTTGGGCTTGGGGCCATCGGCTGGGATTGCGGCACCGGATTCATGTTCGCTTGCCATCATAAGGCGCCGGCACCCTCGTGCGTGCATTTCCGTGAGCCACAACACGCTTGACGCGCACCACGACAACCGACACCGTGGCGCAGGGCATGGAGGAGGCCGGTGGCCAACTTTCTAAAGTCGCTATGCGTGGCCGCGGCAGTGGCGCTGGGCGCAACACCAGCACTCGGCGCAGCATCGGGGCCCGGCGCGCCGTCGCCGACACCGCTGGTGGTGTCCTCGAAGCTGTCGAGCGAGTCGGCGATGATCGGACAGATGATCCGCCTGCTGCTGAATGCGGATGGAATCGCCACGGTGGATCGGATGACGCTCGGAGCAACGCCGGTGGTACGCAAGGCGCTGCTGTCGGGCGAGATCGACCTGTATGTCGAGTACACCGGTAACGCCGGCTTTTTTTTCAACCTCGCCTCCGACCCGGCCTGGAAGAACCTGCAACAGGGTTATCAGCTCGGTGCCAGGCTCGACTACGCGGCCAACCGGATCGTATGGCTGACGCCCGCCAACGCCAGCAACTCCTGGGCGCTGGCGGTGCGGCGCGATGTCGCCCAGGCCAATCACCTCGCCAGCATGAGTGATTTCGGCCGTTGGGTCGCGGGCGGCGGCAAGGTGGTGCTCGCCTGTTCGGCCGAGTTCGCCAACGCCGGCACGCTGCAGTCGCTGGAGAAAACCTACGGCTTCCGGCTGCAGTCCGATCAGCTGATCGTGCTGGCCGGCGGAGAAACATCGGCCACCATCGCCGCCGCGGCGGCGCGCACCAATGGCACCAATACGGCCATGGTTTATGGCACCGACGGCGGCATCGACGCCGCGCATCTGCAGATCCTGGACGATGATCGCAACGATCAGCCGATCTATGCGCCGGTGCCGATCATCCGCGAGGCGGCGCTGCTGGCACACCCGCAGGTCGCGCAACTGGTGAAGCCGCTGATGGAAAGCTTCAGCCGCGCGGGGCTGCAGCAGCTCAATGCGCGGGTGCAGATCGACGGCGAATCCGCGCAGGCGGTTGCCGAGGACTACCTGAAGTCGCTCGGCTTGCTGAAGTAGGCGGGCACCCGATGGCAGACACCATGGCACGGCGCCACCGCATCGACCCTCTTGGTGCGCTGCTCGCAGCCTTGGGGGCCGCCGCGCTGCTGTGGCTGCCGTTCGTGGTATTCAAGTTGAACCGTATCCTGCCAGGCGATGCGCGCACGCTGTCGCAAGTGCTGCCGCTGTCGGCGTCTGTCGCCTGCGATGCCGGCCTGCTGCTGATCGCGCTGGTGGCGCTGGGCGTCGCCGACTCCCGCGTGCGCCTGGCCGCGGGGCTGCTGGGCGTGATCATCGTGGCGGCGGCCGTGGCGACGGCCGGCAACCTGCTGACTCCGGCGGGCAACAGGGTGGTACGCGTCGCTCCCGGGTCAGGCTTCTGGCTGCTGCTGGCGGCCGTGGCACTGATGGCGACCGATGCCATCACGCGACTGCGGCCACGGCCGGCGGTACGGGTGCTGATGCTGGCCCTGTTTGGCGCGATTGCGGTCGGTGCGCTGGCGCACGGCAGCTTCGACCACCTGTCGATAATGCGCGAATACGCGGTCAATGCCGACCGCTTCGCGCGCGAGCTGCGCCAGCATGTATGGCTGGCGCTCAGCTCACTGGCCGCGGCCATCGTCGTGGCGCTGCCGCTGGGTATCCTGTGCCACCGCGTACCGCGACTGCGTGCCGGCGCGCTGGCCAGCCTGAATGTGATCCAGACCATTCCGGCCATTGCCCTGTACGGCATCCTGATGGCGCCGCTCGGGGCGCTGGCGGCAGCCGTGCCGCTGGCAGCGCGGCTCGGTATCCGCGGCATCGGCACCGCACCGGCGGTGCTGGCACTGTTCCTTTATTCGCTGCTGCCCGTGGTTGCCAACACCGTCGCCGGCCTCAGGCGCGTCTCGCCCGCGGCGGTCGAGGCCGCGCGCGGCATGGGAATGACCCGCTGGCAGATCCTCACCGCCATCGAACTGGTGCTGGCGTTGCCGACCATCCTCACCGGTATCCGGATCGTACTGGTGCAGAACATAGGGCTGGTGACCGTGGCCGCGCTGATCGGCGGCGGCGGACTCGGCGTATTTGTGTTCCAGGGCATTGGGCAGACGGCGATCGACCTGGTATTGCTCGGCGCCATCCCGACAGTGGCGCTCGCCTTTGCTGCCGCAGTGCTGCTGGACGCGCTGGTGGAGAGCATGAATCGGGCGCGGCAATGATATCGATCGACCAGCTGAGCAAGCAGTACGGGGGCACCACGGTGGTCGATCGCGTGTCGATGGATATCGAGCGCAACTCGATCACCGTGATCGTGGGTACCTCCGGTTCGGGCAAGTCGACGCTGCTGCGCATGATCAATCGCCTGGTCGAGCCCAGTAGCGGCCGCGTATTCATCGATGGCAGCGATACCGCCGCTGAACCTGCGCACCTGCTGCGGCGCCGGATCGGCTACGCGATCCAGGGCAACGGACTGTTCCCGCACCGCACGGTCGCCGAGAACATTGCCACCGTGCCGCGCCTGCTCGGCTGGCAGCCGGCCCGGGTGCGAGCGCGCGTCGAACAGCTGCTGAGCGTGTTCCAGCTCGATGCGGCGCAGTTTGCGGGAAAATTCCCGCACCAGTTGTCCGGCGGCCAGCAGCAGCGCGTCGGCGTCGCGCGCGCACTGGCGGCCGAGCCCGCGCTGCTGCTGATGGACGAACCATTCGGCGCGCTCGATCCGATCATCCGGGGGAAAGCGCAGGAGGACCTGCTGGCCATCCAGCGCCATTTCGGTACCACCATCGTGCTCGTGACCCACGACATGGACGAGGCTTTCCGTCTCGGCAGTCGGGTCGCGGTCATGAGCCAGGGCCGCGTGCTGCAGTACGACCGGCCGGCGGTGCTGATCACTCGCCCGGCGGATCCGTTCGTCTCGCAGCTGACCGGACTGGCCGACCGTGCGATGCGGCTGCTGTCGCTCACGACCGCGGGCGAGGCGGCCGTGCCCGGCCCCTCGGGCGCCCTTGAGATCGCGGCCTCCGCCTCGTTGCGCGACGCGCTGTCCGAGCTGCTATGGCGCGGCGCCGATTCCGTGACGGTGGTTGACGCCGACGGCACGGTGCGCGGCCGGCTGACAGTGGCGTCGATCCTGGCGCACGGACGGCCGGGTTGATGCCGCGCGGCGCCACCCTGCTGCGACTGGCCGCGTTCGGGCTGTTACTGGCGTTCCTGCTGTCACCAACCAGTTTCGCGCCGCTGTTCCGGCCGCTGACGCAGTACGGAGCGGCGCCAATTTATGATCAGGGCAATCTGCTGACCCTGGCGCTGGCGCAGATCGCCACCGTGTGCTGCGCGGCCGCGGCCAGCAGCGTGATCGCGGTGGGACTCGGCATCCTGGTGACGCGCGCCAGCGGTGCGCGCTTCCTGCCCCTATCACGCACGCTGGTCAACGTCGGCCAGACGTTTCCGCCGGTGGCGGTGCTGGCGATCGCAGTGCCGCTGGTCGGCTTTGGGCTCAAGCCGACGCTGATCGCGCTGTTCTGCTATGGCCTGCTGCCGATCTTCGAGAACACCATCAGCGGGCTGCGCGGCTGCCCGCGATCCGTCGTCGAGGCGGCCAGCGGCATGGGCATGGACACCTACCAGTCGCTGCTGCAGGTGGAATTACCGCTCGCCATGCCATTGATTTTAGAGGGAATTCGTCTCTCACTGGTCATCAACGTCGGCACCGCGGCGCTCGGTTCCACGGTCGGCGCCAAGGGGCTGGGCGAGGTGATCATTGCCGGCCTTCTGTCAAATAACACCGCCTTCATCCTGCAGGGCGGGCTGGTGACCGGCCTGATGGCGATTCTGCTGTATGACGCGATGGCGGCACTCGAGCGGCGGTTGCTCCGCAGCAACCAAATCGAATGAAGCGTGAATGACGTGAATGAGCTGATAGCGCAAAAAACCTGCGCTATGCGACCCGTAGCACGGTGGCGCTAGCTGAATTTGCCTTATGATCGCCAGTAGGAGTTTTCCGACACTGGCTGCAGGCAAGATGAATCAGTCCATCGAACGAACGGCACCGGACGCGACCATCGCGCGCGGTGAGCGGTGCGCGACGGTGGAACTGCCGACGCTGGCGCTGATTGTGGCCGTCTATGCCGGCTGGCTCGCAATCACCTACGCCTATGGACACTGGCCGCTTTTGCTGGTGGCCCCGATCGCCACGTTGCTGATCACGCTGCACAGCTCGCTGCAGCACGAGATCGTGCATGGCCACCCGACCCGCAGCTTTTCATTCAACCGCCTGCTGGCGATGGCGCCGCTGTCATTGTGGCTGCCGTATGAGCGCTACCGCCAGACCCATCTTGCGCATCACAACGACCGCCGCCTCACCGATCCGCTCGACGATCCGGAATCGTATTACTGGACTGCGGAACAGTGGGCCCAGCTCAGCGCGGTCAGTCGTGCACTGCTGCAGTTCCAGCAGACGCTGGCCGGGCGGGTGATCATTGGTCCGTACTGGAGCATCGGTCGCTTCCTGCGCTTCGAGTGGCATGCGCTGGTCCACAACGAACATCGCGCGCGCGCCATCTGGCTGGAACACCTGGCATGGTGCGTGCCGGTACTGCTGTGGGTGACCTTGGTGTGCGGCATGCCACTGTGGATCTATCTGCTGGCGATGGTGATCCCGGCACACGCCATTCAGCTGATCCGCTCGTTTGCCGAACATCGGGCGCAGCACGAGCCGCGCGAGCGGGTCGCGATCGTCGAAGACTCGTGGATACTCGGGCCGTTGTTCCTGTTCAACAACCTGCACTCGCTGCACCACGAGGCGCCGCGCATTCCCTGGTACCACTACAATCGTCACTACCGCGTCGCGCGCGATCGACTGATCGCCGAAAATGGTGGCCTGGTCTACCACGGCTATTTGGACGTGGCGCGCCGCTTCCTGTTCCGCTCGCACGACGAACTGCACCACCCGACCGGCCGCGTCCCGGCCCGTTCAGGCGGACCCCGTTCAGGCGGGCAAATCGTAGCCGGCTGATTTCGCCGCCCGATCCCAATCCAGCAGCGGCGCGAACGATGCCTCGGCCGCCGCCGCGAACCCTTCCAGCAGCAGCGACTCGCCCAGTGGTGCGAACCAGGGACGCGCCGCGGCACCGGTAAATGCCGCGCGCAGTCGCGTCACCATCTCGTCCGACGCACCGGCAGCGGCGACGAACGCCGGCATCGGTGCCAGCGCCGTCGAGTTCAATATCCGGATATCCGCCGTCAGCTCAGGGGCGTGGCGGGCGATCAGCATATGCCAGTAGGCATCGAGCGGCCCGACGTCGATGCGACCCGCGCGCACGCTGTCGAGCACGTTGCGCGCGGTAACCAGGTTGCCAGCCATTTCCCGGTACAACTTCGGCCGCAGCGCGGTCCGATGGCCGAGCAGGTGATGACGGAAGGCATTGAAGCCCGACTGCGAATGTCCGACAGTCCAGCCGGCGCGCCCGCCGAAAGTGTCTTCCAGCGTCAGGAAAGGCGCATCCCGGCGCACGATCAGATCGGAGCGGTAGACGGCACGCCCGCCGGCCCATTCAGCGCGCGGAATCGGCGCGGCGATCGGGATCACCGGCGCGAGTTTGAGCGCGATCGGAAAACCGCACATGAACGCCGCCCCCAGATCGGTGCGCGCCCACAGTTGTTCCAGCGGCTGCGGCGCCGGATAGGACAGGTAGCTGAGATCCACGCCCGCCTCGCGCGTGATGTGCTCGAGCAGCTCGCGCCAGGCGGCCTCGACCTCCGGGGTCACCGCGTACATGCGCGCATTCATGATCCAGCCGCTCACGCCGCTGCGCCCAGCTCGGCAGTCCTGCGCGCCACGTAGGCGTCTATGGCCTCCTTGACCGCCGCATCGAGCGGCGGCGGCACGTAGTCGGCCAGCGTCTTCTTCCAAATGGTCGTTGCGCGCTCGGTCGCGTTGCGCGAGCCAGCATCGGTCCAGTTCTCGAAGTTCGACCAATCCGACAGCAGCGGGCGGTAGAACGCGGACTCGTAACGCGCCAGGGTGTGCGACTCGCCGAAGAAATGCCCGCCGGCGGCGACCCCCTTGATGGCGTCGACCGCAAGATCGTCGTCGCTGAAGCTGACCGGTTTCAGGATTTCGGCCCAGTTGCGCAGCAACTCGGCGTCGACCACGATTTTCTCCAGTGACGCCGACATGCCGCCTTCCAGCCATCCGGCCGCATGGTTGATCAGGTGGCTGTGGCTGAGGATCGCCGCCTGCAGTGAGAACGCGGTCTCGTAGGTGGATTGCGCATCCACCACCGGCGAGGCGTTCACCGCACTGGTGCGCACCGGCAGCTTCAGCCGGCGGCCGATCTGCGCACTGGCCATGATCGCATTGACGTATTCAGGCGTGCCGAATGCCGGCGAGCCGGTACGCATGTCGACGTTGGAGGTGAATCCGCCCATGACGCACGGCGTTCCGGGGCGCAGCATCTGGCACAGCGCCACGATGCCCATGGCCTCCGCGGTCTGCTGCACCAGCGCCCCGGCCAGAGTCACCGGCGCCATCGCGCCCATCAGCGTAAACGGCGTGATCACCACGCACTGGCCATGGCGTGCCATCACCATGATGTTGTCGAGGATCTCGGCGTCGACCCGGCGCGGGGAATTGACGTTGGTGACCGTCATCAGCGTCGGACGCGATGCCAGCTCATCGATGGTGCAGCCGTGTTCGATGGCCGACATCGCCAGCGCGTCTTCGGCCTGCACGCCGCCGACTCCGCGCGCTGCCCAGACGATATCCGCGCACTCGATGTGCGCCTGATAGGTGGCAAGATGACGGGTCGCGACCGGCACGTCGACCGGCTCGACCACGATGCCGCCCTGCCAGTGCAGGATGCCCAGTGTATGCGTCAGCCGCAGGATGTTGCGAAACCCTTCCAGGTCGCCATAGCGCCGGCCGTGCTCGCGGTCGCTGATGTTCGGGGCGCCGTGCACCGGACCGAAATTGACCACGTTGTCCCCGACATGCAGGTGACGTTGCGGATTTCGGGCGTGGAGCACGAAGCGTTGCGGTGCGTGGGCCAACTGCGCCTCGACGATGTCGCGCCCGAGCCGCACCAGTTGCGTCTCGTCGTCAACCAGAGCACCGGCGCGCCGATAGACCTCGCGCGCAGCCGCACTGCGGATCTCGAGCCCGGCCTCGGCCAGGATCCGGAACGCCCCCACCAGGATGCGCTCGACCTGCTCGGCGCTCAGTATTTCGAGCGGCGGGAAGTGATTCGCCAGCCGCGGCAGCGGCGCCAGCGACGGTCCGGTGGAACGGGGAGCACGTCCGCTCGAACGTCGACGCGACCGCGCCGGTATATCTGTCATGGTCCGGTCCTAGCCTGCCGCGATGGATGGGAAGTGGTCAGAGCATGGATACTGCGACCGCTGCGATCCCGGGTGCAAGAGCAAGTGCGATAGCCATGAGTGACGATGAGAGCTTCGATTACGTGATTGTCGGTGCCGGCACGGCCGGCTGCGTGCTGGCACAGCGGCTGTCGGCACGCAGCCGCAACCGCGTGCTGCTGCTGGAAGCGGGCGGTTCGGATCGGCGCTTCTGGATCCGGGTGCCGATCGGCTACGGACGCACCTACAACGACCCGCGCGTCAACTGGATGTACGAGACCGAGCCGGATCCGGGCCTCAGCGGTGTACGCAGCTTCTGGCCGCGCGGCAAGGTACTGGGCGGATCAGGTTCGATCAATGCGATGGTCTACGTGCGCGGGCAGCCGACCGATTTCGACGACTGGGCGAGCCGCGCCGGGGCCGGCTGGAGCTGGGCCGAGGTGCGCCCGGTGTTCGAAGCGCTCGAGAACCGCGTCGACGGCGGCGCCGGCACGCTGCGGGTGACGGATATGAGCGCCAATGCGCATCCGCTGTGTCGCGCCTACATCCAGTCGTGCGAGGCGCTCGGCTATCGCTATACGCCGGATTTCAATGGGCCGCAGCCCGAAGGCGTCGGCATCTACCCGGTCACTACCCGCGGCGGCTTGCGCGAGTCGACCGCCAGCGCCTACCTGCGGCCGGCACTGACACGGCCGAACCTGCTGCTGCGACTGGCGGCGCAGGTCCGGCGCATCGAGTTCGAGGGCCAGCGCGCCTGCGCGGTCGCCTACCTGTGGCAAGGGCGGCTGCAGCGCGCGCGCGCGACGCGCGCGGTGATCCTGAGCGCCGGCAGCATCAATTCTCCGCAGCTGCTGCAACTCTCCGGCGTCGCCGATCCTGCCTTGCTGGCCCGCTATGGCATTCCGGTGCGCCAGGCCATGGCTGCGGTAGGCCGAAATCTGCAGGATCATCTGGGGATCAACTATATCTATCGCAGCCGCGTTCCGACGCTGAACAATGCACTGTATCCGCTCAGCGGCAAGCTCAGGGCGGGCCTCAGATACCTGCTGGCGCGTACCGGTCCGCTGTCGATGAGCGTCAACCAGGGCGGCGGATTTATACGCAGCAGCCCGCTGCTCGCCGTCCCGGACATGCAGTTGTATTTCAATCCCGCCAGCTACAGCGGCACGCGCACCAGGACGCGGCGGCTGATGAATCCGGATCCATTCCCCGGCTTCCTGCTGTCGTTCAATTCCTGCCGTCCGACCAGCCGCGGCCAGCTGGCAATCCGCTCCGCGGATCCGGATGTAGCGCCCGCCATCGTGCCGAATTACCTCTCCACGCAGCGCGATTTGGATGACGCGGTCATCGGTGCTCACCTGCTGCGCCGGATCGCCGCCAGCGAACCGCTGGCGGCGCTGATCGACAGCGAGCTGCTACCCGGTCGCGGCGTGCAGTCAGACGAACTGCTGCTGGAGGACTTCCGCCAGCGCGCCGGCTCGGTGTTTCATCCGGTCGGGACCTGCGCCATGGGGACCGATCCTGCCGCCAGCGTGGTCGATGCGCGTCTACGCGTTCACGGCATCGCCGCGCTGCGGGTGGTGGACGCATCGGTGTTCCCATCGATCACCTCCGGCAATACCAACGCGCCAGTGGCGATGGTGGCGGAACGGGCCGCGGCGATGATCCTGCAGGACGAGGCGTTCGAATAGGCCCCAACATGTCCCCGGATCAGCTGGTTGCGAACATCGCGACCATCGTTAATCAGCTCTTTTGCTTCAGCAATGCCTCGCGCACTTGCTTCAACTGCTTCCAGTTAGGCGCGTACCTGAGCGCCTGGTCGTACTTCGCGAGGGCGTCCTTTGTCTTGCCCTGCTTCGCGAGCAGGTCGCCCCACACTTTCAGCGGATCTGCCCAGTGTGGGCCGCGAAAGTTCGCGGCGGCGAGTTTCGCTTCGGCGCCGGCGAGATCGCCGTGCATTGCGAGCGCCACGCCCCAGGAGTAGTAGGCGGCTGGCAGGTCAGGCGCGAGCGCAACAGCTTCCGCGTAAGCTTTCTGCGCACCGTCCCAGTCGCCACGGCCGGACAGGATATCGGCTCGGAAGCGGTAGCAATCTACGAACGCGCCGCCCGTCCGCAGCACCTCGTCGGCCTTGTCATGACGGCCTGCCGCCTCTTCAGCAGGCGCGATCCAGCAGTTATAGCCGGGGTTGTTGGTGGACTCCGCGGGATTTGCATAGGCGATTCCGAAGGCTTCCATCTCGGTTGCAGCGACACCCGCGTCGCCGGCTTCGGCCGCCAACCGGCCGCGCACAAAGTGAGTCATGGCCCCGATGGTCAGATCGCCGACGGCTTCTTTCGTAGTCTTCAGTGCCAGTTCTGCCGCTTCCGAATCGTGCAGTCTGGCGTAGATGTCTGCAAGGGTCGGTCCGGCGGAACTCTGCCCCGTTCCCATCCCGGCATTGGCATCAGCGTCCGCCCTTGTTTCCTCCAGCCACGCCGGTAGATTCCAGGTGAGGTAATCCCAGTTCTGGTAGTAAACGTCTTTCGCCTTCCCGGGGCGACCGCCGGCCGCGGCGCGCATGTCCTCCCCGGCCCTCCACGCCCCTTCTTCGTCTTCCACGATCATCAGATCGTTGGTGATATTGGCGCGCGCGATCCAATCGTTCGGCTGTAGCTTGATGGCCGCTCGCAATAGTTCCAGCGACTCACGTGCTGAGCCGCCGGAGGAATCATTAGCGACTGCCCATCTGGTCAAAAGCAGCGAGCGATCCTCAGCAGGGACCCTCGGGATGGCCGTGCGGCAAAAAGCAATCGCCTCGCCGTAGCGACCGGAGTTATTCAGAAAGGTGGCCCAGCGCACTGGCTGAGACATCGAGTAGACGTATTCGGCCGCCTCGACAGTCAGCTTTGCAAGATCGGTGGCCGACGCAAAGAAGGTTCTTGGGGCTACCCCGTTGCCGCGGACCGTAAGCTCAAGCCCGCCCGTCGGTGTCTCGACCAGGTCTCCATCGATTTGCACGTCATGCCCGAACCGTTCCTTCAGCAACCGGGAGAGCTCGCCGACTGAAATCCCGGCCTCCGGCACGTCAAGCTTGATGGCGCCGGTCCAGGCGCCCGTGAGATCGCGCGCGGCCGAGCTGCTGCGGGTCGCATCCTGCAGCTGGCTGAGTTGGTCGAGCAGTCCGCTTGCGATAACGGTGCCGTCGATTCCGCGCGCCGCCAGGCCTGGAGGTGTATGGAACGGCTCAATGACCACTCGACGGGAGGTTACCGCGTCGCGAACCATCACTACGACCATCAGGCCGATGGCCGTCGCGGCCAGAATCACAAACACTTGCAGTCCCACTCTAAGCCGCTCGCCCAAACGCCTCAGCTTGAGCAGTTGCAGATTGACGATGCGTTGCTCGTGCAGATGCTCAGTCTGTATCTCCACCAGATGGCTCTGCTTGCGAAAGTAGGCGGATGCCGCCTGGGCAAGTTCGGGATCGTTGCGGGCGACCTCGGTGGCAAGGGCTGCGGCGGTCGGATCGAGGGACGTCTGGCTCTCGGGGGTCGAGCCTTCAGCAGGCGACTCGCTTGGCTTCCCTATAATTCTTGAGATTCCACCTGATTCGGCCATGCCGGTTCCCTTCCCGGAAGCTACATCACGCGCCCGCCAGCGGACCAAGCGCAGCCTTCAGTGGCCCAAGAAACGGCTCGAAATGGCGCCACTGGTCCAGGCCTTCCTTGAAAATCGGTCGGCGCACCTGCTCGGAACTCGCAGTACGCACGGCGCGCTCGGTCTTGTAGAACTCGAGGCACTGCGGCTCGAACTCCAGGCCACAGAAATCCAGGATGCGCCGCACGTAGCCCGTAAGGTCCTCGACCAACTCTTCGTGCTGCACGCGCAGAACCTTGCCCGGCAGCACTTCATCCCAGTGCCGCATCAGTTCTACGTAGCTGCGGTAATAGCGGCCGATGTCCTCCAGGCTATAGGTGAACTCCTGGCCGGCAGCGAACAGCTGCTTGAAGTTGCTGAAGCAGCAGGCCATCGGCTCGCGCCGCGCGTCGATGATCTTCGCATTCGGCAATATCAGATGGATCAGGCCGATGTGGCGGAAGTTGTTCGGATTCTTGTCGATGAAGAACTGTTTTCCGGTGCGATATACCTGCGTGTCGGCTAGATACTTCTCGCCGAAGCGCTTGAGTTCCTCGGCGGCCAATTCAACCAGCACGCCGGGATAGCGCGACTTGGCATCGTCCGGATCGCGGCCCTGCAGGCGCGCCACCAGCCGCGGAATATCGGCTAGCTCCATCGTGCCTTCGACCCCGGAGTGCGAGGCCAGGATCTGCTCGATCAGCGTGGACCCGGCCCTGGGCAGGCCGACGATGAAGATCGGATCGGCCCGCTCGCAACCGACGCCGGTCCTGGCTGCAAAGAACTCCGCCGTACATACGACGGCCTGCAGGCGGGCGCTGCGCTCGATCGGCTCCGGACGGTAACGGCTCTCGCCCTTGCGCAGGGAATTGCCGCGCTCGTAATACCGAAATGACTCGGCGTACTGCGCGGCATCCTCGAGCGCCTTGCCGAGTGCGAAGCACAGATGATAGCGGTCCACGAGCTTCGTGCCAGGCGCCGCCTCCTGCTCTCGCATACGCGCTACCTCGTCATCGCTGAACCGATAGGTCTTCAGGTTCGCGAGGCTCCAATAGGCGTCACCGAAGCTGGGGTTCGCTGCGGCGGCGGCGCGGTAGGCCTCAATCGCTTGCTGCTGCCGGCCGAGCGTCTTGAGCGCATGTGCGATCGACAGATGCACGTCGGCCGCCTTGGGCGCGCCCACCACGAGTTCGCGAAACACCCGCAGGGCTTCCTCGTGCCTGCCGAGGCCGGCACAGGCATTGGCGTAGCAGGTCCGATAAGCGCGGTTGTCCGGTTCGGCCCTCAGCAACGTTTCGATCTGCTGCAACGCCTGCGCAAACTTGTGCAGCCGCAGCAGCACCGTGACGTAGTCGAATCGGGCAAGGTGGTAATCCGGGGCAAACACCAGCACGCTCTCGAGCAGGAATTCGGCATCGTCAAGCACGTCGAGCTTCATGCCGATCTGCGCCAGCAGCCGCATGGCCTCGATGTGATCGCCATGGGTCTGCAGGAACTGGCGCACCACGCGCTCCGCCTCATGCACCTCGCCGTCGGCAAACATGCTCGACGCGGTCACCACCGCCGGTGGCAGGCTGGCGAGCTTTGCCACGTGCGCCGCGGCGGTCTCGGCCTCTGCCGGGCGTCCGGCAGCGTGAAACAGGACCTGCAACGCCTTCCAACTCGCCGGCAGCGCCGCATTGAGATTGACTGCCTGCAGATAGGCTTCGATCGCGGCGTCTGGGTCTCGTGCAGCCACGCTGCAGTGGCCGCGCTCCTGGAATAGGCGGCTGTAACCGGGATGAATGGTCTGGAAGCGCGCCAGCGTGGCGAGCGCGTCGTTAATGCGGCCCAGGTAGCGCTGGCTGACCGCCAGCATGTACCAGACGTCACGGTTCTCGGGCACACGTGCCAGCAGCGTCTCGGCCGCTGCCAGCGCCGGGGCGAACTGGTTCCTTTGCAGCAGCCCGCGGATCCGCAGCACCTCGGTCTCGACATTGGATTTGGGCGGCTCAGCCGCTGCGAGCTGCATCAGGGATTCCTGCACACCGGTATTCTTAAAAATTAAGGGCGGGCATCACTGCCCGCCCTCGATTCTACTGCAGACCGGCCGCCACGCTGCGGACCGGTCCTTTATCGGCTATCGGTCCTTAGAACTTATAGCCGGCCCTGAGACTGACGACCCGCGGGCGGATCACCGTCTGCGTCTCGATGGCCTCCGAGGCTGAAATGAACGTCTTGCCGTCGGTGTTGCCAAGGTTCTGGCCGACGACTTCGACGTTCCAGTTGTCCTTGGAAACGCCGAACGAAGCATCATAGGTCGAGTAGCCGGGCTGGTCGAACTCCTGCGTGACGATCTCGCCCACCGCAATCGCAGGTACGTTACCTGGCAGCGACCTGGAATGGGCGGTGCGCTGGCCGCCGATCTGCACGAACGGCCGGTAGTCGGTGACGAACCACTCGTAGCGGGCGCGTATGTTGCCCTGGAAAGCCGGTGACTGCGGCAGCGAGCTGCCCTTCAGTCCGAAGGGATTCGGCGCCGTGAGCAGCGGCTTTCCGAAATCAGCAGTCCCCGGAACGTTGCCGATCAGGTACGGGGAATTGGTGAGGCTGGAGCTGTTCCAGGAGGCTCCTCCATAGAGCGTCAGGCCGGTCGTCACACGGCCCACGAGCTGGACTTCCAGCCCTCGAACCCGGTAGTCGGCGCCATTGGTGACGTAACTCAGGTTGCCGGTCGCGCCCGGATCGAAAAACTGCTGCTGTACGTTATTCCACTGTTCCTGGTAGACCGCACCGTTGAACAGCACCCGGTGATTGAGCCACTCGGTTTTCCAGCCGACCTCGTTATTGGTGAGCGTATCCGGCGCAAACGCCTGCGGCGTCTTGAACTCACCGCCCAGATAAGGCCCGAGCGCGGAACGATTGAAGCCGCCCGGGCGAAAGCCCTGCGAGAAGGTGTAGTACACCATCGCATCGGGCAGGAAGTGCCAGGTGACATTGGCGCGGCTCTTGAAGCCACTGTAGGTCGAATGCAGGCCCAGCGCATCGATGTCGTTGCCGTCTTCCTTGGCGCAGGGCGCCGGACCGCAATCGTAGGTGCCGAACGAATAGACGTTGCTGCCAGTCTCGGTATTGCTGAAGTGGTAGTAGCGCGTACCGGCAGTGACGGTCAACACCTTTGGAATGATGTCGAAGTCGGCCGAACCGAAAAACGCCCACTGCTTGTAGCCACGCTGCACGTCGTCGAGGAACGACTCGGTATCCGGACGCAAATTCGGATTGGTGGCGGTCGAACCGAACGCCGGGACGATATCGGTCATGCAACCCACCTGCCCCGCAGCGGTACACGCAGGCAGCGACTTGTAGTGCCAGTCGGTGTTGTCATCGACTACGAAGTCCTCCCAGAAAGCTCCAACGATGGCGCGCGCGCGCCAGTCATCCGGCGTGCTCAGCCGGAACTCATGATTCTGGTGCGTGTTCCTCTGGTTGTTGTGCCAGAAGGCGCTGGGCGAATAGCACGTGGAGATGGCGCCATCCTTTTTGCTCTCTTTCGGCGACACGCACTGGTAGTAGTCGGCGTAGATGCCGCGGGTGTAGGCGGTGTAGTCCTGCTGCGAGTCGACTTTGCGCACCAGGTAGCCACCGGTGTAGACCGCCTTCAGCAGGCCGAGGCGGCCATTGATCGTCCAGGCCGTGTTCTCGAACTTGTCCTTGTCATAGGAGGGGTTGAATGTCGTGACCGACAGCGGCGGCAGCGGCACGCCGTCGGTCGAATACGGCTCCTGATAGAACACCCCTTCCGCGTCCATGTTCTGGAACGTCTGGGCCACCAGCAGGTTCCAGTCGTCATTGATCTTCCACAGCGCCGATGCGCGCAGTCCCTTATAGGTCACCGGGTTGATCGCATTGGCAACCGTGTTGTCGTTGTTGATCTTGTTGATCGACCCCGGGTAGGTGGGAACCGCGCCGCCGACGTAGCGGATGATGCCGAGGTCGGTCGGCTCGCGGGTGAAGGTACCGGGCACGTTGTTGATGTAGCCGCCGCGGTTGTCATCGTAAATGACGGCGCGTACCGCCAGCGTGTCCGCGATCACCGGCAGGTTCAGCGTCGCATCGACATTGGAGTTCTGATCGCCGTGGGCGGTCCAGCCATAGCCGCCGTTGACCGCACCTTCGGTGACGTCGAGCTTCGGCTTGTTGGTGATGTAGCGCACCGCGCCGGCCTCGGCACCTGCACCGAACAGCGTGCCCTGGGGACCTTCAAGAATCTCGACCCGCTCGATATCAGCTGCGTAAACGTCGAGATTTCGATACGGCATCTGTGCCGACTGCTCGTCGAGGTACACCGCGACGTTGGGAAAATTGGCATCGGTGCCGCTGCCCTGAGTGCCCAGAGCGCCGGAGCTCAGGCCGCGCATGTAAATCAGGTCCTGACCCGGTCCCCAACTCGAGACCGTCACGTTCGGCGTGTATTTGACGATGTCGTCAAAGGTCGTGACATTCAATTGCGCCAGGGTCTCGCTGGTCAGCGCCTGGATCGTGATCGGCACATCCTGCAGGTTCTCCGTGCGCCGCTGTGCAGTGACGGTGATCTCAGTCAGTTCCGTACCGCCGGCGGCTACGCCCGCTTCAGAGGATTGATCTGCCGCGGCGACCCGGCTGGCCAGGATGCACGCGGCGACCGCCGCGTCCACCAGCAGCGAACGACGCGGGCGGGTGAAGGTGTTCACCGCAGTGCTGGCATTGGACGCATCCTTGACGCCGATCGCCTTGATTTTGCTAGTCATCATTGTTGCTCCCTGGAACGATGCTGGATGTAGTGGCGAGACCTCGAGTGTTTAGACGCCGATGCGCAGCTACAACGACTGCGCGGCCATTAGATACGACGCAGCTGCAGCCACGATTGAATATTCGCGCCATGAAATTGTCAGAAATAAGCAACTCTGTCGTCTTTTCGATAGATTTTAAATCGTAATCAATATATTGCAGTGCAGGTATCGAATCCGATACGACGCTTTTGGCCAACAGGAAAGTCACCGAAACGCCGTCCAAATGGTCTTCAGGTCAACGTACTTGTCGATGGCGTGCGCCGAGCGATCGCGCCCAAATCCCGATTGCTTGAAGCCGCCGAAAGGGGTGGCCAGCGAGGAGCGATCGAAGCTGTTGATCCAGACCGTGCCGGCACGCAGCGCGCCCGAAATCCGATGCGCAGCGTTCATATCGCGCGTCCAGACCGCGGCCGCAAGCCCGTAGACCGTATCATTGGCCGCCCGCAGCGCATCCAGATCATCGCGAAAGCCGCTGACGGTGAGCACCGGTCCGAAGATCTCCTCGCGGCTCACGCGCATCTCCGGCCGCACCGCATCGAGCACCGTCGCCTCCACATAGTAGCCGCCGGTCTCCTGCATCGCCTGTTTGCCCCCGAACGCCACGCGCGCACCCTCGGCAACGCCGGAATCGATATAGCCGAGCACGCGCTTGAGATGGCCACTGTCGATCAATGCGCCCATCTGGGTCGCCGGGTCAAATGGATGGCCGAGCGTGATGGTGTTCGCGACGCGCTCGATGCCTTCGATCAGTTCAGCGCGCACCTGCTCGTGTACGATCAGGCGCGAACCGGCATGACAGGTTTCCCCGGCGTTGTAGTAGATCCCCCACGCGATCGCGGCGGCCGCCTCGGCGAGATCGGCATCCGCCATCACGACCTGCGGACTCTTGCCACCTAGTTCCAGCGCCACACGCTTCAGATTCGATTCGCCGGCGTAGCGCATCATCAGCTTGCCGACCTCCGTCGAGCCGGTGAAGCTGATCATGTCAACATCGGGGTGCAGCGCCAGCGGTTTGCCTGCCTCCTCGCCGAATCCGGGCACGACGTTGAGCACCCCGGGTGGCAACCCGGCTTCCAGCGCCAGCTCGGCCAGCCGGATGCCGCCGAGCGGGGACTGTTCGGCCGGCTTGAGCACCACTGAATTGCCGGCCAGCAGCGCCGGTCCAATCTTCCAGGCGCTGATGATCAGCGGATAGTTCCACGGCACGATGGCACCGATCACTCCGAGCGGCTCACGGCGTATCAGCGCCAGATCGTTCGGCCCGGTGGGAGCGACCTCATCGCACAGCTTGTCGGCGAACTCAGCGTAGTAGGCGATGCAGTCGGCGCACGAGGCAACATCGACATTGATCGCGTTGTGGACCGGCTTGCCGACATCCAGAGTCTCCAGCAACGCCAGCCGCTCGACGTCGCCGCGGATCAGTTCCGCGAAGCGCAGCAGCACGCGCTTGCGCAGCCGCGGCTCGATGCGGCGCCACACACCGCTGTCGAACGTGGCACGCGCGCCAGCCACCGCCGCATCCACATCGGCAGCCTCGCAGCGTGCCACCTGACCGATCACCCGGCCATCGATCGGACTGACGTCATCAAAACTGCGCCCCGAGAGCGCACCGACATGCCGGCCGTTGATGAACGCACGTCCCTCGATGCGCAGCGCCGCGGCGCTGCGCTCCCAGGCTGCCCGGTCACGGCTCAGCAGAGCCTCACTCACGTGTTCGCTCCATGTTCAGTTTGCTGTGAGCACTTCATGCGCAAAGGCCAGCAGGTCCGCCTCGCCCACCGGCCGCCGGTTGGAGCGGCGCATCGCCTCGTTCTCCGGTCGTGCCATCTGCAGCGCCAGGTCCGCGGGTCGGAGCGCGTCATAACCCTCCCCGGCCAGCGACACCCGGATACCGGCGCGGCGCAGCAGTCGCTCGTAGGCGTCCGGCACGCGGGCGGCATCCGCCGGCTCGCCCATCGCCGCGGCCACCGCGGCGAATCTGCCGGCGGCGTCGTCGGCGCTGTTCCAGGCCAGTGTCGCGCGCAGCCCCAGCCCGACGGCGCGGCCGTGATGCACCGGACGCAGCGAGGCCAGGGCATGTCCGATGTTGTGCGCAATGGCCGTACCGCAGTTGTCGATGCCGATACCGGCCAGGGTGGCGGCGCGCTGCATGCCCGCGCGCGCGGCCAGGTCCGCCGGCGCCTCGATGGCCCGCATCAGGTTCCCGACCACCAGCCGGATCGCTTCGTGGCAATACAGGTCGTTGGCGACGTTGGCATTGGCATTGGTGGATGCCTCGATGGCATGCACCAGTGCATCGATTCCGGTAGCGGCGGTCAGCGATGGCGGCAGGCCCACTGTCAGCGCCGGATCGAGCACGATCTGGCCCGGCTTGAGCTGATCGCCCCACAGCCAGACCTTGGAATGATCAGGCGCTGCCAGGACCGCGGTCCGGGTGGCCTCGGAACCGGTACCCGAAGTGGTCGGCAGGCACACCAACGGCAATGTTCCGGCCGGTAACGGCTGCGCGCACAACCCATAGTGGCTGACCGGGTGATCGGCCGGCGCGACCGCGGCGACCGTCTTGCCGACGTCCATGGCCGAACCGCCGCCAATCGCCACCACGCCCACCACGCGCTCGCGCCGGGCCAATGCGGCGGCGGCATCGGCCTGGCTCATGGTCGGATCGCTTTGAATGTCGTCCCAGACGATGACACCGTAACCGCCGGCCGCCAGCGCGGCCACCGCCGCGTCAATCAGGCCGCTGGCGCGCAGGCCAGGGTCGGCCAGCAGCAGGATCGCGCCGCCGCGCGGCACACGGGCGGCCAGCATGGCGCCGAGCCCCTCGAGCGCTCCGGCGCCCTGGATGATCTCCGGAACTCGTGCCAGGTGTATGGCGTTCATGGTGCATCCGGTCAGTATCAGGTCGCAGCGTCAACGGCAGATGGCGCCGGCCCCGGATACTTCCACAGATCCGCTGCCGACTCCAACCCGAGAATTGGCATCGGCTGCAGCCACAAAAGGCATTGGCCTCACGCCGCTACTTGCCCCACTCTTCAGCGCTAGAATGCCGCCTGCGGCGCGGGCCGGCCGCAGCGTGGGTTTGCAGGGAGTCGAATGAGCGACAGAAGACGGATCGACAGGCGCTGGCTGCCGCTGAACGCGCTGCGCGCCTTTGAGGCGGTCGCAAGGCACGCAAGCTTTACCGGCGCTGCCAACGCGCTGCGCATCTCGCAGAGCGCGCTGTCGCGGCACGTGATCTCGATCGAGAAGCTGATCGGCGTGCAGCTGTTCGATCGCCGGCCGCACTCGCTGGTGCTCACCAAGGCGGGCCAGCATCTGCTCCCGACGGTGATCAAGTCGCTCGACCGGCTCGAGTACGCGCTGGATGAAATCCGCAATGCCGGTGCGCCGATGCTGCGCACGCTGCACGTGCAGATGCCACCCAGCTTCGCCGTGCGGCTGGCGGCACCGGTATTGCGCGACTTCCGTCGCGCCAATCCCGAGATCGAGATCGACCTGGTCAGCCCCTACGGCGTGGGCCCTCCGCCCAGCGATGTCGATGTCGCGGTGGTGTACTCCAAGCCGGCGGTGACCGAATACGTCAGCGACCTGCTATGGCCGGTGAAGCTGTCGATACTGTGCCATCCGGATCTGGCCGCACGCCATGCCGGCAAGGATCTGGCGGCCTGGATCCGCGATAACGAGCTGATCCACGTGCGCATCGCCGACCTGCCGCGCCACCACGTCTGGTCGCAGCTGGCGCGCCAGGCGAACCTCGGGCAGATCAATTTCGAGCGCGGGCTGATATTCGATACCGCGCTGCTGGCGGTCGAATACGCGCTCAGCGGCGAAGGCCTGGCACTGGTGGACGCCAATCTGTTCGCCGAGGAATTGCGCTCCGGCCGGCTGGTACGACCATTCGATGTATCGCTTGACGACGGCTACGGCTATTACCTGATCACCCAACCCGAGGCGCTGAGCGATACCGCGATCGCGCTGTTCCGCTCATGGCTGATCGAACACTTCGGTCCGCGCAAGCCGGGCGATGAGGCACTCGTGCGGCTGGCCGTATCGAATGAGTGAATCCGGCGAGCGCGTGGACCGGCGCCCGCGCCGGCGCCCGGCCAGCGCCGCCGCCAGCGCCCCGGTAATCGATCGCACGCGCAGCTACCGCCACCTGGTGAATCCGTTCGAGCCGCTCAGGGTGTTCTCCGACGACCAGGTCGCGGCCATCCACGACGCGGCGCTCACCGTGCTGGAAAACCAGGGCATGCGCGTGCTGCTGCCCGAGGCGCGGGCGACCTATGCCCGCGGCGGCGCAATGGTCGATGAGGCGAGCATGATGGTGCGCATCGACCGCGGCCTGGCAGCCGCTGCGCTCGCCACCGCACCGCGCGAAATCACGCTGCACGCCGGTGATCCGGCACACAGCGTGCCGATCTACGGCCGGCACGTGATATTCGCGCCGACCTCGGGGCCGCCGAACATCATGGACACCGCGGGCGGCAAGCGCGCGGGCACGATGGAAGACTTCTGCAACATCATGAAGTTGTGCCAGAGCTTCGAGTGCATTCACGTGCTCGGTGGCGGCGTCGAGCCGCAGGACATTCCCGTGCAGTTCCGCCATTTGGAAACCACGCGCGCGATGCTGATGCTGACCGACAAGGTCCCCAAGGTCTATTCGCGCGGCACGCCGCAGATCGCCGACAACTTCGAGCTGATAAGGATCGCCTACGGATTGACGCCGGAGGAGTTTCGTTCCCGCCCGTACGTTTCCACCATCATCAATACCAACTCGCCGCTGCAGCTCGACATCCCGATGGGCAACGGCATCCTCGAGTTCGCCGCCCAGGGCCAGGTACTGATCATCACTCCGTTCACGCTGGCGGGGGCGATGGCTCCAGTCACCGTGGCGGGCGCACTGACGCTGGCGCATGCCGAGGCGATCGCAGGCACCGTGCTGGCGCAGATCGTGCGTCCGGGCGCGCCGGTGGTCTATGGCAGTTTTACCTCGAACGTCGACATGAAGTCCGGCTCGCCGGCCTTCGGCACGCCCGAGTACGTCAAATCCTCGATCGGCGCCGGCCAGCTGGCGCGCCACATCGGGCTGCCGTGGCGCTCCTCCAGCGCCACCGCCTCCAACACGCCCGACGCGCAGGCCGCCTATGAGTCGCAGATGAGCCTGTGGGGAGCGCTGATGGGCGGCTGCAATTTCCTGCTGCATGCCGCCGGCTGGCTCGAGAGCGGCCTGACGACTTCATACGAGAAATTCATGCTCGATATCGAGATGCTGCAGATGTTCGCCGAGATCTTCCAGCCGCTCGCGACGAGCGCCGACGACTTCGCGGTCGACGCGATCGCGGAGGTCGGGCCGGGCGGACATTTCTTCGGCTGCGCCCACACCATGGCGCGCTACCGCAACGCCTTCTATACACCGCTGGTCTCGGACTGGCGCAACTTCGGGCAGTGGACCGAGGCCGGCTCGCACACGGCGACCGAGCGCGCCAGCGTGCTATGGCGCGAGACGCTCAGGAACTACGTCCCGCCGAAGCGCGATCCGGCCGTGGTCGAGGCGGTGGACGACTTCGTGGCGCGCCGCATCGCCGCCGGCGGCGCACCGCCGGTGAGCTGACGGCAGGCAGGCATGGCGCGCGAGCGTGTCACCATGGATCTGGTTTCCGATCTGATTGCTCGATGCAAACACACACCAGGGTAGCGGTGATCGGCGGCGGCGTGGTGGGTGCCAGCGTGCTGTATCACCTCACCAAGGCCGGATGGCGCGACGTCATGCTGATCGAGCGCGCCGAGCTCACGTCGGGGTCGACGTGGCATGCCGCCGGCGGCATGCACACCGTCAACGGCGATCCCAATGTTGCCAAGCTGCAGCAGTACACCATCGAGCTGTACCAGGAAATCGAGCGCATTTCCGGTGTCTCCTGCGGCGCGTTCGTCAACGGCGGCATCCTGCTGGCGGGGACGCGCGAGCGGCTCGACTGGCTGAAGATGGCGCAGGCACGCGGCCGCTACCTGGGCATGCAACTCGAACTGCTGTCGGTCGCCGAGGCGAAGAAAATCTTTCCGCTGCTCGACGAGGCGCATTTCGTCGGCGCCATCTATGACCCGATCGAGGGCCACGTCGACCCTTATGGCGTGACGCACGCCTACGCCCGCTCGGCGCAGCTCGCCGGTGCGGAAATCATCCGCCAGACGCGTGTCGTGGATATGAAGGCGCGCCCCGATGGCAGCTGGGATCTGATCACCGAACGTGGCAACGTGCACGCCGAGCACGTGGTGAACGCCGGCGGCCTGTGGGCGCGCGAGCTCGGTCGCATGGTGGGGCTGGAGCTGCCGGTGCTGGCGATGGAACACCAGTACCTGATCACAGAGGATCTGCCCGAGTTCGCCGGCCAGCCGCAGCAGCTGCACTGCATCGATTTCGAAGGCGAGATCTACATGCGACAGGAGCGCGGCGGCATGCTTGTGGGAACCTACGAGCGCGCCTGCGTACCATGGTCGCCGCGCACCACGCCGTGGGATTTCGGGCAGGACCTGCTGCCCAATGACCTGGAGCGCATCGCACCGAGCCTGGAAGTGGCGTTCGAGCACTTCCCGCGCCTTGCCAGCGCCGGCATACGCAAGGTCGTGAATGGTCCGTTCACCTTCGCGCCCGACGGCAATCCGCTGGTGGGGCCGGTGCGTGGCCTGCCCAACTACTGGGTCGCCTGCGGCGTGATGGCCGGCTTCAGCCAGGGCGGCGGTGTCGGACTGGCACTGTCGCACTGGATGGTGGACGGTGATCCGGGTGCCGACATCTGGGGCATGGACGTGGCGCGCTACGGCGACTGGGCGACGCCGGCGTACACCAACGCCAAGGTGCGCGAGAACTACTCCAGGCGCTTCCGCATCCGCTTCCCGAACGAGGAACTGGAGGCTGCGCGGCCGCTGCGTACCACGCCGGTGTACGAGCGCCTGCAGGCGCACAACGCGGTGTTCGGCGAATACTGCGCACTCGAGCATCCGCTGTGGTTCGCGCCGCAGGGGAGCGCAGCGCGCGAGCAGGTCAGCTTTCGGCGCTCCAACGCGCACGCGGCGGTTGGCGAGGAATGCCGGGCGGTGCGTGAGGCGGTCGGGCTGCTCGAGATCTCCAATTACGGCAAGTTCGAGGTCACCGGCCCGTCTGCCGCCGCCTGGCTGTCCTCCATCATGGCCAATCACGTGCCGGCCGTGGGCCGCATTGCGCTGGCTCCAATGTTGAATCAACGCGGCCGCCTGATCGGCGACTTCACGCTGTGCCGCAGCGGCGAGCAGCGCTTCTTTCTCGTCGGTACCTATGCGGCCGAGCGCTACTACCAGCGCTGGTTCGAGCACCACATGCCGGCATCGGGCGTTACGGTGCGCGCCTGCGCGATGGAATACGTGGGACTGTCGCTGGCCGGGCCGCGCTCACGCGAGCTGCTGCAATCGCTGGTCGATGCCGACCTGTCTACCAGCGCGTTCCCGTTCATGAGTTTCCGGGCGCTCGATGTCGGCATGGTGCCCGCGCTGGTCGGACGCGTGTCGTTCACCGGTGATCTCGGCTATGAGATCTGGGTCACAGGCGACTACCAGCGCGCGCTGTTCGATCTGCTGACACAGGCCGGGGGCAAGTTCGGCCTGCGCCACTTCGGCGCTCGGGCGCTGAATGCGATGCGGCTGGAGAAGAGCTTTGGCACCTGGGCGCGCGAATACCGGCCCATCTATGGACCATACGAGGCCGGCCTTGGACGCTTCATCGACCTGCGCAAGGGCGCATTCATCGGCCGCGAGGCGGCGCTGGCAGAGCAGGCCAGCGGCGGCGAACGGCGCCTGATCACGCTCGATATCGCCGCCCGCGACGCCGATGCCATCGGCGATGAGCCGATCTGGTATGACGGGCGTGTGGTCGGCTGGGTCACCTCCGGCGGTTATGCCCACAGCGTGCAGAAATCGCTCGCGCTCGGCTATGTGGATCGTGACGTCGCCGAACACTCCAGCGGCTTCGAGGTAGAGCTGATCGGCGAGCGCTGCGCGGCGGTGCGGCTTGCCGCTGCCGCATTCGATCCGCAGGGCAAACGCATGCGTGCCTGACGGCCGACCTCAGCGTGCCGCTCCACTCGGCGGCCGGTCCGGCCGCTGATCGAGGCCGGCCGCAATCTGTCCGGTCATCCCCTGCGGCTGCACGTTGATGAACGGCCCCTTCTGGCCGCTGGGCACCGGCCGGCGCCGGCTCTTGCGCCACAGATCGTAGATCGTCAGTGTCCCGGTGAGCGACGCCAGTGTGGCGAAATAGGCGCTGGCACCGAAAGCCGCCATCAGGCTGCCGGCCAGTATCGGTCCGGTGGCCGCAGCGACGCCGTTCAGTCGCAGCAGCGAGCTGCTGGCCGCGACCGTCTGCGCCGGCTCGAGCTTGTCGTTGACATGTGAGATCGCCAGCGAATACAGCGTCAGCGCAAAGCCGCTGAATGCCGCCGACAGAATCAGGAACAGCGCCCTGGGCATGTTGCCGAACACGACAATGCTGCCAGCCAGGGCGCTCGCCAGCGTACAGACGCCTGCAATCACCGTGCGCCGGTCGATGCGGTCGGAAAGCCGGCCGACCGGGTACTGGGTGAGCACCGCGGCAAGGATGCTCAGCGCCATGAACGTGGCGACATCGGAAGTTCCCATGCCGCTCAGCCGTGCATACACCGGACCCATCGAAAAAATGATCGCCGAAATCAAGCCCGACGCCGCACAGGCCACCACGCCGAGCGGCGAATTGCGGTACAGGTCGCGATAGCGCACTTTGCTCGGCAGCGCTGGCTCCGGTGCCTGGCGCGCCGATACCACGATCGGAACCATCGCCAGGCAGATCAGCGCCGACACCAGCATGAACGGCGCCGGTGTGCTTGGGTTCGACGGAATCAGCAGGAACTGTGCGGATCCGAGCCCGATGTACAGCACCAGCATATAGACCGCGAGCAGCCGGCCGCGATTGGCGCGGGTGGCGCGGTCGTTGAGCCAGCTTTCGGCCACCACATAGATGCCGGCGAAACACAGCCCAGAGGTCGCGCGCATTGCGCCCCAGGCATACGGGTTGACGAACAGCGCCTGTACCAGGGCGGCCGCCGAGGCGACGGCCGCAAGCGCTGCGAATACCCGTATGTGGCCGATTTGCCGCAACAGGCGCGGTGCGGTGATGGTGCCGGCCAGGTAACCCAGGTAGTAGCACGACATGATCGCGCCGGTCACCGGCGTGGGAAATCCCTCCAGTGTCGCGCGCACCCCCAGCACGGTGCTCTGCAGTCCCGCGCCCAGCATCAGCACGCCCATGCCGAGCAGCAACGGCCAGGTAGTGGTGATCATGTTCAGCGGCACGATGGCATTTTCAATGATGGCAGCTGCTGCTGCAGTCCACTCATGCTTTTTCCACCGGCTCGATCAACTTTTCGTCATTGGTCTGCGGGGAGTTCACGCGCTTGCTGACTGGCCAGGCGACCATCAGGTCATCCGGATAGGGCTGCAGCAGCGCCCGCCCCTGCTCGGCGGTGCCGTCGAGCCAGGTGCGGCAACCGTCCGCACTCAACAGCGCCGGTTGACGCAGCTTGGTGTTGTGGATCTCGGCCAGCAGCGGCGATGCGGGCAACGTGATGATGGTGAAGCTGTAGGTCTGCGTGCCATCCTGCGCCTTGGATGAATCCCACAGGCCGGCGAATGCAAAGCTCTCCTGATCGGCCGGCTTGATGAAATAGGGCTGCTTGCTCTTGCCATCCGCCAGCAGGTGCCATTCGTAGAATCCGCTGGCGAGCACCAGGCAGCGCTGACCACGCTTCCACGGGCCGCGAAAACAAGCCGAGGTCTCGATGGTTTCGACCCGCGCGTTGATGGTGCTGTAACCACCCGCCACTCCTTTGGCGAAGTACGGAATCAGGCCGAAGCGCATCTGCCGGCACACATTGCCATCCGCGGTCGCGATGACGACCGGCGCCAGCTGCGTAGGCGCGACGTTGTAGCTGGCCTCGAACTTCGGCCAGTCCTTGACGTCGAGAAACGGCAACTCGCGTTCGAGTGCCCTTTGATCTTTCGTGATGTAGCGGCCGCACATGATAACTGGCTCGAAGTTTATACAGCTTGCTGCAGTGCGGACTACTGAATGGACGCCGCGTGCAACGTGCTCATACGTTGTCGCCATGATACGTCGCCGCGCAGACCGCAAACCGCTCTCCAACCCCCTGGCCCCTCACTGGCTCACCGTCAGCGATATGCAGGGCCGGCTGCTCGACTCCACCGCGCTTGCAATCGGGACCGATCTGTATGCGGAGCTTGCGCGCGCCATGGATCGGCTGGCGGCGGAGGGCTGGAGCATTGAGGACGACGGGCGCTACGGGTCATTTTTCTGCAACCGTAATGGCGTGCGCCGATTCGTCCATATCCGCCCGACTGATCCTGCGGTCACCGACCTGTATGGCCCGTCGACCTTCGAGCGCTGCCCGACCTGCGGGGAATGACGCTATGATCGCGGCACTGGAGGTGCCGTGTCCGAGCCTGCCGCACATGGATATCTGTATCGACGCCATGCGCTCGTCGTGCGCGTTACACACTGGGTCAATGCGATCGCACTCGCGCTCCTGCTGATGAGCGGGCTGCAGATCTTCAACGCCCATCCGAGCCTGTCGTGGGGCAAGTCCTCCTACAGCAACCGCGCACCGGTGTTCGAGACCGGCGCGGCGATCACGGCCGATGGCAGGACCATCGGCATCACGCGCATTTTTAATCACAGCTTCGACACCACCGGCGTGCTGGGTGTGTCGAGCGATGGCGGCCGGCGGGTCGCGAAGGGCTTTCCGTCCTGGATCACGATCCCGAGCTTCCCCTGGCTGGCGATGGCGCGCCACTGGCACTTCTTCTTTGCCTGGCTGCTGGTTATCAACGGCTGCGTGTACCTGGCATTTTCCTTTTTCAGTCGCCACCTGACGGGCGACCTGCTGCCGACGCGCCCGGAGCTGCGCTCGATCGGGCGCTCGATTCTCGATCACCTGCGCTTGCGGCACCCGACCGGTGCCGCGGCGGCGCGCTATAACGTGCTGCAGAAGCTCGCCTACCTGGCGGTCATCTTCGTGCTGCTGCCGCTGATGGTATTGACCGGCTGGGCCATGTCGCCGCGGCTGGATACGCTCCATCCCGGCTGGGTGGACCTGATCGGCGGCCGCCAGGCGGCCCGCACCGTGCACTTTGTGGTGGCGTGGACGCTGGTGCTGTTCGTGCTGGTGCACGTGTTCGAAGTTCTGATCAGCGGTGTATGGAATAACCTGCGCTCGATGATCACGGGCCGCTACCGACTGCCGGCTGAAGACGCTTTCCGGGGACCGCCGTGAGCGCCGGCGACGCGCCGCAGCGCCTGCGCCGCAACCTGCTGGCCGGCCTTGGCGCGCTGCTGCTGGGAGGCTGCGATGCGCTGTCACGCAGCGAGTGGTTCCCTAAGATCCTGCGCGTTGGGGAAAACCTCAACCGTCGCGTGCAGCATGCCGTGACGGGCCGCCGCTCGATGGCGCAGGAATTCACCGAGCGCGATCTGTCACCCAGCTTTCGCAGCAATGGCACCGCCAATCCAGCCGATGCCGGCTATCAGGCGCTGGCGCGCGACGGCTTTACCGGCTGGCAGCTGCAGGTCGACGGACTGGTGCAGCAGCCGACGGCATTCTCGATGCAGCAGCTGCGTTCGATGGCCAGCCGGGTGCAGATCACGCGCCACGACTGCGTCGAAGGCTGGAGCGCGATCGGCAAATGGAAAGGCGTGCCGCTGGCCGACGTGCTGGCACTGGTGCGGCCGACTGAGGCGGCGCGTTTCGTGGTATTTCACTGTGCCGATCCCATGGACCAGCTCGGCACCAAGTACTACGAGAGCATCGACATGGAGGACGCCTATCACCCGCAGACGATACTCGCCTACCAGCTCAATGACGCCGACCTGCCGATCGGCAACGGCGCGCCGTTGCGGGTACGCATCGAGCGCCAGCTCGGCTACAAGATGGCGAAATACATCATGCGCCTGCAGCTGGTGGACAGCTTCGCCAGCATTGGCGGGGGCCGCGGCGGCTACTGGGAGGACCAGGGCTACGACTGGTATGCGGGCATATAAGCTCATATCCGTGCCGCACTTTCAGCGAGACCTTCAGCTACTGACGCAATGCAGCGGGCGCGCGACCGGCGCTTGCGATCACGTTGCGGGGCGCCAAGCCGCTGGCGCATACTCGCGCCCCGGTCGCGCACAGACTGGGGTTTCGGCGGCGATCTGCATTCAAACCAATTCGAATTAACTTACTGCGAGCAGGGGACACTGACATGAACAAAATCTTTGGAATGCTTGTCGTCGCGACCGTGCTGTCGGTCGCTGCCGGCAGCGCGGCGATGGCGGCCAGCCATCCGGATCCGGCGCTCGGTACCTGGGTATTGAATCTCGACAAGTCGAAGTTCTCGCCCGGGCCGGCTCCCAAATCAGCCACCAGGACGTACGCCCAGACCGCCGATGGCATTCTGCTGACCTTCAGTGGCGTCGCTGCGGACGGATCGGCGGTCTCGGGGCAGTCAACCTTCAAATACGATGGCAAGGACTACCCGATCACCGGTTCGCCCGACTATGACACGCTGACGTTGAAGCGGGTCAACCGCACCACGGTCAAGAGCGAGCAGAAGAAGGATGGCAAGGTCATCGGCTGGACCACGCGCACCGTCACCTCGCATGGCACAGTGCTGACGCTCTCGAGCCATGGTACGGACGCGAAGGGCGTGAAGTTCAAGTCGGTCGCGGTCTACGACAAGCAATAGGCCAGGGAAAACCCTGGTCCATCGGAAAGCCCGGCCGCGCGCCGGGCTTTCTTTATTTGCGCCGGCATTGCAATCAGTTCGGAAACTGCAGCTTGCGCTCGATCCCCTGGAAGCGCTGCGGCGGGGTCGGGCGACCTTGACGGCGCTGGCGGCCACTAGGCCGTGGAACTGTACTTTCCCGGGGCCCACGAAAAACACGATTTCAGATCAGACCATCCATGTCGCCGGTACCCTCGCCTATGGACACAACATCCAGACCGGCGAATTTACCGGCAAGGACGGATCGAAGGTGAAGATCGTCGTTCGAACAACGGATATCTACCGCAAGGTGAACGGCAAATGGCTCATCGTCGAGGAGCACAATTCGGTGCCCGTCGATCTGGACACCATGAAGCCGGTTCTTTTGTCCAAGCCCTGACTGGCAGACCGACGCGACGCGGTCGCAATGCGCGCCCGGAGAGATTCGAACTCCCGACCCTCAGGTTCGAAGCCTGATGCTCTATCCAACTGAGCTACGGGCGCAGCGAGTGCGCATCGTGTCATGAAGCCCGGTAGCGCACCACCGGGGTGTACCGGCGTAACATATGCCGATGTTAGAACCGCGGGCCGCAGAAACCCTGATCAGCGAGCATCTGGCCTGCCTGCCGATTGAATCGTTGCCGGTAGGCCAGTGCGCCGGCGCGGTGCTGCGAGAAAACATCTACGCCGAGCGCGACCAGCCCCCATTTGATCGGGTCGCCATGGATGGCGTGGCGCTGGCTTCTGAAGCGGCGGCAGGCGGGCGGCGGCGCTTCAGGATTCAGGCCACGCAGGCCGCCGGCGAGCCGCCCGTCACGCTCAGCTCGGTTCAGAACTGCATCGAGGTGATGACCGGAGCGGTGCTGCCCGGCGGCTGCGACACCGTGGTACCGGTCGAATGCCTGCAAAGTGTGGATGGTGTCGTCGACATCGAGAGCAGCCTGGATATCGCGCCGTGGAAAAATGTCCACCGCCGCGCCAGCGACGGCACCCAGGGCACGCTTCTGCTTGCGACCGGATGCGTGCTGAATGCGCCGGAAATCGCGGTAGCGGCCTCGGCTGGCATGGCGCGAGTGCGCGTCAGCAGCCAGCCGGCGATCGTCGTGATCTCCACCGGCAACGAGCTGGTCGAGCCCGGCGATCCGATTGCGCCGCATCAGATCCGGCGCTCCAATGCCTATGCGGTGGTCGCCGCGCTGCGCCAGCGCGGCTTCCATCGCGTTGCCGACGATCATCTGCCGGACGATGCGCGGCAACTGCGCGAGCGCCTGCGCCTGCACCTGGATACCCACGAGGTACTGATCCTGTCGGGCGGCGTATCGATGGGGCGGTTCGACCTGGTACCCCAGGCGCTCGAGGACATCGGTGTGCGCTGCGTCCTGCACGGCATTTCTCAACGTCCGGGCAGGCCGATGTGGTACGGCACCACGAACGAGGGCCGCTCGGTGTTCGCCCTGCCCGGTAATCCGGTGTCGACGCTGGTATGCCTGGTACGCTACGTGGTACCGGCGCTGTACGCGGCTATGGGCATGCCGGCGCCCGCGCGCGAGCGCGTAGCGCTGGCGGCACCGATACACTGGGAAACGCAGATGACCGGCTTCATACCGGTGCGTGTCTCGAATGATGACTGGGCGCGGCCCTGGGCTACGCCCCGCCGCACCAATGGCTCCGGAGATTTCGCCTCGCTGGCGATGACGGATGGCTTTGTCGAGCTGCCTCCCGGCCCGGCCGATTTCGCCAAGGGCTATGTAACCCGCTTGTTTCGCTGGTAAAAACCGCCTCCTGTGACCCAGCGTGATGGGGCCGGGCGCCCGATCTGGTAGCCTTGTTACATGGTTACTTCCAGGGTTCAACCGCTGCTGCCGCGCCGCCGTCTGGTCCATGACACACTGGGCCGGCCGCTGCGCGATTTGCGGCTGTCGGTCATCGATCGCTGCAATTTTCGCTGCCCGTACTGCATGCCGCGTGAGCGGTTTCATGACCAGTATCGCTTCCTGAAGTCCAGTGAACGACTCGATTTCACCGAGCTGCTGCGGCTGACGCGCCTGTTCGTGCAGCTCGGGGTCGTGAAGCTGCGCGTCACCGGTGGCGAGCCGCTGTTGCGCGCCGGTCTGGCTGATCTGGTCGGAGATCTCACCAGCCTGCCGGGTATCGAAGACGTCGCGCTCACCACTAATGGCGTGCTGCTCGCGCAGCATGCGGCAGAACTGCGCGCTGCCGGGCTGCAGCGTGTCACCGTGAGTCTCGACAGCCTGGATCCGGCGGTGTTCGCGCAGATGTCTGGCGGTTTCGGCAGCGTCGATGACGTGCTCGCGGGCATTCTCGCCGCGCAGCGCGCCGGACTTTCACCGATCAAGCTCAATGCGGTAGTACAGCGCGGAGTCAATGACCACCAGGTGCTCGATCTGGTCGAGCACTTTCGTGGCACCGGCGTAATCGCGCGCTTCATCGAGTACATGGATGTCGGCAACCGCAACGATTGGAATCGCGAGCGCGTCGTGCCATCGCAGCAGCTGCTCGAGCGCATCGCTGCACGCTGGCCGTTGAGCGCGCTCGACCCGGCCTACCCCGGCGAGGTTGCGCGCCGCTATGCGTTCGACGACGGCGGCGGGGAGCTCGGATTCATCTCCTCGGTGACCCAGCCCTTCTGTGGCGACTGCTCGCGCGCGCGCCTCTCCTCGGACGGCAAGTTCTACAGCTGCCTGTTCGCAGCCGACGGCACCGACCTGCGGGCGCCAATGCGCGGCGGCGCCAGCGACGAGGAATTACTGGCGCTGATTCGCGACGCCTGGGAGCGACGCTCCGACCGCTACAGTGAGCTGCGCGACAACCTGCGTGCACGCGGCGTGCAGCATGTCGAAATGAACTACGTCGGGGGCTGACGCCTGATGCCGCGCCGCGTCCGCAGTGCCCGCCTTACTCATCTGGATGCGCGCTCCCGGCCGACCATGGTCGATGTCGGTGCCAAGCTCGTCACCCATCGGATCGCCGAGGCGGAAGCACGCGTACGGGTGCCGCCGGCGGTCGCACGTGCGCTGCGGCGCAGCGGACACCGCACCAGGAAAGGCCCGGTGTTCGACACCGCGATCGTGGCCGGAGTCATGGCGGCCAAGCGCACATCGGAGCTGATCCCGTTCTGTCATCCGCTGGCGCTGGAGCAGTGCAGGATCGACGTCGGCTTCGCTCCGGGCGCGAGTGCAGCGGTCATCGTAGTGCGTTGCCGGGTCGAGGTGCGGCACAAGACCGGCGTCGAAATGGAGGCGCTGACCGGTGCGACGGTCGCCGCACTGACCATCTATGACATGTGCAAGGCGCTGTCGCACGACATCCGCATTGCGAGCGTGCGGCTGCTATCGAAGAGCGGCGGCAAACGCGCCGTCGGCGCGCGCGTGCGCGCCAGCAGAGCCGCATGAGCGCGCCGAAACTTTATGGACTGGTCCTGACCGGCGGGCGCAGCCGGCGCATGCAGCGCGACAAGGCCGCCCTTGAGTATGCCGGCAAGTCGCAGCTTGCGCGCGCCATGGACCTGCTCACGCCGCTGGTGGCGCGCAGCTTTGTTTCGGTGCGTAGCGACCAGCTGCATGACCCGCAGCGCACCGCCTACGACACCATTGCCGATATCAGGCAGGACCTCGGCCCGATCGGGGGCATTCACGCCGCGCTGCACGCATACCCGGAGCATGGCTGGCTGATCCTGGCCTGCGACCTGCCGTTCCTCGATCGCGGCACGCTGCAGTACCTCATCGCCCACCGGGCCAGCGGACGGGTCGCGACCGCCTATCGCAGCAGCTTCGACGGACAGCCTGAACCGCTATGCGCGATTTTCGAACCGCGCAGCCGCGAGATCATCGAGCAGTCGCTGGCTCGCGGCCAGCAATGCCCGCGCGCGCTGCTGGCGCGCAACGATGTCGAGCTGCTGGATCTGCCCAATGCGCGGGCGCTCGACAACATCAATACCGGTGAGGAATATGCCGCCGCGCAGGCCACGCTGGACGGTGCGGCCGCATCATCATCGCCAGCCGCATTGTCGTCACCGCCTGCAACCGGGGCGCTGCGCCGGCTGAACGTGCGCTACTTCGCGCTGCTGCGCGAACAGGCCGGCCGCAGCACCGAGCAGATCGAGACACAGGCGAGCACGCCGCGCGAGCTGTACGATGAACTGCGCCGCCGCCGCGGCCTGACGCTGGCGCCGGAATTCCTGCGCGTCGCTGTCAACGATGAATTCGGCGACTGGCGCTCACCGCTATCCGACGGCGATACCGTGGTCTTCCTGCCACCGGTGGCGGGCGGTTGAATGAACCATTTCAGCCTGCATGACATCGACCTGCAGCCGGAGTTGCTACGGCGGCAACTGCAGGACCCGGCCTGCGGCGGCTACGCCGCCTTCGAAGGCTGGGTGCGTGATTACAACGATGGCCGCACGGTGCTGCGGCTGGAGTACGAGGCCTTTGCGCCGCTGGCGGTGCGCGAGGGCGAACGCATACTCACCGAAGCGCGGCAGAAATTCGGCGTCGCCCGGGCGCGCTGCGCGCACCGCGTCGGGCCGCTGGCGATCGGCGAGCTGGCGGTCTGGGTTGGCGTCAGCGCGGCACACCGCGGCGAGGCCTTCGATGCCTGCCGCTACATCATCGATGAGGTCAAGCATCGCGTGCCGATCTGGAAGAAGGAGTACTACCAGGACGGCGACTCCGGCTGGGTCAATTGCGAGCGCTGCGCCGCCGCCGCACCGCAGCCGCACCAGCACCAGCCCCACGCACACGGGGCCGGCTAGTACGGACCAAGCAGCGCCGCGTTCTTGGATATGACCCATCACTGAGTGAGACCCAACAGCGCGCTGTGATCAGGGCCGCACCTGGCCGGCGCCGTGCACCACGTACTTGTAGCTGGTGAGCTGTTCCACGCCCACCGGTCCGCGTGCGTGGAACTTGTCGGTCGAGATGCCGATTTCCGCGCCCATGCCGAACTCGCCGCCATCGGCGAACTGGGTCGAGGCGTTGTGCAGCACGATGGCGCTGTCCACGCGCTGCAGGAAGCGCTCCGCGGTGGCCGTATTGGCAGTGACGATCGCATCGGTATGCGACGAGCCATAGCGGGCGATATGCGCAATCGCCTCATCGACACCGTCCACCACGCGCAGCGCGATGATGGCATCGAGATATTCGGTCGACCAGTCCGCCTCGGTGGCCGGCTTGACACGATCGTCGACCTCACGTGCGCTGTCATCGCCGCGTATCTCGCAGCCCGCCGCGATCAGTTCGCTGATCAGCGAAGTCAGGTGCCAGGGCGGACAGGCGCGATCGACCAGCAGCGTCTCGGCCGCACCGCACACGCCGGTGCGGCGCATCTTGGCATTGATGACGATCCGGCATGCCATGTCGAGTTCCGCGTCGCGGTCCACATAGACGTGGCAATTGCCTTCCAGGTGGCCGATGACCGGCACCCGGGCTTCGGCCTGCACGCGTGCCACCAGGCTCTTGCCGCCGCGCGGAACCAGCACATCGATAAACTGCTGCATGCCGCCGAGCATCTCGCCCACCGCGGCCCGATCGGCGGTCGGCACCAGCTGGATGGCGGTGGCCGGCAGGCCCGCCGCCGCCAGTCCCTCGACCAGGCAGGCATGAATGGCCGCGCTCGAGCGGCGGCTGTCCGAACCGCCGCGCAGGATCGCCGCATTGCCGGATTTCAGGCACAGCGCCCCGGCGTCGGCGGTCACATTCGGGCGGCTCTCGTAGATGATCCCGACCACTCCCAGCGGCACGCGCACGCGGCTGATGCGCAGCCCGTTCGGCCGCGTCCACTCGGCGATGGTCGCGCCGATCGGATCGGCCAATGCGGCGACCGCCTCCAGCCCGCAGGCCATCGCCTCGATGCGCTTTGCGTCAAGCTGCAGCCGATCGAGCAGCGCGCCGCTCATGTCGGCTTGCTGCGCGTCGAACATATCGTCGGCATTGGCGGCCAGAATCGCATCGGCCTTTGCGCGTATCACCGCCGCCGCGGCGGTCAGCGCCCGGTTCTTGGCGGCGCTGTCGGCCAGCGCCAGCCGTTCCGCTGCCGCCACTGCGGCGCGTCCGAGATCGTGCATCACGGTGCGCACATCGGATGCGTCCGCGCGCTCGGCAATCGATGTCACGACGCTGGTCATGGTTTCACCTCGGCCACGCTTCCGGATGCCCCCGGCTGGGCGCGCTTGTGCTCCGGCGGCCGATAATCATGCTGCAGAAT
>Ga0181537_10000507_pt1 | contig 36617 bp, 31 predicted proteins | sample PEATcosm2014_Bin_39_FD_119765 | JGI IMG/M metagenome (GOLD analysis project Ga0181537, IMG submission 119765) | Peatland microbial communities from MTU Mesocosm Facility, Houghton, MI, USA - PEATcosm2014_Bin23_10_metaG | ecosystem: Environmental > Terrestrial > Soil > Wetlands > Peat | place... | reverse complement strand
GCGCCAGCACCCAAAGATATTTCCCCCGCTCCTCGCGCCGCTTCCCAGCCGCACCCGGCACCAGGGCCTTGCAACGTCCGGCTTCGTAAGCCATGTCTCCACCCACTTCCACACGGATCGGTTCCACTTCCACTTCTCCCAGTCCGGCGTCGAGCGCGCCAAAGAAAAATTCGCGCACCGCCGCCGCCCCGCGCACCGCCGGATAGTTCGAGCGCATGACCATAGCATCAGCCACGTAAAGATCGAGCAGGTCATCCAGATGTTTGGTATTGCAGGCCAGCACCCACTCCTGCGTGATGCGCCGAACCGCGGCCTCGGCCCGGCTCATCGATTCGCCGCGCAGCACCGACATCTGCCGCTTCTCCGGCTCGCGAAAATCCTGTGCCGCCGGCCGCCCCACGCCAGCTTCCGGCCCCGCGGGAAAATAGTGGTGATGATAGTGGTGATGGTAATGATGAGTTTCAGCAGCGCCGGTCCCGGGTCTCCACTGCGACCCCTGTTCCCGCTGAGGCGAGGATGAAGAAACAGGTGGGGAGAAAGCAGCCGGAGAAGGCGGCACATTCCCTCCCTGCGTAAATTCGTGCGGCAGCCGTTCGTCCAGTCCGCCGTCGAAACCATCCGACGGCAGGCCGCACATCGCGCAGAACTTGTTGTCTTCGCGGTTGCGGTATCCGCACACGCGGCACGATCCCGACGATACAAGCGAGGAAGACCCCAGCGAGGAAGATCCCGCGGCCGCACTGAGTCCCTGCGCCGCGTCTTCCGCGTCGGCCTCCGCAGCCAGCCGTTGCACCGCTTCCAGAGCCGCCGCCATCGCGTCCGGCCCCGGCCGTGGACGCCGCATCTCCGGCTGCAGCTGTTTATAGAAATCATCTACATCGGGATTCGGCGCCAGCTCGGGCTCCGAAGAATCGCCGCCAGGAAAGCCCTGCGCTCGATCCCGAAAAGGCTCATCAGAACCTAGCGGAGAACTTGTTGGTTTTGGTTTCTTATCCTTGTCCAAGACGTGAACCACCCCTCAGGTAGGCTCATTCTAGCCCACCCCCTGTTCCATCGACTCGAAAATCGGAGATCGCTGCAGTTGCCTGATGAGCCACTGCGCCGCGTGGAACTACCCCTGACAACCATCGCACCAAGCCTCTTGTCATCCTTAGGAGGGATTACGCCCGACCAAGGACCTATGCAACTTGCCGCCATTGTGGCGCCGCCGGCAAATTGTACAGGTCCTTCGCTTCGCGAAGGCTGACAAGCTGTAGCTAGGCAACCGTGCCACTACCGAAAATCAGCGGCCGGAAAATCCGAGACGTGAAGATTAACGACTGGAAAACTCAATCTTCCCTTCCGCTTCGGTCGGAACTCCGTTGCAGGTGGCCGGGCGATACTTCCACGTCCGAACCGTGCGCAGGACGTTGCGGTCGCGCGTGGTCCCAGCACTCTCCAGGATGAGAGGACTGTGCACGCGTCCATCGGTGCCGATGATGAAGCTGACCTTCACCTTTGCGCTGGCTACGCTCCGGATCATCAGCGGTGCGGGCGTGGTAAGAGCCTGGGGTGGTTGAACATCTCCGCAACCTGAAGGCGCAGCAGCGGTGTGGCGTATGTCGCTGAATGTGGAGGCTTTGGCCAGAGGCCTCCAGGCCACAAGCTCACGCTCCGGCAGCGTAGCCGGACGAACGGTGGGCATGGTCGCGCTGACGTTGGCAAAAGCGAGCGCAGATGCAGCGAGAATTAAAACGGGCCAGAGGCGACGCATCGGTATCGAAACCCCGGTTCGTAATCAGCTCGAAATGCTGAGTTTGAATTCCTAGCTCAAACAGACACGCTACGGTGCGGATTAGGCGCAAACCGAGGGCCAAGTTAGCGTATTCGCTAACTATGTTTCCTTGCTGAGGGTTAGGAGAAAAACCGTGAGTCAGGAGGTGCATTTGTGTGAAAGTGATTGCATAATTTCGCTGAAACCTCCCTCGTCGTCGCCGCAGTTCTCCGCTTAACATCCTGTTTTCAGGACTATAGGTCCAATCACAAATGTCACACATCCATGCTGAAATCTCACTCGGCGGGTGAGCGCAAAACGCGCTCAGAAAATGTCAGAAGCTGAAAGTCGCCTGCAAATCGATGCGCCGGTTCGCCACGCCAGTCGAGAACGGCCCACCCTGAAGACTGTTGTATCGGTCGAAAAACGGCGATCCCAGCACCCACGAGCCGGAAGGGTTGCCGAGGTTCACCTTGTTGAAAACATTGCGGGCGGAAGCACTCAGCGTAAGGTTGTAGCGCCGGTCGGAACCAGGGCCGCCCATCGACGGACCACCACCAAACAGCGGTCCGCGCGGACCACCGCCGCCGCGACCACCACCGCCTCCTCCTCCGCCCGGACCACCACCCTGTCCCAAGTTGCCTGTTCCCTTAAGCTTAGGGCCAAACCCAAAAGTCTTGGCCAGCCTGAAGTTAAGGCTTACGTGTGATGGGCTGGTGGCAAAGTTGATGGGGGCAAGCTTTTCAGAAGCCGTGGGCATTGCGTCGAAGGTTCCCAGGGGCGTGCAATAGATGCTCGACCCCGGGGCCTGCAGCGTCGATGTGGGACAGGTCGCGGTCGATACCAGGCCCGGACGGTCGTTGAAAATTGAATCTCCGTTTAGGTCGGTGGCTGTGGTGACGTTGATGGGCGAACCGGAGCTTGCGATCAAAAACGGGCTGAACCGCAAACCATACTTCATGGCGATGGAGCCACCCAGGAACAAGCGATGGCGAATATCAAATGCTGCCCGGCCATAGTCCTGGCCGATGTCGTATGAGTTTGAGGGGAAACTGGCACCTCCGGAAGTATCGCTGTTGGCGTAGTTCAGAGTGTAGTAGGTGAACAGTTGCAATCGGGTGCCCCAGCGAATGTTCGAGTTCACAATCAGCTGGTTCTGCTTGAAGTTGGCGTCGGAGACGTAGCGATAAAGGTTCTGGGCCGGTTCCACACAGTTTGGATAACAGGGCGTGCCGGGGACAGGCGCGTTGGCGTTGATGGTGAGAAGCTGATCGAAGCCGCGAGAAGTGAGATAGGTCAGCGACAAAGTGGCGGACTTGGTCACCTGCCGCTCGGCGCTGATGGCTCCCTGCAATGTGTAGGGCGCAGTCAGTGACGGGCTGATCTGATAGATGGCGGAAGAACTGGAACTGACACTGCCGCAGTTGCTGATCGCGGTGTTGAGAGGCTTGTCGAGTCCCGGGAAGCACGTGGGATTGTTGATGACGGATTGCGTTTGGGTGATGCCGTTCAGCCGCTCGGCCTGCAGAATCTGCGTTTCCATGAAGCGATCGTAGAACACACCGATTCCACCGCGAACCACGATGATGGGCGGTGCGCTTCTGCCGTGGACGCCCCAGGCGATGCCGAGGCGCGGGGCCAGATCGGCGTGATCGCTGATGTCGTTCTGGCTCTCGAAACGGAGGCCATAACTGAAAGTGATATTCGGCTTTATTCGCCAATCGTCCGCCACGTAGAGTCCGACATCCGCTGTCGTGACGGCGGCGTTGGCGGAGCCTTGGGTGATGACCAACTGGGTTGCCGGAGCATTGGTGGCGCCGCCCTGCAGCAGTTGCTCGGCGTACTGGTACATGCCAGGACCCGGCGCCTGGTCGACGCAAGAGCTATTCCCCGGAAATGTATCCTGAGAACACAGCGACGAGAATGTGAACGTGCCGTTGAAACCAGCGGTGGAAGAGTTGGCGTCGCGCAAGACGCGCAGACGGCCACCAAACTTCATCGTGTGGTTGCCGTGAATCACCGAGGTGTAGTTCTGGAACTCGTAGTGATCCTGGTGATCAGAGTTGACGGTGCCGTTGCCGCCGCCGGTAAATGCGCCGAGGACGGTGGTTTGCGGATTCAGGTCCAGAGAAGTCGTTCCGCTGTTATCCCGCAGATACTGGAAGCGGGTTTCGTTGACCACCTTCGACCCGTAGACTTGGGTGTCGCCGAGCTGGAACGTCGTTTCGGTCTCGATGGTGTTGGCGGCTTGCGAAGCCAGGGTATTTTGGCCGATCCCGCTGTTGTTCTCGGTGTCGCGATAGTATTGGTAGCGCGCGGTCAGCGTGTTGTTCTTGCTGAGCGCATAGTCCAGGCGCGGGCCGATGTTGAGACGTTGCTGCGGATAGGCGACGGATTCCAGGGTGTTGAACGGGCTCAGGTTTTGATCGAGGGTAACGGCATCGATGGCGGAAAGCGCGTTAATAATCCTGCGATCGACATTGAAAAAAAATGACCCGTTCTTGTTGAGAGCGCCGCCGATGTTGCCGTTGTATTGCACGGAGTCATAACCGGGTTCGGGACCGGTGAATGGATCAGAAGAGTTGAATGCCGAGTCGTTGCCGTTGACCATGAACTGGCCATGAAGTTTGTCAGTGCCGGGCTTGGTGAAGATCTCGATGCGGCCGTAACCCAGTTTGTCGTACTCGGAAGAAAAGGGATTCTGGTTGATTCGGATTTCGCGAATCGAGGACTTGGGCGGAAGTTGGCCGGCGGTGAATCCGTCGATATACATCTGGCCGCCGTTCGGTCCCGCAGAGGGGCCGGCCAGGGCTTGCAAGTCAGTCAGCAATTCGTCGGGATCGTCGGGCAGAGCTTCGAGTTCCTTGCTGGAGATGGTGATGGCTCCTGCATTGCTCGCGGGATTCACGTCAACGGTGGGCGCAGTGTCAGTAACCTGCACCTTCTGCGTCTGCACCTCAATGGCGAGGGAAACGTTCAGCCGCAGGGCTTGAGCCGCGATTTCTACTTTGGTGTTTTCGTAGAGCGTGAATCCTGGAGCCACGACGTCGAGGGTGTACTCGCCTGCTGCCAGGCCCTTGAACTCATACATGCCCTGCGCGTCGGTCTTGGTCGAGACGGGTGTGCCAGTTGCCGGAGTCAGGGCGACATCCGCCTGAGTGACGACTGCGCCAGACTGATCGGTAACCTGGCCATGCAGACCTCCCGATGGAGCTTGCGCGAAAACCAGACTCGACGACAGGACGAGTGCGGCAGATGTGAGTGCTACAGATATGAATTTGCTAATCTTCATTCGATCCTTCTGGATTCGATCCTTCTGGGGACACTATTGCAGATTTCAGATTTAAGGTTGAAAAGCCCGATTGGTGAATGTTTAGTTTGCCAATCAGCAATCAAGAATCAGCACGGGGTCCCAATAGGTTGTATCCAATATCGTCTATCGTCGATTTACTATCGTCGATTTATGGATTCCCTTCACCGGCGGGCGCTCCTCCAAGACTCCATGGAGCCAGCATCATGGCTTGGCTGGCGCTCGGAGCGGCTTGCAGGATCGGTTCCACACCACCTACGAGCGTGATTACTGTGCTGGGGATGGTCGGCGTGCCTTCTGTGGCGAGGATCACGACTGCATCGCCTTTGTGCAGATCAGCCACGGCGACGGCCGGGGTGTGACTCACAACCTGTTGAAAGTCCGGAATTCCACCTGCGCGCGTGCCTCCGGGCATTCCGCTTCCAGGCATGCCGCCTGCGCCCGGTCCGCTCCCATTGTGCGAAGCTCCCTCAGTGGAACCTCCCGCCGGCGCACCTTGTGCATTGGGCGTCGTGCTGGACGGCGTGTTCGCGGGCGCGTTAGCCGCCGCACCCGCGGGCGGATTCGCGCCGGAACCTGCTGCGCCGGAGCTTGCTCCGCCGCCTGGTAATCCCGCGATGCCCGACGCACCCTTGAGCCGATTGGCAAAGCGCTGGGCCGTTTCAAGTGGCAGCTTGTGAAGCTCCGACGTCCTGGCGACTTTCACCATCACCACTTTCTTAGCCAACACATCCTGAACGCTGATGGCGCCAGAGCTTGCATCTACCGAACTGATCGTGCCGACGATATAGGGGAAGATACCGGTTAGAATGTCTTCCGCTGCCAGTTCTGTCCCATCCGCGGTGCGATCGCCACGAGCCCGCAGCTGGTCGCCGACTTTGATCCCCAGTAGCGAACTGGGCTTCGCATCTTCGATTTGGTTCGAGTCGGGAGCGTAGCGGCGAATCACCGTGTCTTTCGAAGTGTGAATAACAATCGACTTCTTGCCCATCAAGTTGCTGACGGATATGGTCACCGTGCCAGCTGCCGGATCGACGGCGCTCACCACTCCTCCCATACCTCGCTTTTGCCAATCCTGCAGTTCCTGCTGGTGTTTAGCAGCGACGTCGGTCGCCTTCAGCGCGATGATTGACGAGGCAGCCATCGACTTGCCGTCGTCTGAAGCGAGACCAACCACCCGAAGAAGATCGCCCACCTGTAGATCCTTGAAGTCCAGTGGCGTTGCGTCTTTCGGGTTCGAGTCACCCGGTGGGATACGCATGAGGCGGGTTGCGTCCGCCACGGTAATTGTGATCACGGCTCCGGCTTCCGCCGTGAGGGTTATCGTCGTGCCGTCGATCGCTTTGATCGTGCCGACGTGTCTTGCACGTCCAGCGGGCGCTGCCGGCGTCTGCGTCTCGGCAATCGGCGAAGCCGGTGCCCTCCAGGCCGCTGCCAGCGACGGATTCACCGCTCCGGTCGCAACCAGCAAAATGGTCGAGATCATCGACGGGATGGACACCGACAGGATGGACATGGACTGGATCGACGCTCTAGTCTGGCTCATACGCCCCTCTATTAATTTACATGCGCTTTTGGCGCCTGAGTGGTTGATTTACAAAGTTTTACCTAAAGAAGAACTCATAAAAAATTGAATCTGTTTTGTTGCGGAAAGATCGTGCCCCGCACGCCGAGAGTGGCTTCTCGTTTCTCTTCGGATCGGTCTGCGGATCGGTCTGCGGATCGGTCCGCGAAATTCAGACCACGAGTCGACCCGCAAGTCAGCCGACGAACACAGTCTGCTAATAGACGACTCATACCCCCACAGCTACGATTTCTACTGGGTAGGTTTGTTTGTGGGAATGAGTGTGCCAATGTTGCGGCCAATGTTGCGGCGAATTTTGACCTGGATGCTGGTGGTGTGGCTGCCCGCCTCACTGCAGGCTGCCGACACCAAGTCGGCGGTGTTGCACAGCCAGGGCGGCGTTTGGGTCAACGGCATGGAGGCCGCAGACGCGTCGGCGGTTTTTCCCGGCGACTTGCTGGAAACCAAGCCGGGATTCACGGCGAGCCTCAGCCAGGACGGGTCGACCGTCTCCATCCAGCCGGAGTCGGTGGTGAAGTTTGAAGACAATCTTCTGGTATTGGATCACGGCAATCTTCTGGTGGGGACGACAACGGGCATGCGGGTGCGGGTGCATTGCCTTACGGTGATTCCGGTATCGGATACGGAATGGACGCAATACGAAGTTACTGATGTGAACGGAAACATTCAGGTGGCGGCTCATAAGAAAGATGTCCGCATCGAACTGGAAGGAAATCACGCCAAGACGCCGAGCGCCACGGAGGCGACGGGCGGGACTACGGTGCACGAAGGGGAGCAGGCCAGCCGGCGCGAATCGGAAGCTTGCGGCGGGGCGATGAGCCCGGTGAGCGTGTTGAAGGCAGTCAATCCGGCATGGATCGCGGCTGGGGCGGTGGGTACAGGCATCCTGATCTGCTGGCTCGCGCACTGCTTCGGAGGCGGATCGGGGCCGGTGAGCCCGGATAAACCGTAAGAGGTAACGCAGGTGGCGTTTGTATTTCTTTGCTCCCCGTTCGGTGGGGCGAAACCACGTTAGTGAGAATCCGCGGTGCGCGTCCGCTGTCGGGCTACAGAATTCTTTCGTGCGCGTAACCGGCGGCTACGAGGGCGGCGATCAGCTCGGCGATGTGATCGGGGCCACGGGTTTCCATGGTGATGTCGATGGCGGTGTCGCCGAGGTTGACGTTGTGGTAGGCGCGATCGTAGGAAGTTTCGACGATGTTGGCGCGATGCTCGGCGAGAATTCCGGTGAGGCGATGCAGGGCTCCGGGATAGTCGGGCAGATGGACGCGCAGGCGCACCAGACGGCCATCTTTCACCAGGCCGCGCTCGATGATGCGCGAGAGCAGCGTGACGTCGATGTTGCCGCCGCACACCAGCACGGCCACGCGCTTGCCGGCGAGAGGCAGTTTGCGATTGAGCATCGCGGCGATGGCCGCGGCTCCGGCGCCTTCCGCCAGAGTTTTTTCGCGCTCGAGCAGGAGAAGGATTGCGTTGGCGATTTCTTCCTCTTCCACGGTGACAATTTCGTCGACATATTTCTGAACCATGGGCAGAGTTCGGTCTCCGGCGCGGCGCACGGCGATGCCATCGGCGATGGTTGCCGCCGCCGCCAGCGTTACCGGCTTGCCCTCGTGCACTGCGGCTTTCATCGAGGCAATTTTTGCGGGCTGAACTCCGTAGACCGTAACGGCGGGATTTGTTTCCTTCACGGCGCAGGAAATTCCGCCGATCAGGCCGCCGCCGCCGATTGGAACCACGACAGCTTCGACGTCGGGATGCTGCTCGAGGATTTCGAGACCCAGCGTTCCCTGACCCGCGATGACGGCGTCGTCGTCGAAGGCGTGAACTAGCGTGAGTCCTTCTCCGCGGCTTTGCTCGACGGCCTTGGCGTAGGCTTCGTCGTAGTTCGCACCATGCAGGAGAACGTCTGCGCCGTACGCTCGCGTGGAAGATACCTTGGTGAGCGGCGTGGGCAGTGGCATGACGATGCGCGCGTGGATTCCGTGGCGGCCGGCGTGGTAAGCAACTCCCTGAGCGTGGTTTCCGGCGGAGGCGGCGATTACTCCGCGCGAACGTTCTTCGGAGGTGAGCGTGAGAAGTTTGTTCAGGGCTCCACGCTCCTTGAAAGCTCCGGTGCGCTGCTGATTGTCGAGCTTGAGGAAGATGGAATTATTGGTGAGTGCCGAGAAGGCTTCCGAATAAGTGCAGGGGGAAAGGCGGATGGCGTTGCGGATACGCTCGCGGGCAGTCTGGATGTCTTGAAGCCCAATCATCAAGGTTAAACAGTCATCTTACCTCGACCGCGCGATTTTGCGGCGGCGCCAGTTTGCGCGGGTGACCGCGGGTGCACATCGTCAGGCAATCTGTTGGGCTGCAGCGGTTACCAGGGTAGGAGTGGCCCGCACGGCCGTTATAGCTTTTAGATATTTATCCACGCCGGCCGCGGCTTTGCGGCCTTCGGAAATCGCCCACACCACCAGGGATTGGCCGCGCCGCATGTCTCCGGCGGCAAAGACGCCGGGGACGGAAGACATATAGTTGACGTCGGTGGCCACGTTGCCGCGTTGGTCCAGTTCGACACCCAGTTGTTCGATCATCCCGTTGCGTACCGGGCCGAGAAAACCCATGGCGATCAGCACCAGATCAGCGTCCATGGCGAATTCGGTTCCGGGGATGGGCTCGAACTTGGGCGCGGGTCCGACGCGCACTCCGTGCAACTGCTGCACTCGACCATCGGGCGAGCCGGTGAATTTCGTAGTGGCGATGCTCCAGTCGCGGATGCCGCCTTCTTCATGGGCACCTTCAATGCGCAACTGCATGGGCCAGAGCGGCCATGGCGTAAGGGGCGAGCGCTCGTCGGGAGGCTTGGGCATGATCTCGAACTGATGGACCGAGACTGGTTTTTGCCGGTGAACAGTTCCCAAGCAATCGGCGCCGGTGTCACCGCCGCCAACAATGACTACGCGCTTGCCGGTGGCGAGGATCTCCACTTCGGTTTCGACGGTGTCGCCGTGGCAGCGCCGGTTTTGCTGCGGCAGAAATTCCATGGCGTAGTGGATTCCGTTCAACTCGCGACCTGGAATTCTTAAATCGCGCGGCTGTTCCGCGCCGCCCGCCAGAACGATGGCGTCAAAACTATTTCGAAGTTCGTCGACAGCAATGCCTTTGCCGACTTCCGCGTTGGTCACAAACTTTACGCCTTCAGCCGACATCTGTTCGAGGCGGCGATCGATGATGCGCTTTTCCAGCTTAAACTCAGGGATGCCGTAGCGGAGCAATCCGCCGATGCGATCTGCTTTTTCGTAGACCACAACGGCGTGGCCGGCTCGGCAAAGCTGTTGCGCGGCCGCAAGTCCAGCCGGCCCCGACCCCACAATCGCAACTCGATTGCCGCTGCGAATTTTTGGCGGGTCGGGATGGATCCATCCTTCTTCAAATCCCCGCTCGACAATGTGTTTTTCATTCTGCTTGATCGTGACTGGCGGCTGATTGATGCCGAGCACGCATGACGCTTCGCAGGGTGCCGGACAGATGCGACCGGTGAACTCAGGAAAATTATTGGTGGCGTGCAGCTGGCGTACGGCTTCTTTCCAGCGTCCGCGATAGACCAGATCGTTCCAGTCGGGAATGAGATTGCTGACCGGGCATCCGGTCTGACAAAACGGGACGCCGCAATCCATGCAGCGCGCCCCCTGGCTCTGCAACTTTTCTTCGGGGAGATCGAGATAAATTTCGAACCAGTCGTTGACTCGCTGGGTGACCGGCCGGCGCGGGGCGAGTTCGCGAGAATAGTCGATGAAGCCGGTGGTTTTACCCATTTTGCACCTGCCCATTTTGCGCCTTACCCATGGTGCACCTGCTCCGCGCCCGCCAGGACGGCGACCGGCTCAAGCGGGATATACGGTGCGCGATTGCGGCTGATTCCGAGGACGCGCTTGAATTCGTGGGGGAACACTTTGATAAACCGGGGAAGAACGTCGCACCAGTTTTCCAGAATCCATTTGGCGCGCGGGCTCTTGGTCAGGTAGAAATGGCGAGTGACCAGGTCTTTCACGATCTGCGCGTCCTGCACTTCGATAACTGGCTCCAAATCGACCGAGCCGAGATTGCAGCGCTTCTCTGTGAAGTCGCGGCGCTCATCGAGCACGAAGGCCACGCCGCCGCTCATGCCGGCGGCAAAGTTGCGGCCGCAGGCTCCCAGCACGAGCACCATGCCTTTGGTCATATATTCGCAGCCGTGGTCGCCGACACCTTCGACCACCGCGGTCGCACCAGAGTTGCGGACGGCGAAGCGCTCGCCGGCCATGCCATTGAAAAATGCTTCGCCACTGGTCGCGCCGTAGAGGGCAACGTTGCCGATGAGAATATTTTCTTCCGGAGCGAAGCGCGACTTTCGCGGCGGGTACACGACGACGCGTCCGCCGGACAAACCTTTGCCAATGTAGTCGTTGGCCTCGCCTTCAAGAGTGAGCGTGACACCTTTGGACAGGAACGCACCCAGGCTTTGCCCAGCGGAACCGGTGAGCTGGATTTTAATTGTGTCGTCGGGCAGGCCGACGGAGCCGTAGCGACGCGCGATCTCCCCGCTCAACATTGTGCCGACAGAACGATGAACGTTGCGCACGGGCAGCTCGATGGCAACGGGCGTGAGATTTTCGATCGCGCTGCGGGCTTCTTCGAGAATTTTGTAATCGAGCGCCTGCTGCAAGCCGTGATCTTGCGCTTGCACGCAACGGCGCGCTACGCGGCCCGGAACTTGGGGGTTGTAGAGGATGGCGGAAAAATCCAAGCCGCGGGCCTTCCAGTGATCGACCGCGGGCTCGACTTCCAGCATGTCGACGCGGCCGACCATTTCGTCGACGGTGCGGAAACCCAGGTCCGCCATATATTGCCGGACTTGTTCCGCGAGAAAAAAGAAGAAATTGATTACATGCTCGGGCTGTCCTTTGAACAGCTTGCGCAGTTCGGGATCCTGCGTGGCGATGCCGACCGAGCAGGTATTCAGATGGCACTTGCGCATCATGACGCAGCCCATGGCGATCAGCGGCGTGGTGGCAAAACCAAACTCTTCGGCGCCGAGCAAAGCTGCAACCACCACGTCGCGGCCGGTTTGGAGTTTGCCATCGGTTTGCACGCGAATGCGGCCGCGCAGATCGTTGAGCAGCAACACCTGCTGGGTTTCGGCAAGACCCAGTTCCCAGGGAATGCCGGCGTGCTTGATCGAACTCAGCGGCGAAGCGCCGGTGCCCCCGCTGTCTCCGCTGATCAGCACGACGTCGGCGTGGGCTTTCGCAACGCCGGCCGCCACCGTGCCCACTCCGACTTCGGCCACAAGCTTCACGGCAATGCGGGCTTGCGGGTTGACGTTTTTCAAATCGTAGATCAGCTGCGCAAGATCTTCGATGGAGTAAATGTCGTGGTGCGGCGGCGGCGAGATCAAGCCTACACCCGGAATCGAGTGGCGGATGCGCGCGATCACGTCGTCCACTTTGTGACCCGGAAGCTGGCCACCCTCGCCGGGTTTCGCGCCTTGCGCCATCTTGATCTGAAGTTCGTCGGCATTCACCAGATAGTTTGCCGTGACGCCGAAGCGCGCCGAGGCAACCTGCTTGACCGCGCTGCGGCGCAGGTCTCCGCTGGCATCGCGCTTGAAACGTTCTTCGTCTTCGCCGCCTTCGCCGGTGTTGGATTTTCCCCCGATGCGATTCATGGCGATGGCCAGGGTCTCGTGCGCTTCCTTGCTGATGGAACCGAACGACATGGCACCGGTGGTGAAGCGTTTCACGATTTCTTTTGCTGGTTCAACTTCATCGAGAGCGACGGGCTTTTCGCTCTTCTTCAGCTTCATCAGACTGCGCAGGGTCGCCATGTTTGCGCTCTGCTTGTCGATGAGATCCGTGTATTCCTGGAATGTCTTAAAGCTATCCTCGCGCACCGCCTGTTGCAGCTTGCTGATGGTGAGGGGGTTCAGTAGGTGATACTCGCCGCCGACGCGCTGGTGATAGCTGCCTCCCACTGAGAGTTCCGTTTCGTTCTCCGTGAGTGGACGGAAAGCGTGCTCATGCTTCATCTGCGCTTCGCGCGCCAGCACGCCCAGACCAATTCCTTCGAGGCGTGATGTGGTGCCGGCGAAGTAGGCGTCGATCAGCTCTTTGTTTAATCCGATTGCTTCGAAAACCTGCGCACCCTGATAACTCTGCAGGGTCGAGATGCCCATTTTCGAGAAAGTCTTGAGCAAGCCTTTTTTTATAGCTTTAAAGAAATGTTGCCCCGCGGCTTCGGGAGTAACTTCGCCGGGCAGTTCTCCGCGCCAGGCAAGGTTCTCCACGCTCTCGAGCGCGAGATAGGGGTTGATGGCACTTGCGCCGTAGCCGCTCAACAAAGCGAAGTGCATCACCTCCCGTGGCTCGCCCGATTCGGTGATGAGCGCCGCCTGAGTGCGGGTCTCTTCGCGAACCAAGAGATTGTGCACGGCCGCCAAGGCCAGCAGGCTGGGGATGGGGGCGTAGTCTTTGTCGACGCCGCGATCGGAAATGATCAGCAGCGTGTATCCGGCTTTCACGGCCAGCGATGCCCTCTGGCAGAGTTCGTCGAGAGCGCGCTTGAGTCCGATTTCTCCTTCGGCTGCGCGGAACAGCGCCGGCAGCGTGATGGCGAGGAGGTCGCGAGTCGAAACCCGGCGCAGTTTTTCCAGTTCGCGATTGGTGAGCAGCGGATGCGCCAGCTTGAGCATGTGGCAGTTCTCGGGCTGTTCCTCGAGAATGTTGCGCTCACTGCCGATGTAGCTGAACAACGACATCACGGTTTCTTCGCGAATGGGATCGATGGGCGGGTTCGTCACCTGGGCGAACAGCTGCTTGAAATAGCTGAACAGCGACTGCGGTCGGTCGGAGAGACAAGCCAGCGGGGTGTCGGTGCCCATCGAACCGACGGGCTCTTCTCCGCTCAGAGCCATGGGCCCGAGAATCATTTTGAGGTCTTCATCGCTGTAGCCGAAAGCGCGCTGCCGGCGCAGCAGAGTTTCCGGATCGGAATAGTGCAGGCGCGAAGGCTCGGGCAACTGATCGATGGTGACCTGATTGTCTTTGAGCCACTGGGCGTAGGGTTGGCGAGATGCCAGTTCGCGCTTGATTTCCTTGTCGGAAATGATGCGGCCTTCGACCGTGTCGACCAGGAACATTTTTCCTGGCTGCAAGCGGCCTTTGCGCTGGACATCTTCGGGGGCTACGTCGAGCACGCCAGCTTCCGACGCCATCACCACCAGCCCGTCGTTGGTAACGACGTAGCGGCCGGGGCGCAGGCCGTTGCGATCGAGCGTTGCCCCGATCACTCGGCCATCGGTGAAGGCGATGGCCGCGGGACCGTCCCAGGGTTCCATGAGTGAGGCGTGGTATTCATAGAAGGCGCGCTTGTCGGGCTGCATGTGCGGATTGCCCGCCCAAGCTTCAGGAATCAACATGGCCATCACGTGCGGAAGGCTGCGTCCAGCCTGCAAGAGAAGCTCGACGGCGTTGTCGAAGTTCGCGGAATCGCTGCCGTCCGGCGAAATGACGGGGAAAAGTTTCTTGAGATCGTCGCCAAATAAAGGAGACTTTAGAAGCGACTGCCGCGCCCACATCCAGTTCACGTTGCCGCGCAAGGTGTTGATCTCGCCGTTGTGCGCGATGTAACGATACGGATGGGCGCGCTGCCAGCTGGGAAAGGTATTCGTCGAGAAGCGCTGGTGCACCAGGCACAAGGCGCTCATCACGTCAGGATCGGAAAGTTCCTTATAGAAATTTGTGATCTGCGGAGCAAGCAGCAGGCCTTTGTAGACAATGGTCCGCGCCGAAAGAGATGGAATATAGAAAATCTCGCGGTCGGCAATTTCCGATTGCCCGACTTCCGCCTCCGCCCGCTTTCGGACTACGTACAGCTTGCGCTCGAAAGCATCTTCGTCCAGGCTTGTGCCTTCGCCGCGGCCCACAAAAATCTGCTGGATGTAGGGCTGGGAAGCTCGGGCGACGCGGCCAATCGCCGAGGCAAAGGTGGGCGTATCGCGCCATCCCAGCACCGTGAGGCCTTCCTCGCGTACGATGCGCTCGAGGATGCCTTCGCACTGCAGGCGTTCGTGCTTCTCGACCGGGAGAAAAGTCATCCCTACGCCGTAGGCGCCGGGCTCGGGGAGTTGAAACCCGATCTTGCTGCATTCCCTGGCAAAGAATTTGTGAGGAATTTGAATCAGAACGCCGGCGCCATCGCCGGTTTCAGGATCGCAGCCGCAGGCGCCGCGATGAGTCAGGTTGACGAGGACTTCAATTCCCTTGCGGATAATCTCGTGGCTTTTTTCGCCGCGAATGCTGGCTACAAAGCCAATGCCGCACGCGTCATGCTCGTGCGCGGGGTCGTAGAGACCCTGCGCGGGCGGAAGCCCAGTCTTCGAGTTTAGACGCGTCATCCTCGACATCCTCATTCGGCGGAACCGCACGTTTCGGAATCATTTGTGCTGGGGGCTCAGTCCGGGGCAGATCGAGCAGGCACACCCCCGTCCAGAACAAGCTGGTCATTTGTTAATACCGCCTGCCCGGAAGGAAGTACAATTCAGAATTTCGATGCAGAGGATGCAAATTTCCGGCCCCGCCACAATCCCAGGGAAATGTCGGCGCACCGCTCAGAGTCCGCTATAATCTCGCCCAAGTCTGAATAAAGACAAAACATGGACTTCGATCAGCTCATTACTTTTCTAGAGGTTGCGAGGCAAGGCAGCTTCTCGCGCGCGGGCGAAAAAGTGTTCCGCTCACAGTCGGCGGTCAGCGCCCAGATTCGCCAATTGGAACAGGAATACGGCGACCGTCTGCTCGATCGTTCGGGTAAGACGGTGAAGCTGACGCCTGCCGGTCAGATCTTCTACGAGTACGCCGAGCGGCTGAGGAATCTCCGCGACGAGTCGCTAACGGCGGTGGCCGACCACAGCCGCACTCCGCGCGGCACGTTGCGGGTGGGCGCCAACGAAGCGACCTGCCTCTATGTTCTGCCTGAAGTTTTTGCGGAATATTGCCGCCGCTATCCGCTCGTACAAATCAGCATCTATCGAAATTTCAGTTACAAGATAATGGAAAAGCTGGAGAACGGGCAGGTCGAGGTGGGAGTGCTGACGTTGCCTGTGCAATCGCCGAGCTTGAAGATTCAGGCGATCTTCCGCGACAAACTGATGCTGATGGTGAGTCCGAAGAATCCGCTGGCCAAACATAAAGTCGTGGCGGTCAGCGAAATTATCAAACAGCCGCTGCTGATTCCGAAAACAGGCCATACCCGCCGACTGCTGGACAAGCTGTTCCGCCCCTACAGCGCGGAACTGCACGTAAGAATGGAATTGCCCAGCATCGGAATGATCAAGAGCTTCGTCGCCGCCGATCTGGGAGTGTCGCTGATCAGTGCGTCGTTCGCCCGCGACGAAGTCGAGGCCGGCAGGGTGAAGCTGATTGATTTGGAGGATGCGCAACTCTATCGCGAACTTGGACTTGCCTACCGCCGCGATCGTACGCTTTCCGTAGCCAGCACCGCCTTCATCGCGCAGTTGCGCCAACTGGCCGCGCAAATGAAAAAAGGAGATATCTCCGCCCAAGCTTGAACATTGTGAATGAGCAAGAGTTAGAGATTCAGCAGGTTGCTTTGTGCAGAAAGTACGGGCAGTCGTGTATGGTCCCGACTCCAGATACGAAACTCGGTTTCGCGCTCGGGACTCGCGGCTTGGTCCCCCTCAACGGATTGCGCCATCCACCAACGGGCGACACCAATGGCTGGTACCACTGGTGTGGGGAAGAGTTAGCGAGGGCGGCAGATTTCTTTTCGCCAATGCATACCGCCCACGTGAAGGATAAATGTCTTGAAGCGCTGCAGTTCTTGGGACTTCCTCCCGCCCACAGATTCCTGGTGGCGGGGGAGTATGTCGACGTGTGGTACGACCCAACTCTTCTCGAAGGACTAACCAATCGTGACGCAACGCCGTGACCAGGAGGGTCTCGTCATCGGCGTAGATATCGGCGGAACTAAAGTCGCCGCCGGGATCGTCGATGCCAGCGGGAAAATTCTCACCCAACTGCGCAAGCCGATGCCGGCGAATGACGGCGCTGAAGCTGGCTTCAAGGCCGTGACCTCCGCGATCGACTCGCTGTTTGCTGCTGAGGCCGCTAACCCGAAAGCTCGAGTTCGGGCAATTGGGATCTGCGCGCCGGGGCCGCTCGATCCGAAATCCGGAGTGGTGCTCAATCCGCCGAACCTTCCCTGCTGGCGGAATTTTCCTCTGGCGGCGCGCGTCGCAGAGGTTTACCGCGTGGCTGTGAAAGTGGACAACGACGCCAATGCCGCGGCGCTGGCTGAAACCATTTGGGGAGCAGCGCGCGGTTATCGCTACGTTTTCTACGCGACCATTGGCACAGGAATCGGGACAGGCATTGTGTTCGACGGCCGCATCTATCACGGGCACACCGGCGCCGCGGGCGAAGGCGGCCACGTGACCATTGACTATCGTGGACCGCTCTGCCCTTGCGGCAAGCGCGGATGTATCGAGGTTCTGGCGGCCGGACCCGCGATTGCTCTCCGGGCGCGGACGCGGGTTGCGACCGAGCCGGCGCGCGGTTCTGCACTCCTCAATCTCGCGCAGGGGAAAGCTGAATCGGTGACCAGCGAGATGGTGGGCAGGGCTTACACAGCGGGAGACGCGCTGGCTCGGGAAATTCTGCGGGAGACGGCGGAACTTCTTACGGTGTGGCTCGGAAACATCGTGGACTTGTTCGATGCGGATGTTTTAGTCGTCGGCGGCGGAGTGGCGGCGATGCTGCATCCGTTTTTCGGCGAGATTAAGAACCTGCTGCCCAGCTGGTGCGTGAACCCGCGAGCGGCGGAGATTCCGCTTGTGTTGGCGCACTATGGGGCCGATGCTGGAATCGCGGGCGGCGCGGCTTTGTTCTCACAGCTTGCCGGCGAATAGAAAATAATCACGGCCGCCCCGAGCAGGATGTCCACTGTGAGCTGATGGAAAAGTTCGTACGGCAAACGTTTCTGCGCTTTAGCATCTTTATCGAAAACGTGGGCCAACAAATTGGCCGATCCTGCTAACGTGGCTGCCGGCAAAACGCCGGTCGGAGCCAAGATCAAGGCCAGGCTTGCGGTTGCGACTTTGATCGATGGGAAAGTGATCCCGAGAAGTGCCGTCTTTTCGGGAGAAGTAATCGATTCGGCCGCGAAAACGGCCGACGCCTCGCGCCTCGCTATTCGCATGGACTCGGTGGTGTGGAAGAAGGGGTCGGCTTCCCTCACCGCTTACCTGACGGCGTGGTATTACCCCCTGAAGGACGCCGTCAGGATCTGCAATATGGGCCAACGCACCCGCGAACCGGACCTGGAACGGCCAGGCACAATACCCAGATCCGAATTCAAGGGTTTACAAACCATTCCCCGGGAAGCGATTCGGGCAATGATGCTTCCGCTCCCAACACGCATTCCTCCACAGCTCCGAACCGCCATGTGCTGATGACAGACGTCGAGTCGGCGAAAAATAGTGACGGGGTTATCGCGATCGTGTCCCGGAACTCCAACATCAAGCTGGACAAATTAACCACCTATGTTCTGGCCACGGGCGACCTGCTGCCGGTGAACTAGATTAAACTCGCTAGGCTCAAATCTGGCCGCATAGATGAGGCCGCGGGTGCGAGCGGGTGCGGGTCGGCTGCTGTGGGCTCCTGTTGGTCGGACATCCTGTTGGTCGGCTCCTTGACCATAGGATTTGCCTGTGCTACAAGCGACCGACGATCGTAATCGTTCACGCACCGGCATCCAGAAACATCGCGCTCTCGCCGCGCACGGTTGACCGTGCGGATTGCGCAGGAGAAATACCATGCCCGAAATGCGTATTCGAACCTCCCTGCAAGTGGCTTTTATCCTGGTTCTATTTCTTGCCCATTCTGGAGCCCAGACTGCGAGCAGTGCGGTGTATCTTGACCCGTCTCAGCCCATCAACGTCCGGGTTGACGACCTGATTTCGCGGATGACGCTGGAGGAGAAAGCGGCACAGCTGGTCAACCAGGCGAGGGCGATTCCGCGGCTCCAGGTGCCCGCCTACGACTGGTGGAGTGAGGCGCTGCATGGCGTCGCTAATGCCGGAACGGCGACGGTGTTTCCCGAGCCCATCGGGCTGGCCGCCACCTTTGATCCTCCGTTGATTCACGAAATGGCGGTCGTCATCGGCACGGAGGCGCGGGCGAAGCACAACCAGGCAGTGCGAGCCGGTCGGCGTGACATTATGGAGGGGTTGGATTTCTGGTCGCCGAACATCAACATCTTCCGAGACCCGCGCTGGGGACGCGGGCAGGAAACTTACGGCGAAGATCCGTTTCTCACCGGGCGCATGGGAGTGGCGTTCGTCACCGGGCTGCAGGGAGACGATCCCAAATATTTTCGCGTGATCTCGACCCCGAAGCATTTCGCGGTGCACAGCGGCCCCGAGCCTTCGCGCCACAGCATAGATGTGCAGGTCTCCAAGCACGATATGGAGGACACATATCTGCCGGCGTTTCGCGCCACCGTGACCGAAGGCAAAGCTGAGTCAGTGATGTGCGCCTATAACCGCGTCAATGGCCAGCCCGCCTGCGCGAACACGTTCTTGTTGAAAGACCAACTGCGAGGCGCATGGAAGTTTAACGGCTATGTCGTTTCCGATTGCGACGCCATTGTTGACATCTTTGAAGGCCACCGCTTCGTTAAGAGCCAGGCGGAAGCTGCCGCAGCCGCGATCAAGACTGGCATGGACAATGAATGCGCCGACTACCTCACCATTACCAAGGACGACCACGACTACAAGCCGTTTATCGACGCGGTGAACAAGGGGCTGCTCACCGAGGCCGATCTCGATATTTCTTTAAAACGCCTTTTCACCGCACGCATGCGGCTCGGAATGTTCGATCCTCCGGGACAGGTTCCCTACGCGCAAACTCCAGATTCCGAAATTGACAGCGCCCCGCATCGCGAACTCGCGCTGAAGACGGCGCGCGAATCGATGGTCCTGCTGAAAAACGATGGCGTGCTCCCGCTCGCCCCGAGCGTGAAAAAAATTCTGGTTGTGGGGCCACTGGCGGAGTCCACTCAGGTGCTGCACGGCAACTACAGCGGTACTGCCTCGCACGCGGTCACCGCGCTCGAAGGCATTCGCAAGCAGTTTGCTGGAGCCCAGGTTTCGTTTCAAGCTGGCACCGACTTCCTGCGCGAGCATCCTGTGATCCCGACTTCGATGTTATCCACGGACGACGGCCAGCACGGCTTGAAGGGTGAATATTTCGCCGGAGATTTATCAGGAAAGCCGCAGGTCGTGCGAGTCGACCCGTACGTTGATCTTCAGCTTTCTCCCGCGGATTCCCATGCGCTTCCCGTGCCCGCTGACATGAAAGATTTCTCTGTGCGATGGACAGGATTCCTCACACCCGCCGAATCGGGGACTTACCATGTCGGCCTCATGGGTTCGATGCAGCGCTTGTGGATCGGCGGAAAACTTGTCATCGATGACGCCGTAGGGCACGATCCCAATCCGCAGGTGGCAAAACTGGAACTGGTGAAAGGGCATCGCTACGCAGTGAAGGTCGAATACATGGCGGGCGGCCTCATCAGCAAGCTGATCTGGCTGCCAGTCGGCGGCGATCCGCTGGTGGAAGCCGTCTCTGCCGCCCGGCAGGCGGACGCGGTTGTAGCGGTCGTGGGTATCACTTCGAAGCTCGAAGGCGAGGAAATGAAGGTCGACATACCCGGCTTCAGCGGCGGCGACCGCACCAGTCTCAACCTCCCCGCGGAAGAGGAAGCGTTGCTGGGAGCGCTGAAAGGCAGCGGCAAGCCGCTCGTCGTGGTGTTGATGAATGGCAGTGCGCTCGCGGTGAATTGGGCGAACGACCACGCCAACGCAATTCTCGACGCCTGGTACTCCGGCGAAGAAGGGGGAACGGCGATTGCGCAGACGCTGGCCGGAACCAACAATCCTGCCGGACGTTTGCCCGTGACGTTCTACAAAGGTGTAGAGCAGTTGCCCGAGTTTGAAGACTACGCGATGAAGAATCGTACCTACCGTTACTTTACGGGAGAGCCCTTGTACGGGTTCGGCTACGGGCTGAGTTACTCGAAGTTCGAATATAGTAGCTTAAAGCTATCGAGCGCCGAACTGCCAGCCGGCGATCCGCTCTCGGTCGAAGTGGACGTGAAGAACGCAAGCCCGCGGCCCGGCGACGAAGTCGTGGAACTGTATGTGAATTTTCCCCAGCTGCCGGGCACGCCGCTGCGCGCTCTGCGAGGGATGACCCGCGTTCACCTGGACGCAGGCGAGCAACGGCACGTGAAGCTGACGCTGCAGCCACGCGATCTAAGCTACGTGAACGAGGCGGGCGATCGGATCGTCGGGGCAGGAGATTATGTGATCACCGTGGGTGGAGGACAGCCGGGCACAGGAGCCGCGCAAGCCGAAACTCATTTGTCGATTCGCGGCGAGCAGCCGCTTCCGGAATGACCGACAAGAATGACCGGCGAAACGAATTTCTGCACGGGCTGCTCGGGCTACCGAGGCGATTTGCCGGGACAGGTTGCCAAGGTAAGATGAGAAGAGGCGCATTCTTCGTTGTAAGACTCTCGGCCTGCTCGTTGCATTCTTGTCGTTCCTGTTCAACGTTTCGGCGCCCGTGCGTGCCCAAGCGACTCACCCTGAATCCCCGACCAAACCAGCAGGAATAACGGCATCGACGACGGCCCCGGCCGATGCCTCCATCCGATTCTCGTACCAGCCAATCGATTTCCAGCTCGAGACCGATGAGACGCCCGAACGCCATGCGCCCGAAACCATGGCCGGAGGCGTGGCCGTGTTCGATTACAACAACGACGGCAAGCTCGACATCTTTTTCACCAACGGCGCCGACATCCATACCCTCCGCAAGTCCTCGCCGAATTCCGCAACCGTCTTTTTGAAAATGACGGCAAGGGACATTTCACCGACGTCACTGAAAAAACCGGCCCCGCCGACAGCGGCTACGACATGGGCGTGGCCGTCGGCGACTATGACAATGATGGCTACGCAGATATTTTTGTCGCCGGCGTCTACCGCAACACTCTCTATCACAACAACGGAAACGGCACCTTCACCGACGTCACCGCAAAAACCGGGCTCAACAAGCCCGACGCCGAATACGGACCGCTAGGTCGGTCGCAGCAGCATGGGTGGACGTAAACAACGACGGCCTGCTCGACCTGATCGTGATTAATTATTTGACATGGGATGTGGACCGCGAACCGCTTTGCGAAGCCCAAAAATGCGTGAACGTTTACGGCGTCGGCCGTGACAATTCCCGCGAGAATACTTTATGCAACGCCGGATAAATCTGCCGATAGGTGCCGTATCCCTGCTGCATCGTGACCGCACCCTGAGCGCCGGGACGGACTCGAGAAGCCACGCGAATCACCGCATCGCTCGCTTCGTCCACAGAGGTCCACGCGCCGGCGCCAGCTCCCGCCAGAATTGCCGCCCCGTAAGCCGCGCCCTCTTCGGCTTCCACGATTTCCACTTCGTGGGCGTAGACATCGGCTTGAATCTGTCTCCATAACGCCGAACGCGCGCCACCGCCGCCGAGCCGAATTCGCGTTACTGGAATCTTCATCTCTTCGAAGATGGTGAACGTGTCTTTCAGGCTGTAGGCAACGCCTTCCAGAATCGCGCGCACCACATGCGCTCGCGTGTGCGACGCAGTCAGCCCCAGCAACGCCGCGCGCGCGTTCGGGTCTAAGTGCGGCGTGCGCTCGCCCATCAGGTAAGGCAACCAGAAAGCGCCTGCGGAACCCTCCGGCGCGGAACCAGCTTCGTCCGCCAGAACATCATACGGATCGCGCCCATTCTGCGACTGAACTCCGAACCGATCCCGAAACCAGCGCAGAGATAATCCCGCAGCCTGGGTTACGCCCATTACGTGCCAGCGTCCCGGAACCGCGTGACAAAAAGTGTGTATGCGTCCGCGCGGGTCAAGCGCCGGACGGTCCGTGGACGCAAAGACCACGCCCGACGTGCCAATCGTGGCGCTCACCGCTCCTGCGCGCACAATGCCCATCCCCACGGCGCCCGCGGCTTGATCTCCCGCGCCCGCGACCACCGGAGTTCCGGCGCGCAATCCGGTCGCCGCGGCGCCCGCGGCTGACACGCGTCCGCAAACCTGCGGCGACTCGTAAAGTTTCGGCAGCAATTGTTCGCTGATTCCGGTCTTGCTCAAAACTTCCGCTGACCAGCGCCGGTTGGCCACGTCGAGCAGAAGCGTTCCCGAAGCATCCGCCATGTCGATGGCTCGATCTCCGGTGAGACGGAATCGTACGTAATCCTTAGGCAACATCACATGGGCCACGCGAGCCCAGTTCGACGGCTCGTTCTCGCGCACCCACAGCAGCTTGGTCAAAGTGAAATTAGTCAACGGAGGATTGCAGGTAAGTTGAATCAGCCGGCCCGGGCCGAAAATCTCGTTCAGTTCGCTGCTCTGCGCCTCGCTGCGCTGGTCGCACCAGATGACGGCATTGCGCACAACGTCATCGTTCGCATCGAGCAAAACCGCTCCATGCATTTGCCCGGAAAAACCCACGCAGGCAATTTCGTCCGCGGCCGCGTCTGCGGAACTCAGCGCCTTCCGCACTGCCACGCTGCTGGCCCTCCACCAATCGCGCGGATCCTGCTCCGCCCAGCCTGGGCTCGGGCTGGCGAATGCCGCGTGCTCTTCCGACCCGGAAGCAATCACCTTCCCATGTTCATCGATCACCAGCGCCCGCGTGCCGGTGGTCCCTACATCAACGCCGAGAAATCTGATGTTCCCCTCCTCGTGTCTCACTTAGGCGAAATGTTTTTGCGCGCAATCTTCTCACGCGACATCCTCCGCAGCCTCCTGCGCCGGCCGTTGCGCCGGAGCGTCGCGCTGCACTCCCGCTCGCTCCGATTGCGCGCGCAGGTTTGCAGCACCCTTGGCCTTGGTCATGGGACTCACGCCAGGGTTATCGTGCAAGGCCCGGTGAACGGTTCCAGGGGAGATGCCGAGCGCCTTGCCGATATCCAAAAGAGTCGCGGGACGTTTACCCATTTATTCAGCTCGCGCCAATCGGCTGATCCGCGCCGGAAGAAGTATGCCGCGAACGGCCTTCCCTTTTGGGGTCAGGAATGGCCAACCGCGGCGATTGTAAACGTTTACGCAAGTTTCGCCAAGCGGAACAGACTACGCGAGGACGCGCCAATTCCGCAGCTATTCTTCTGGACAGCAGAGAAAAGGCTAATAGATGCCGGCGCTGACCGATCCTGAGAACCTGCGCTTACTTCGCCGGCCAAACCTGGAAGCGATTAGCTCTCACGAATCGGCTGTTAGCATGTCGCCGGAGGGGCTTGGTGCCAATTGCCGCATCCAAGCGCTGAGTACACATATTTATTTCGCGAACCGCCGAACGCTAAAGGAAATTGGCAGCCCCACCACCACCATGTGCACAATCAGCCCCTGCAGCACGTCATGCAGTTCGTAAGGGCCCCTATCTTGAAGCGCGGAGAGCGGCAACACGATGTAGCCCATCACCAGTTCAACCGCGATGCCATAGCACAAACCACATACCACCGGGTGCTCCGTCAGGAAAGCCAGCTTGCGGCTTGCAACTTAGTACACCGCCGTCGCAGAGAACGCGATAAAGAAGTGGAGCAGGACTCCCAGGACATAGGTGGCTGCGCTTCCATGCAAAGCCCCGCGCCCCAGCAGGCCTGCGGCAATAACTAGCGGAACTCTGCGTCCAAACAGGATGAATGCTTGTGTGAGGTCCAAAGTCCCGGCAATCAGCCCGCCCATGGCGATTGCCAACAAAGCGCTTCGTTTCCCCGATGGCCAAAGTGCAGGATCTCCAGTCATTCAAGTTCCCGTTTTATGCCTATGACTTTTGTGGCTCGCCGACGCAGGTCTACGATACCCAGGTTAGACGCGCGAAGTCCTGAACCGGGCCTGAAACATCCTGAATATTTCTGCGATGACTCTGCATGGGTAAGACCCACGCAGTTAATCCGTGCCAGCAACGGCTAGTGGGTCTGGTCTGAAACCTACGACCGGTGTTCGAACGAGGTCGTTCAAGCCTTTAGTCTCCCACTGCCACGCTTGGCTTTACGTCGATCATTCTCACAACATCCGCCACCCGCCGGTACGATTGCAGCCTGTCCTCATGGTCGTAGGTGTCGGTGACAATGATGACCTCGTCGGCTCCAGTTTCATCCGCCAACTTCTCAAGACCCGCTTTCACCGTGGCATTCGATCCCACGATCGCCGCACGCAGTCTGTTCGCCACCGCTGCCCGCTCACCGTCGTCCTGCCACAGCCCCTCCATGGAATCCACGGGCGGCAACAATTCCACAGGTTGGTTTCTTATCAGTCGCAAAAAACGCTGCTGCGGGGTCGTGAACAGCCGGCGGGCTGCAGCATCCGTCTCTGCCGCAATCACCTGCACTGCTGCCATGAAGTACGGCTTCCGGAGTACTTCGCTGGGGCGGAATTCCTCGCGGTAGAGCTGCGCCGCTACGAACAGATACTCAGGAGCAAAGTGCGCGGCGAATGCGAATGGCAACCCCTGCATCGCGGCCAGTTGCGCGCTGAAGCCGCTCGACCCCAGCAATGTGATGGGTACCTTGCTCCCCTGTCCCGGAATCGCCTTGACCGCCTGCCCCGGCCTCTCGGGCCCCAAGTATGCCTGGAGCTCATCCAGGAGCGCAGGGAAATCGTCGCCACTCTGCTTCGAATCCCTTCGCAGTGCGCGCATCGTTTGAAAGTCTCCGCCCGGAGCGCGTCCCAGTCCCAGATCGATTCGGCCGGGATATAGCGCTTCCAGCGTCCCGAACTGTTCCGCCACCACGAGAGGGGCATGGTTCGGCAGCATTACTCCACCGCTGCCCACCCGAATCGTCTTCGTCGCACCTGCCACATGGCCGATCAGCACCGGCGTGGCGGAGCAAGCCAGTCCAGAAATGGAGTGATGTTCCGCCAGCCAGTAGCGCTGGTATCCCCACGCTTCCACGTGTTGTGCCAGGTCTACCGACCGGGCGATTGCGCTGCCTGCGGACTCCCCTGTCCGCATGCCGACAAGATCCAGTACCGAAACCGCTAATCCATTGCCCATGCTGATTGGATGAGACAGAAGGGAAAGTGATGCGACCTGGTCAAATTTCAAGATGCGTCGCGGCAGGCCGCCCGAACCGTGGACCGGCAAACTGAGGCAGCAGACGGGCCCCGAGTGCCCGAACCTTCCGCCGGGATTTGGGACACCCCCCGCCGATTTCGCGCCTTAGCAGATACCCGCTCTGCAGTGGCGGCTACCTGCCGCTGTCCTTGGCCGACATCTGGAACAGCTCGCACTGTGCGCGACGGAGATCGATCTTTTCTACGGGAGGGGAAGCAGCTAACAGTTCGGCCACCCGCAAGCCTCGCAAATATGCAATCTCGTGTCCGGCGGGCGCGTGAAGCTTCGCGGCATAATCCTTTCCGGCCTGTTCGGCCTCGGCGCGAACGCGCATAACCGGCCCGCGGACAAGCACGGTTCCGCTGTCGGCAATGGCCCGTTGAAAAAGTCCTTTCGACAGTGGCGAGGTCATCAGCAACCCGATGTCCTGCGCTCCCGCCGACTGTCCGAACAGGGTGACCCGGCCGGGATCGCCGCCAAAGTTCGCGATGTTCTCCTGCACCCAGCGCAGCGCCGCAATCTGGTCCAGCAGGCCGCATTCCCCCGACGCGTGATGCGCCGATTCCGCGGCCAACTCCGGATGCGCCAGAAAACCCAAAATCCCCAGACGATAGTTGACCGTGACGACGATGACATCATGGCCGGCCAGCGCCGTCCCGTGATAGCCGAACGAGGCCGTGCCGCCCATGTTCGCGCCCTCGTGCAGCCATACCATCACCGCCTTCGGCGAGGACACCGGCCACTCCGGGGTCCACACATTCAGGTAGAGGCAGTCCTCGGAGCCGCGCGCCGCCGCATCATGGTTCCATGCAGCATCGATCTGCGCACAGGAGGGCTCGAAGTCCGTGGCTTCTCGGATCCCGCTCCAGGGCTTGACCGGCGCCGGCTCGCGCCACCGCAGATCTCCCACCGGAGGCTCGGCGAAGGGCAGACCAAGGAATGCCGCGCCATCGGGCTTCGGCAATACCAGGCCGCGTACCTTCCCTCCGGTAATGGATACTACGGGCCCGCTTGCGGGGGCCTGCGCCAAAACAGATGTGCCGACGACAAGGCCAAAGAAAAGAAGGAAAAGAATATATAGCTGCTTCGTCATCGCGAGCGCCAGAAACAATTTCTTGACCAGCAGCGTATCAGGATCGGAGGCGCGCCGACCTTCGCTAGCCAATCCCGGCGATAGCAGCCTCTTCTTTAATCACCACATCCTTGGGAAGCTGGTCGGTGCTCCCTGCCGTAGTGTGCTACGTGAACTGTCCGAGCGCAGGGGCCCGAAAGGAGAACGGGAGATTTTCTCCATCATGCTGATGAAGGACGCCTGATCCGAAAACAGATCGCTGACTGCATCTCCATTTTCTTCAGATTATAAATGGGGAATGTCCGGCCACCAGTGACACCGGTCACGGCGCGCAATCCACCCGGCCTGCCCGCTCAGTCTTAGCTCCAGGCGCATCGTCAAGAATCCCCAAATGGTAAAGCTGGGGATCCCTCGAGATACACTCGACGAAATCGCCCTAGGACGGATGCATCGTTTCCGGCGGAACAAATTTGTAGCCGACTCCGTGAACGGTTCGAATAAGAGTGGGACGGTCAGGATCGTTCTCGATTTTCTGTCGCAGTCTTACGATGCAATTGTCGACAGCGCGGCGACTAGAGCGTTTCCGTTCCGGCCACAAGGAGCCGATTAGTCTTTGGCGAGAAACGACAACTCTCGGCCTGGAAACCAAGAACTTCAGCACTTTGAACTCCCGAACAGTCAGCCTAATAGGTTGATCAGCCCGACTAAGCTCCATCTTTGGAAAATCCAGGAAGAATTCCCCAAAATGCGCCCCCTGACTAATTCTCCGCAATTGAAGAGCGTTCGTGCTCGGGTGTGCAGTTGCCATGCAATCAGCCTTGTCACACAAGTTAGCTTTGGCACCCAGTTGCCTTGTCACGAAAAGGTCATATTGTTGTTAAATCCGCGCAGTTGGAATGACCCCTCAAATTCCGGATTACCCAGGTAGGGTGCTCTAGCACCGTGACAATCGTTGCAATATCGCGGGATGAAGGACGGTTGCGTCGCGGAACTGGATACCTGAAGTTGTGGAAGAGCCGACCTCTCGGCTCTTAACTGAATTGTTTGACAAAGGGATTTACGCCCCCTTGAAACATTCGATCTCCAACAAGACAAGACCACAAACGATCGAGCGGCTGGGACATTCCTACCGCGTAGATCTTGTCAGGTCTCGCCAGTGCGGCAATTCCCAGAGATATCTCAACCCAGCGCCAGCGTGAAAACTGAGCCGTTGAATCGTGAATGCGATGTCCAACCAACGCGCTTGTACTCGAGTCCATGGCCGATTCTTGACCGGCGCAAGAAATGTGGAAGGTTGTTTCCCCGGGATCTTCCAGGGCATCAGCCCGTGCCGTAGGGAATCCCGCCTTGCGCGACGGTCCGGGATGTATTCTCCACTGATGAACAACGAGAGTTTCGAGTCGGGAAAGACCTTTGATTTATGGGGTGGACGTTCTCCCAGAGCCCAGCTATGGCCATAGTTGTCAAGCCACAAACGCGCACTGGGGCGGAGGAATTGTCTCCAGTGTTGAGCTACCTCAGGCATCGGAGCGGAAAACACGTTGGCCGACAGTTCGAGCGCTATCGTTGAGAATTCCGCGAGCTGCGGTGCGCCCTCCAGACGCTGGCCGAACTGCTTCCAAAATGATGAATCTTGCGATCGTTTCTCCATGAAGCGTCCAATCTCAAAAAACCAAGAAAGCTTTGCCCAGTAGGACAACACATGTTGGAAGGCGTGTAGTACCTGGAGGAGCAGAGTGTCTTCGTCACTCAGAACTGGGAACCGCAGCCCGCCCCATTCTTTCGATTTGGGGCTATTGAGGACGAATGCAGGCTCTTCGAATGGTACGTGGTGCGTCACTTCCTCCCAGATGCCCGCATGCAACTCAACCATGGGAGTCGTTTCCACGTTGTAGGGACTATCGAATTGGGAGGGAACCCGCCGTAGTGGACGTTCGAAGGCAAATTCCTGCGCGGCGGCGCTACGCCGTGCTTCATACCCCAACTCCAAAAGCACACTCTGTGCGGTGCGGAGAGACTGCCTGGCGACCAGATAGTCAAGGTCACACTGCGTTCGCAAGTGAGGGTTGCTGCAAAACTCTGGCCACAGCGAAAAGCCTTTGATCACAACATACTGAACGCCCGCCTGATCAAGCTTTTCATTGATACAACCAGTCTCGTAAAGGAGATGGTCAACCCGGCGACTGTTGTCGGCAAGATTCTGTTCGAAACGAGCTAGCACCTGGGCGGGAAGCACCTCGCTAGCCCCACAATCTCTTAGCTGTTGCAGTAGATAGAGTGTGAGACCGGCCCGATCGATCCATCCCATCGTCCGTTCCCAGTCAAGTGGTGCGAATCTTGCCAACCGCCCAAAGTCAGCAGATGTTCCCGACAATTGCAGGCAACCGATGATGGCCTCGGCCAACTTCAGGTTCATCATTACCGCTTTCCTTCCGGTAAGAGCGATAGGAAACCTGGAAGGAAGGCTTCGACAAACAACGTTCGGTCACTGACTAGCGCTTCCGACAAGAAAGAGACTCCTTTGCGCGTCCGCTCGTCGTACGCTAGAAAGCTGTGTTGGCCGATGGTCACGAATGATATGCCGTCATCACTGATACGGCGACTACTCAAGGCGACGGACTCCAATGCGTCATCTGTCTCTGGTTCTGTCACGATTCTCCAGGAGCAGTCTGGTTGGCCAACATCGGCTTGCTCGCATTCTCGCGCAAGGTCAGCGATTCGACCGAACAGATCTGGACAATTTGTGGCAAAGGAGATCACTTTCCCAAACACATTGAATGTGCTCTGCAGTTGCGTGAGAGCGAATCTGTTGACTAGATCGATTGGCATGGGGGGTCGCTATTCTTCGCTGCGTTTTCAGTCAGAGCCACAGATCTCCGCCAGCAATCGCGCCAACGGCTCAGGTCTCAAGTCGTGCCGCACCACCCAGCATTCTCGATCCACCAGACGATTGATGGTTTCCAACTGAAATTCGTATTGATCAAAGATGACCGGGGGCATCATCTCCAAATCGGCAACCAGGCGGGATGCGGCCTCCCCTGAACTCAAAGGCTTGATCACGGGCGATGAATCCACTTTCCTCTCCAGGAAAACCAGCCAGCGAGGTGTACTGCTCAAACACCGTTCTACTTTGGAAATCTCGGTTGGTTCCACGTTGAGCGCCCACTCTCCGTTCAAGGACAGGACCGGATCGAGTGCGACTAGCTCAGGAAAGTAGCTCACCGCATCGGGAAGCAACTTCGCCGGAGTGGGTAGACCCCAGGCTCGCATTCCCGCACCGGTGCGCGACAAATAGGTACAGTCATCCGAAAGATAAGCAAAACCATTTCGAGACAATGACAATGCCATGGTCGATTTTCCGGCTCCCGATTCCCCGCCGAGAAGAAGTCCTGATCCACCCTTGACCACACACGCACAATGAACGGGAGTTACTCCAATCGATGCGCTGACAATACCCAGCAGGACAGGCAACACCGTCTGCTTCCAATAGCGCAGATCGTGGGTTAGCGCAGGAGAGAATGATCCGATCACGCGGCGACTCATTTGGTCCACCAGCATCGAGTCGCAGGGACCGTACGTCGCATAGTACAGATGATCCAGAGCTCTAAAATGCGGGGTTGCCCAGCGGGGTGCATCGTTGATGGCAAAGTCAATGTGGAACCGTAGGTGCAAATCTGGTTGCTGTTCGGCGCCCGCTGGGTCGAAAGTTTCCTGCATCGCCTGAAGAATTTCCTCGGAATTGGATCTCAGATCCCAGATTGAACCGGCGACGAAGAAGCGCGCTCCGAGAGGAAGATTGTCGTTGGCTAAATTGATGACTCTGTTAGCGGGATCGACGACTTGCATTCAAGCGCACCCACACAAAAGCGCGGAAGACAAATCTAGCGTCGCCGAAGCCGTGGTTCGTCACAAGATTGTCAAATTGTTGTCAATTCCGCGGTCGCGCCGAGACGGAGTTATTGATTCCACTCATCTTGTCGGTTGTTCTGTTCTTCCGGCCAGAATTAAAGTAGGTCGGAGCACGAGGCGGCTACTTCCGTTCCCAGAGCTCGTCTTGATCGGAGAAGATTTGCACGCGCACGTATCGTTCCCGAATGTAGTTGCGAAGAGGAGCGATAGCTTGTTCCGTTGAGCGGTCGAATTGATCGGCAGCGTCAAGGCGCGGCGACCATAGAACGAATTGCAACTTTTTCGCTTCCAATTGTTGTACCGTCCGTTCGATTTGCTCGGGCCGCGTCTGCTGATTTGTTTCCACGGCATCCATGAACAGGGGATTCCGCAACTGTAGAGGAAGGTAGATACTGGGACCCGCGGCCTGGAATAGGAACTGCCCAGGTTCCGTATGGCGCATCATCGACTGCAACTTGCCGTAGGTGCCTGGAGAAACAGCAGTCTTTCCGCCAGGAGTTTCGATCATCACATACCCACTCCGGTACCTGAAGAGAGTCTGGTGAATCGCAGTTGCGGAAATCAAGATCCACATTATGACGAGCGCATAACGCCGTACCCTGTGTGTACGACCGACTGTCCATACCAACAGGATTATGCCCGGCAAGGACACTGCGTAGAGCCGAAGCCAATTCAGACTAGAGGCCACTTCCATAAGGAGAAAAAGGCCAACCAGCGTCAGAAGCGTGGCCGGCTGCCATCGGAACGTCGGATTCCTCCGATCACGCCAGCATCGCCACAGGGCAAGCACATAGATGATTGGAAGAAAGGCGTAGATAAAAAGGTAGGGAGCGAGTCCCGGCAGCGTGACTAAGGAAACAGGTTCTGGCAACCCCATGAACTGGCTCATTAGCCCGTGCACCATGAACCGCCTCACGTAAGTGATCTGGTCATACCATAGCTGCCTCGCACCAACCGTCGCAATGAACCAGGAATTCAGAGTAATCAGCACGACGGCGAAGGCCACGAAAAGCGCGAACTCACTGCGAGCCAGGTCGCGCCACGTTTCTCTTGCTTGTGAACGCTTCCATAAGAGGAATATCGCAAAGGCAAGCAACGCCGCCACGCCGCGGGTTTGCGTGAAGAACGATGCCACACCCAGCAGGGCGGCGGCCGCGACGATTGTCCATCTCGCAGCTTTTGGTGTTTGCCCTATTCTCACAGCACTCATTACAGCAAGAATGCTGAACCAGTGATGGGTGCCATTGAGAGCCTTGCCATATATCAATATCAAGAACAGTAACGCCGAACACAAAGCGGCGGGCCTGTGTTCGATGACCTCGCCTGCAACCTCGTAACATATCCACGTTAGTGCGACGCCGAGGACGAGTACGGACATATTCGTGACCCAGATGTAAGGTCCGAAAAGTTTGAACATCACGAGATAGAACAGATCTGTACCAGGAGGGGTGAACTGAAAGAAATCTCGATAGGGCTGGTCACCGTACAACATGCGCTGGCCATCCATCCAGAAATACGCTTGATCTCCGCCCAGCAGAAAGGGAGCGTTTGGGAGGGCAAATAAATTCAAGTAAAGGTAGGCCGCTGCAATCAGCAACAAGATGACCCTGAACCGATCGGTGCTGCGTCCTGTAAAGCCATCGGTTCCCGCGCCTACGAGCGATTGCATGCTTGCCAACCTGACCGTTGAACGACTCTTCGATATAGCTCCTCGAATTGGGCAGCCGTCCAGTCGGCGCTGTAAGTGCGAGCAAAGTCCTGCGCTGCCAGGGCGAGAGCCTCGCGTCGCCGGGAATTCTCCAGCAGTTCTACGATGCCCTTCGCCAGGGCGCCGGGATCACTGACGGGTACAGCGACAGCCGCTCGAGGAGCCATTTCCGCGACAATTCCGACGTTGGTTCCGACCGTGGGGACTCCAGCCGCAGATGCCTCCAGCACGGCCGCACCCATGCTTTCATGAAGTGATGATTGCACGAACAAATGCGCTTGGTGATAAAAGGGCAGGATCTCGTCAATGGTCAGGACCCCGTGGAACCGAACTATATCCGCAATTCCCAAGTTACGAGCTAGCTCCTGTACGCGCCCGTTCAGAGCGTCCACTCCGATGCAATCCAGCACGATGTGGGGGCATACGTCGGCCACTTGCCGAACTGCTCGCAGCAGTGTCTCCTGGTTTTTCACCTCGTTCAACCCCGCGACATGCACAAGCCGCCGGGGCTCGCCGCACGCAGGTTTGACCGATCCCCGGAATATTGTCGTATCAACTCCAGTCGGAAGCCATTGGATGTCGGGACGAATCCCGGTCGCCGCGCGCATGACATACATGCTTGGCGCCGAAACCGCACTTGCCGTCCGCAAGGTCGCGGACATCGTGATCCGGCTTCGGAGGGTCCTCATCCCACCGTAGCGAATTGTCGGCAGCCAAACCAATTCTCCCCCGCCGATGCTCACGACAACCGGCATGCGTAACAGGGAGCCGGCCGCGACGGCCAGAGATCCCTGGGGAAACACCCAAAAAGCATGCAGCAGATCGAATCCACTGCCGGCGGCACGCAGAGCAGACATCAATTTCCGTAACGTGACGGCTGCCCAGGATAGACGGGTGCGCGCTTTGATCAATCCCAGGCTTACAACTCGGGCGCCGAGCAACTCGTATTCCGAGGGCTCGGCGTTCGGATCAAGGCTAACAACAACAACTTCATGTCGACTCGCGAGGCGCTCGATCAGCGCGAGCAGGACGGGGATAACGAGGATGCGGCCACTACGATCGACCCCACCTGGAACGATAAGGCCGATTTTCATGCGGGGTTCTGCCGTGCCGCGATCACTTCGCGGTATGCACGCATTGAGTCGCGGGCGATCGCTTTATAGCTCAATTGCGACTGAAAAAAACAGTGGACTTTGTGGGAGAGCTGCTCCATCGGTTGACGCACGACCTCCAGGAACTTCTCAGCAAAGGACTCGGGGCTCCCGGGACGCCAACAGGCTCCAACGCGTCCGTCATCGGTCATTACGCGGAAGGATGGAATATCGGTTACCACCGGCACGACTCCACAAGCCATCGCCTCAGCCAGCGAAAACCCACTCCCCTCGTGGTGACTGCCAAGGACGAAGTAATCCGAACTGTTATAGATGTCCTCCAACTGCGAGTGTTCAATCCTGCCCAGCAGAGTCACCGCCTCAGAAAGAGCCCTGCTGGCCAAGATGCGTTCCCTGACTGCCGGCAACATGTCTGCAGTTCCGTAGGCCATATACAGCCTTGCTTGCGGCAACTGCTGCAGGATACGCATGAATCCTTCCAGGACGGTGAGAGGATCTTTCAGCGGTATGAGCCGCCCCACCCATAACACGACAGGATTGCCGGCCATCTTCGTGCGGGCCCGGGCGGTAACCCGGTCCTGATATCGGAAATTGTTAGACCCTTCCATGATCTGGAAGATTGATTGGCGCTTCGAGATCAGGCCGTGGTCGACCCACCAAGTCGCCAGATCGTGCGCCGCGAAGAAGAAGCCGTCCGCAGCCCGCAAACCCCAGCGCTGCAGAGGCCGGACGAACGCCGGCCAAGGTCCGTCCGCGTGATGCTGGACAACTATGGAGCAGTTTGGCGGGAGGGCGTTCCTCAACGCTCGCAATTGCAAAGGATAGAGCAAGCCATTCAAATGAACCGCGGTCTGAAGCGGTTCCGAGACGTGACCGGGCATGCAAACAGCTCGCACGGACGAGTGGAACGAACCGGGAATCTGCCACTTGCGCAGGGCCGGCGTGCAGGAATCCGCGCGAAAGCAAAAACGGATGTCGCTGTCCGAGAAGTCTAGATTGGTATGGAACCTTTGCATTATCGTAATTCTTACTCCTTCATCTTGCAGGGCTTTCGCGAATGGTCTGATCGTCGCATAGCGTTCGAGAAGCGATTCCGGCGTAGTCAAGTCCGGCTCGTAAAAATAGATTAATGGCACGATATGAAGAGGGACCATGATTTCGTGCAAGTCGCTGTAATCCACCCTTTCCGAAACAAGATTTCAAGAACGAGATTTCAAGCAACTCTCGTTGCTGGAACGAGAGGTTGCGTCTGTTGCCTGCGTGCCTGATAAAAGCCTTGTACAAACGACAGCTGCAAACCGTGAGATCGAAGATGGTTCACTTCGGTCCGACAAATAAACAATTTATGACTTCCCATTGCGCGGACTTCTTCGATCTCCATTTCTTTCACGCTGAGAGCAAACTCTGGAATGGGCAGTCCGAAGGCTGGCGAGGTCGTCAAATCAAATGAGATCTGATTCCAACGGAAGTCGGTTTTCTTGTGGTTCTTTCCCAACGCGTAAGCGATTGAGATTTGCTCGACGGGAACACCGCTAAGAGCAACCCTGCGAGAACGTTCCATAAGGGAAACAGCGGTACTGGTTCCGTGCAAGGCCAGCGTGAAGTGTTGTCCACCAATGGGGCCGATAAGATCCATCGGAAAAATGTTGCCCACATCTCCATCCACGACGCTGACAAGAACGACAGGCCGGGGGCAGATGTAGAAGGTGGAAAGTGCAAACAATTCACGAATAATCATCCGTGTTTCTGGCGGGGTCGGACCCTTGGCTACACGACGTTGCTGACGGGCAAAATCCAGGTAGCGCCTCCAAACCACGCTTCTGGGCAAGCATCGGTTCGTTGAGCGCGATCCCCTGAACAGGCAAAGTGCCCGGTCGCCGATGCGGATCGTCTCGGCGTAAGAGAGTCGAATTTCACCGAGCAAGCGGTTGTCCCCGGAGTGATCACTGAAACTCATGACCGGATGGGCACGTTCGATGGTAGCCGCGTCGGGAATGCGCTCAAGCCCGATGCCCACCGTGAACGGCCGCGCGGCTACGATTACATTCGTGTCAGTGACATCCAACGGTGTACCAAGTCCGCGCAACCAGACTCGGACCTCCGATTGCGGATATTTCAAACCGACGGTGCAGAACTGGGGAATGGGTGGACCAAACACGAACTGCCTCAAAACTGTTCGCGCCCGGCGGATTGTGAGCATCGTTGAAGGTCTCACGAAGAACAGAGATGGCCTGACGGAAATTCCTCACCGAGGCGCTCGAACTGCAACAGGACACAATCTCCCAGGCTTCGAAAAACCGGAGCGCGATTCAGGTAACGGTCTATCTTCGCCAGACTGCCGACCACTCCCGGAACCCTTCGCGCGACTGGTTCGAGGCAAGAGGGTGGCACGGCAACTCCGACTCCCGTCCACCCTCGCAGCCGGAACTCAGGGGCGAACATCCGCCTCATGTGGCTAACGGACGGATAGTGAACCGAGACCGCTCCCTGCGCAGAGATACGCGTTGTCGGTCTTCGCTTAAAACTGCGCAGGGCAACGGCAGGCTTGCCCTGAGCCAGGTACCACGCCATTTCCCAGAGAGAAAACCTTCCCACCATACACAGCAGAGTCTTAGCGCTCGGCTTCAAGAGGCGAGCGAGATCGCGCGCAGCTTGAGAGATATCCTGCACGCAATTGAGACCTGAAAAGTTGGAGAAAGCCCCATCGAAAGGGGCCTCACCGGCCAGCGAGCCTATCTCCTCGGTGGCCAGCATTCGAAAATCGACGAGCGCGCCCAGGCCCGTTGCGCCCAGCCGCTTCCGGGCAGTATCGATCATTCTTGAGGAGAGGTCGCAGGCGACCACATGAACACCGCGCCCAGCAAGATGGACGGCATCAACCCCCGTACCGCAATTTAATTCCAGGATCCGCATTCCAGCCTGGAAATGTTTGTCCAGTTCGCGCCAGACAGCATCTCGC
>Ga0181537_10000506_pt1 | contig 36669 bp, 39 predicted proteins | sample PEATcosm2014_Bin_39_FD_119765 | JGI IMG/M metagenome (GOLD analysis project Ga0181537, IMG submission 119765) | Peatland microbial communities from MTU Mesocosm Facility, Houghton, MI, USA - PEATcosm2014_Bin23_10_metaG | ecosystem: Environmental > Terrestrial > Soil > Wetlands > Peat | place... | reverse complement strand
GCACGTTGTTGGTGGTCATGCCGTATTTGAGGCAATGCACGCCGCCGGAATTCTCCGCAACATTGCCGCCAATGGTGCAGGCGATCTGCGATGACGGATCGGGCGCGTAATAGAAGCCGGCCTGCTCGACCGCCTGCGACACCGCGAGATTGGTCACGCCCGGCTCGACCACGGCGACGCGGTTGTCAAAATCGATCTCGCGGATGCGGTTGAACTTGGACAGCCCGAGGAGCACGCCATCGCCGAGCGGCAGCGCGCCGCCGGACAGCGAGGTGCCGGCGCCGCGCGGTACCACTTTGATGCCTTCGCGGTGGCAGTAAGCGAGCACGGCCGCGACCTGCGCGGTGGTTTCCGGCAGCACCACCACCATCGGCAATTGGCGATAGGCGGTGAGCCCGTCGCTCTCGTAAGGCCGCATGCCAGGCTCCGACGCGATGACACCTTCGCCCGGCACGATGCGCTTGAGCGCGGCCACGATTGTTGCGCGGCGCGCCAGCACGGCGTCATCGAATAGCGGCATCAACAGCGCCATCGGAACCTCTTTTCGCGAGCATTATAGCGAAGGATTACGGCCAATGGGGGCGCGGCAAACTAGCGGCGGTTGACAGGCTGCACCGGCCTCGCTTGAACAGCAGCGCGCGGGCGGCGCGATCCGGAGAAGAATTTCGCAATGACAAAAACGATAATTGCCGCGGCATTGATCGCCGCGGCGGCAAGCCCTGCTTTGGCGCAGGACGCATCCAAGGGCGAGCAGGTGTTTGCGCGATGCGCGCCCTGCCACGCCGTCGGCCCCAATGCGGAGAACAAGCTCGGGCCGGAGCTTAACGGTCTCGACGGGCGGCATTCCGGCATGGCGGCGAATTTCAGTTATTCCGACGCCAACAAGAACTCGGGAATTGTCTGGGGCGAAGCGACATTCAAGCAATACATCAAAAGTCCGAGCGCCATGATCCCGGACACCAAGATGTTCTTTGCCGGGGTCAAAAACGATCAGGAAATTAACGATCTATGGGCCTATCTCAAGCAGTTCGACGCCACCGGCAATATCAAGAAATAACGCGCGAAGCGCGGCGCTTGATCTGGCGCAAGGACCGCCGTCCAATAGGGGCTAAATACTCCACAGGCCGGCACACAGGGAAAACGCCATGATCAAGGATATTGTCGTCAATCTCAGCGTCGGTCCGGACGGGGGCCCCGCCGGCGATTATGCGGTCTCGGTCGCGAGCGCCCTGGACGCGCATCTGACCGGCATCGCATTTCTCTACGATCCGATCGTTCCGGTATCGGCCGCGGGCTACATCCCGGCCGAGGTGATCGAGACGCAAACGGCCGACAATGAAGCCGCGGCAAAAGCCGCGATCGACCGTTTCTCCGCGGCTACCAAGCGCCAGGGCCTTTCCGCCGAACCGCTGACGCTGTCGGCAAGCCTCGCCGGCGCCGGCGACCAGTTCAGCCGCATCGCGCGGCGATTCGATCTCGCCATTGTCGGGCAGGCCGAGCCGGAAGCGAGCTCGGTGGAAGAGATCATCGCCGAAGCCGCGCTGTTCGAATCCGGACGGCCGGTGATCCTGGTGCCCTATATCCAGAAAGCGCCGCTCAAGCTCGACAATGTCATGGCGTGCTGGGACGGCAGCAAGTCTGCGGCGCGCGCCATCGCCGACGCCATGCCGCTTCTGACCAAAGCCGGCAGTGTCGAACTCGTCATCATCACCAGCGAGCGCGGCAAGCAGGACGAGATCGAGGGTGCCGATATGGGCCAGCATCTCGCCCGCCACGGCTTGAAGGTCGACGTCAACCGCATCCCCGGTGGCGGCATCGACGTCGCCGACGCGTTGCTTTCGCACGCAGCCGACAGCGGCGCTGACTTCATGGTGATGGGCGGCTACGGCCATTCGCGCTTACGCGAATTCATACTCGGCGGCGTGACCCATTCGATCTTTAAGTCGATGACGGTGCCGGCGCTGTTATCGCATTAGCATTCGACGGGCCGTCAGCAACCGAGGCAACATGGCATTCAAGCTTTACAACGCGCCGCAATCGACCTGCAGCCAGCGCGTCCGTTTCACGCTCAACGCCAAGAACCTTTCGTTCTCCGAGGTCAAGCTCGATCTGCTTGCCGGCGATCAGCTCAAGCCGGATTATCTGGCGCTCAATCCCAATGGTGTGGTGCCGACGCTCGATCATGACGGCGCGATTGTGATCGATTCCTCGGTGATCATGGAATATCTCGACGAGATCGCACCCTCGCCCGTCGAGTTCACGCCGCACGATCCGGTCAGGCGCGCGAAAATGCGCACGCTGTTGCATTTCATCGACGAAATGCCGGCGGCGGCGGTGCGGGTGCCGACGTTCAATCTCGCCTTCCAGCCGCGCTTCGCCAAAATGAGCGAAGACGAATTCGTCGCTTTTGCCGAATCCAAGCCACTGCGCCGCGAATTCATGCTGGCAATGGGCCGCAAGGGCTTTCCACAGAAGGACGTGGACGATGCCTTGGCGCGGCTGCGCCGTACCTATGAACGCATGGACGCGGAGATCGAAACGAGCGGCGGTCCGTGGCTTCTCGGCCACGACATTTCGCTTGCCGATATCGCGGTGATGCCGGCGCTGGTGCGCATGGCCGATCTCGGCCGCGAGAGCGATTGGCAGGATTTGCCGCGGGTTAAGCGCTGGTTCGACAACATCCGCGCCCATCCGGCCTTCGCGCCGACCTATTACCCCGGCTCGCTCTTGACCGAGCGCTTTCCGCATCTGCGCGAAGCGTTATCGGCCTAGGGCGCGGCGTCCGCCGGCAGCGCGGTTTGCACGACAATCCCGCGCGCGCGTGCATCGGCAACGCCGAGCGCACGCAAGGCAATCAGCGTCAGCGACTGCACCAGTTCGCGCTCGCGGCCGGCTGCATCTTCGGCGAGCGGGCCGATCAGCGTTTCGATCAGAAGACCGGTCAACGCCTTCCCGGAGCGCGCCGCCTCCTGCTCCGGCAAATGATGGCCGGAGAGCGCCGCGGCAATGCGCGCGGAAAATTCCGCGGCCAGCGCTGTGCGAAACGGCAACCGCACCGCGTCGATATCGGCGTCGACCGGTTCGGCGATGGCCGCAAAAGTCATCCGGCGGTTGCGCAGCGCGCGGGCTGCGAAAGTCATGATAGCGGCGGCAAGCGCAGACAGCGGACCGGGCGCGACATCGGCGGCGCGGCGCAACGCACCAATCTCGCGGTCGGAGATTTCAGTGAGCAAAGCCGCGACCAGATCGGTCTTGCCGGGAAAATAACGATAGACGGTACCGGCCGCGATGCCAGCGCGCGCAGCGACGGGCGCGATCTGCACCGCCGCCATGCCGCCTTCGCTCGCCGCTGCGCGTGCCGCACTGACGATCGCTGCGTGCCGGGCGGCGAGCCGGCGTGCGACATTCTCCGTGTGGCGATAGGGCATTGGCGAATCTTAAGCGTCGTCGCAGTTAGATCGCGAATAAGGAATCGCACAACAACTGAACCACGATTCAATTGGTGCGGCAATGCGCGCCGATCAGACTGGAATCGTTACTTCTTTTCCGCCAGCGACTTGGCGCGGATTTTGGCAATCGTCATGGTCGGCGTGATCGCTTCGGGATCGACCGCGAGCCGCACGATCGCCGGCTTGCCGGAGACCTGCGCCGCTTTGAACGCCGCGGGAAAATCCTCGGTGCGCTCGACCGACACGCCGAAGCCACCGAAGGCGCGCGCATAGCCGGAGAAATCCGGATTGCGCAATTCGGTCGCCGAGATGCGGCCGGGATATTCACGCTCCTGATGCATGCGGATGGTGCCGTACATGCCGTTGTCGACGATGATGGTGGTGAACGGCAGATTGTATTGCACGGCTGTCGCGAATTCCTGGCCGTTCATGAGAAAATCGCCGTCGCCGGCGAGGCAGACGACTGTGCGTTCCGGATAAAGCCGCTTCATCGCCACCGCTGCCGGCACGCCATAGCCCATCGAGCCGGAAGCCGGCGCGATATGGGTGCCGAAGCGACGGAAGCGGAAGAAGCGATGAATCCAGGCGGAGTAATTGCCTGCGCCGTTGCACAGGATGGCGTCGGCGGGAAGATTCTCGCGCAGCCACACCATAACCGCGCCGAAATTCACGGCGCCCGGCTGCTCGGTCGGCTTGTCCGTCCATTCGCGATAGTCCGCATTCGCGGAGACAGCGTCGCCTTTCGGCACGCGCGCAAATTCCAGTTTCTCCAGCGCTGCGGCAAACGCCGTCGGTGTCGCGTTAATCGCCAGATGCGGGCTATAGACGCGGCCGAGTTCCTCGGCGCCGGGATACACATGGACGAAAGTCGTCTGCGGGCGCGGAATGTCGAACAGCGTATAGCCTTGCGACGGCAATTCGCCGAGCCGGCCGCCAAGCACGATCACGAGATCGGCCGCCTTGATGCGCGCCAGAAGCTTTGGATTGGGACCGATGCCGAGATCGCCGGCGTAGCAGGGATGCGTCTGATCGAACAAATGGCCGCGGCGGAACGTGGTGCAGACCGGCAGCGAATATTTTTCCGCAAAGCGCGCCAGCTGATCGCATGCCATTTGCGACCAGCGGCTGCCGCCATTGAGAATGATCGGCGCTTTTGCGGCGCCGAGCATCTGCGCGAATTTCTCCATCTCCGCCGGCCCCGGCGAAGTCTCGATCGGGGTAAAGGACGCAGCATCGCCGACCGCAATGCGCTCGGTCAGCATGTCCTCCGGCAGCGCGACGACGACCGGTCCGGGCCGTCCATTCGCGGCGGTATAGAACGCGCGCGAAACGATTTCCGGCACCCGCGCCGGATCGTCGATTTCGGTCGCCCATTTGGTCATCGAGCCGAACACGGCGCGATAATCGAGCTCCTGGAACGCCTCACGCTCGCGCATGTCGCGCGCGACCTGGCCGACGAAGAGCACGAGCGGCGTCGAATCCTGCTGCGCGATATGGATGCCGTGGGACGCATTGGTGGCGCCCGGGCCGCGGGTGACGAAGCAAACGCCCGGACGGCCGGTCACCTTGCCGATCGCTTCCGCCATGATGCAGGCGCCGCCTTCCTGGCGGCAGACGGTGACGGCGAGATCGCTGTCATGGAACGCATCGAGCACCGCGAGATAGCTCTCGCCGGGCACGCAGAAGGCATGCTTGAGGCCGTGGATGCGCAACTGATCGACCAGCACTTCGGCGGCGCTGCGTAAATTGTCCTTGCCGCGCATCGGCGTCTCCTTCGACGGCTTGTCTCTACCCTGCCCTGGCGCGGGCCGGGTTCACGTCGGGCCATGCCCGTCATTGCAGGTTCAATAGCGCAATTTATGCCTGTTCGGAACGTGCCGAGACCTGTGGGGCTCTGGTCCGTCCCTGATTGACTAAACCCGCCCAATCGCGGCATTAACTGCACCGGATCGCGTTTCCCCCACCGCAGAGGACCCGACCATGGCGAGCACCGCGTCTACGGCGACAAACGGCGGCCATGCACCCGAAGGAACGCGGCGGGATTTCCTCTTTATCGCCACCGCTACCGTTGGCGCGGTCGGCGCCGCCGCGGCGCTGGTGCCGCTGGTCGACCAGATGAATCCGGACGCCTCGACTTTGGCCGCCGGCGGCCCGGTCGATCTCGATCTGACCAAGGTCGACGAAGGCGCCCAAGTCGTCGTCCGCTGGCGGCAGCGGCCGGTGTTCGTGTTCCATCGCTCGAAACAGACTCTGGATTCGATGCAGAGCAGCCAGATGATTTCGCTGCTCTCGGATCCTGACTCAGGGCAGATGCAGCAGCCGCCCTATGCCGCCAATTGGCATCGCTCGATCAAGCCGGAATTCGGCGTCGTGATCGGCATTTGCACCCACCTCGGCTGTATTCCGCTGTTCTATCCGTCGCCGAGCGCAACGGTACCGGTTTCGAACTGGCCGGGCGGCTATTTCTGTCCCTGCCACGGCTCGAAATACGATCCGGCGGGGCGCGTATTTTCGGGCGTGCCGGCGCCTTACAATCTACCGGTGCCACCGTACCGTTTCCTCGACGACACCACGCTGCGGGTCGGCGAAAACGACCAGAGCGCCGTCGGCTGGAATTTCGATTCCATCCTCCAGCTCTGACCGGCGATTGTAGTTCATTCAAATTCAGTCGGCGAACGGATAGCGCTGCCGCGCTTCTCCGCCTTGGCGATCGACCTCGGCAAAAAGATCCAGCACGGATTTCAGCCCGGACACCAGTTGCGACAAGCCGGCGCGCGAAGAGCGCGGATTGGGAAGCTGACGAGCGTGAAGAGAAAAAGTCGGCATTATAATTCTTCCTGCGTCTATGCTTGTTGCGGTCTGCAATGCGAACGTCCTAGCAGCGGGGATCGAATAGAAAGCGCTGCTCGATCTCGCGTTCGGCGTCGTCGGTGAACTTGCCGCCAATTCTTTCGAGGTAGATGCTGATCTCGCGTTCGGCTTGAGCCCGCCGGGCTTCCACCATCGCCTCAAACAGCCGCCGCCAGAGACTGCGGCGAGGGACGGACTCCCTGGGCGATGCGAGTTCGCGAGAAACGGCTACGGACGAGACATAGGCCATGCCCTATCTTCCTTTCGAGTCAGAGATTCCAGGGCATTTCCCCGCCGATTCTTGTCATATTGCGGTGCAACATATGCCGATTCGCATGACATAGAAGTGTCCGTAGGACATGCGTTCTATGTGCCTAGATCATGCTATTGCATCGCAGCAATGCCGCAATTTGGTTAAGAAAAGCTAAACGTCCGGTCAGCCATGACTTTTGGGCATAGTGGGGAAGATCAGGCCCGATTTTTCCCATCCCGCCGTGCCTTCGCGTCGCGCCATGCCCATAATGCCTCATGACTTCGGGGCTGAAGAGTTTGGGGCGGTTTGACCTCCGCAGTTTTGCCGTCGCCACGGCCGGCTTTGCCGCCTTCGTCAATCTCTATTCGCCGCAGGCGCTGCTGCCGCAGCTCGCCGGCGAATTCCATGTCAGCGCCGGCGAGATCTCCGCGCTGATGACGGCGAGCACCGGCGCGATCGCCTTGACTGCGCCATTCACCGGCGCGCTGGCCGACGTGGTCGGCCGAAAGCGCCTGATCACCGCCGCCATGTTCGCGATCACGGTGCCGACCCTGATCATTACCTTTGCGACCAGCGTGCCACAGCTCGTGTTCTGGCGTTTCGTGCAGGGGCTACTGGTGCCGCCGATCTTCACCGTCGCCGTCGCCTATGTCGGCGACGAATGGCCGCCGAACGAGGTCACGCGCGTCGCCGGTATTTACATGGTAGGCGCGAGCGTCGGCGGTTTTAGCGGCCGCTTCATTCCGGGCATTCTAACCGACGTGATCGGCTGGCGCGCCGCCTTTGGCGTCGTCGCGCTCTTGACGCTCACCGCCGCAATCATCGTCGCGCTGACGCTCACGCCGGAGCGGCGCTTTGTGCCATCGGGCGGGCTTCTCGGCTCGGCGCGTTACATGGTCCGGCATCTGCGCGACCCGCGGCTGATCGCGACCTACGCCATCGGCTTTGGCGTCTTGTTCAACTTCATCGCCACCTTCACATACGTGAACTTCCATCTGGCGGCGCCGCCCTACTCGTTTCCGCCTTCGGTGCTTGGCGCGCTGTTCTTCACCTATCTTGCTTCAACCGTCGCCGTGCCATGGGTCGGCCGCGGCATCGCGCTGTTCGGACGCCGCCGTTTCGTGCTCGCCACCATCGCTGCCTGGATCGCCGGCGCTTTGATGATGCTGGCGCCGTCCGTTGTGCTGATCCTGGCCGGGCTGACGCTGTGCGCGGTCTGCGGCATGATGTGCCAGACCGTCGCTACTGGCTATGTCACCATGACGGCTAAGGAGGGCCGCTCGTCCGCGGTCGGTCTCTATGCCTCGCTTTATTATATCGGCGGCAGCGCCGGCGCATTTTTCACCGGCCTGGCCTGGGACAGAGCTGGCTGGGCCGGTTGCATCGCGACCATCGTCGCCATGCAGGCGATTATCGCGGTGATCGTGACTTTCGCCTGGGATTAGTTTTGACGCTGGAGAAAATGAAAGGGAGAAGCCCGTGGTATCGGACAGTCAATTCGCGTTCTTGAGGTCGATCGATACGCCGACCGTCTGCAATCTGATGGAAATCGTCGCGCCCGAGCGCCGTGGTTCGTTTTATACGGTGAAGCATCTGCATTGCCCGTTTCCGGATCTGCCGCCGATGGTTGGCTTCGCCAAGACCGTCACCATGCGCGCGCGCGACAAGGTTGGCGGGGCAAGCTACATGGCAAAGCGCATGGACTATCTCGACTACGTCGCGGCGGCGCCGCAGCCCTGCATCGCCGTAATCGAGGACCTCGACGATCCCGCCGGCTACGGCGCGTTCTGGGGCGAGGTACAGACCAATGTGCACAAGGCGCTTGGTTGCCTCGGCACCATCACCAACGGCTCGATCCGCGACATCCCGCAGATTGCTGAAGGCTTCCAGATGCTGGCCGGGTCGCTAAGCCCATCGCACGCTTATGTGCACGTGGAAGACTTCGGGATCCCGGTCACCATTCACGGGATGGCGGTGCAGAGCGGCGACCTGATCCACGCCGACCAGCACGGCGCGATCGTTGTTCCGGTCAACACCATCGACGGCATGAAGGGCGCCGCCGAAAAACTCGCAGCGACCGAGGCGAAGATCATCGCCGCAGCAAAATCCGGCAAGGGCGTCGAAGCGATCAAGGCGGCGATGAGCGGTTAGCGCATCGCTATTCGTCGTATTGCTGAACCATGATGTCTGCGACACCGAAACGTCTTTAGCGCTTGAGGAGCTTCCCCGATGACGATTATCGATTCCCAGGTCCACGCCTACGAAGCGAACACTCCGAAACGGCCCTGGCATAAGGTGCCGAACTGGCCGCCGCATGTGACCGGCGACGAGATGGTTGCGGCGATGGACAAGGTCGGCGTCGACGGCGCGATCTTCATCTCCGCTTTTTCCATGTACCGCTACGACGCCAGTTATGCGGTGGAAGTCCAGCGGGCGCATCCCGATCGGTTCGCGATCGTCAAACCGGTCGATCCGGACGATCCTGCGGTGGCCGATGTCATCGCCGAATGGAAGCGGACACCGGGCGCGGTCGGCATTCGCATCATGCTGACGAAGGAACCAGAGCGCGACCGCGATCCGGCTCACCCGGGCCTCGACCGCATCGCGCGCGCGGCTGTGAAGTATGACCTTCCAGTCAACATACTGTGCTGGGGCAACGTGGACGCGGGTACGGCAGTGATCGATCGCCATCCCGATACGCGATTCATCATCGACCATCTGGCGATCTTGCAGCCGCACACGCCGCCGGCCCCGCCGCAGCCGTGGGCGGACCTGCCGAAGGTGCTCGCCCTCGCCAAGCGCAAGAACGCGGTGATCAAGGTGAGCGGCGCCTGCACGCTGTCCAAGGAACCATATCCGTTCCCCGACATCTGGGATCCGCTCGCCCGCGTGTTCGATGCCTGGGGTTTGGACCGCTGTCTGTGGGGTACGGACTGGACACGCGCATACGCGGTCGTGAACTACGAGCAGGCCGTCGAGCCTTTTCTCAAGACCGATCGCCTGAGCGACAGCGATAGAGCGACGCTGATGAGCGGCGCGTGCGCCAAGGCCTACGGCTGGTCGCCGAAGAAAAGTTGAGGTTCGCGCGCCGGCGCCAGCGCCGCTGACGCCTACTGGCTATCGATCGACACGTGCTTGAGGCTTTCGAGCGTGGGCACGGGCGTTGTTGCCGGCGCGACAAAGCCGCCGGCCGCCGCATCGGCGAGCGCGTTACGGTCGAGCGCTTCGTCGTGCTTGTAGACGTCGTCGCGGAATTCCACCGTGCCGTCGCGCTGCACCCAGCCGGTCAGATAGACCCAGGCCACCGGGATCTTGTGCGGCAGGTTGATGATCTTGGTTTGGCCCGAGTCGATGCCGGCGTCGATCGCGGCGCGGTCCCATCCCGGCGGCCCGTCCTGTAGAATCCAGGCGGCGAGGTCGCGCACATTGTCGACGCGCGTGCAGCCGTGCGAATCGAAACGATAGTCGTCGGCGAACAGCTTTCGCGTGTCGGTGTCGTGCATGTACACCGAGTACGGATTCGGCATGTCGATCTTCAGGTAGCCGAGCGCGTTCCAGTTTCCGGCATCCTGGCGGACGGTGAAGTTGAACGAGCGGTCGCCCGACCAGTCGACGCTGCCGGGGTCGATATCGCCGTCATTGGCGCCGATCAGGCGCATGTGCATGCGCGAGAGATAACTCGGATCGCGCCTCATATGCGCGGCGATTTCCGTCTTGGTAATCGACAACGGCACCGTCCAGGTCGGATTGAGATCGACCGCGGTGATGTCCGCCGTCAGCGTCGGCGACGGCTTGTCGATCTTGCCGACAATGACGCGGTAACGCCGCTCGACCTTGTTGTTGGCAACCGCTTCGACGAAGGCCGCCGGGATGTTCACCACGACGTAGCGCTCGGCAAAGATGAAATCCATGCCGAGCAGCCGCTCAAGCGAGGCCTCGAGCTGGGTGATGCGGTCGCCGACCGGCACGTTGAGCGCCTTAAGCGTCTGCGCGCCGATGCTGCCGGTCGCATCGAGCCCATGACGTAGTTGGAAGCGCTTGACCGCGTCGGTGAGGTCGGCGTCGTAGCTGTCGCCGTTTTCTTTGCCGGCATCGAGGTCGCCGCTGATGACCAGATGCTTGCGCAGCAGTGCAACGTCGGGACCGCTGGATCCGGGCGCGAGGTTTGCGGCCGCGGGCAACACCGGCCAGCCGCCGCGCACCTGAATGTCCGAATAGCTGAGCAGCGTCTGCTTGATGCGCAGGAACGTGCCGTCGTCGAACACCGGGTCGGACGACAAGGCGAGTTCGGCTGCGGACCGTTGTTCCGGCGTCGAAGCAGGCGGCGGTGCGGGCTTGGTGGGCTTGGCCGCCGATTGGGTGGATTTGGCCGCAGGTTTTGCGCCACCGGACACACCCGGACCTTGTTGCGCCAACGCCAGCGACGTCGCCAGAGCCAGGGTCGTGCCCAAGGCCGTGGCCGCAATAATGGATTTCCGCATGAATCCGCCTCCCCGGTCAGTCGCGCGGTTCAAGCCAGCGGTTCAACCCTGCGGCTGCGGCTCCAGCGGGCCGGGCTCGGTGCGTGGCCGGTTACGGCCGGCGCCGGCCGTCGGAACGGTCGAGGAACGCGGCGTGGTCGGCTCGATCACCGATTCACGGTTCGGCTTTTTGCCGAGCAGCAGATCCTTGATCTCGTCGCCGGTGAGCGTCTCGAATTCAAGCAGCCCCCTGGCGAGCGTCTCGAGATCGCCGCGCTTTTCGGTCAGGATCGTCTGCGCTTCCTGATAGCCGGCCTCGACCAGCCGCCTGATCTCGGCGTCGATCTTCTGCACCGTGGCTTCGGAAATGTTCTGCTGGCGCGCCACCGAATAGCCGAGGAAAACCTCTTCCTGGTTCTCGCCATAGGCGATAGTGCCGAGCTCTTCGGACAGGCCCCAGCGCGTCACCATCATGCGCGCGAGCTTGGTCGCCTGCTCGATATCGGAGGCCGCACCGGACGTGACCTTTTCGCGGCCGAACACCAGTTCCTCGGCGACGCGCCCGCCCATCATGATCGCAAGCCGCGACGTCATCTGTTCGAGCGACATCGACAGTTTGTCGCGCTCCGGCAATTGCATGACCATGCCGAGCGCGCGGCCGCGCGGAATGATGGTTGCCTTGTGCACCGGATCAGTCGCCTTGACGTTAAGCGCGACGATGGCGTGGCCGCCCTCGTGATAGGCGGTAAGGAGTTTCTCTTCCTCTGTCATGACGAGCGACTTGCGTTCGGCGCCCATCATCACTTTGTCCTTGGCGTCCTCGAACTCGACCTGCGTGACCATGCGCTTGTTGCGCCGCGCCGCCATCAGCGCCGCCTCGTTGACAAGGTTCATCAGATCGGCGCCGGAGAAGCCCGGTGTACCGCGCGCGATGGTCTTCAGATTCACGTCCGGCGCCAGCGGCACCTTACGCACATGCACTTTCAAAATCTGCTCGCGGCCGACCACGTCGGGGTTAGGCACCACGACCTGACGGTCGAAGCGGCCCGGACGCAGCAAGGCGGGGTCGAGCACATCGGGCCGGTTGGTCGCGGCGATCAGAATGATGCCTTCATTGGCCTCGAAGCCATCCATCTCGACCAGCAACTGATTGAGCGTCTGTTCGCGCTCGTCATTGCCGCCGCCGAGGCCGGCGCCGCGATGGCGGCCGACGGCGTCGATTTCGTCGATGAAGATGATGCAGGGTGCATTCTTCTTCGCTTGCTCGAACATGTCGCGCACGCGGCTCGCGCCAACGCCGACGAACATTTCGACGAAGTCGGAACCGGAAATGGTGAAAAACGGCACGTTGGCTTCGCCGGCGATGGCGCGCGCCAAGAGCGTCTTGCCGGTGCCGGGTGGGCCGACCAGCAGCACGCCGCGCGGAATCCGTCCGCCGAGCCGCTGGAATTTCGCCGGATCGCGCAGGAATTCGACGATCTCCTGCAAATCGAGCTTGGCCTCGTCGACGCCGGCCACATCCTCGAAGGTGACGCGGCCATGCGCCTCGGTGAGAAGTTTTGCCCGCGACTTGCCGAAGCCGAGCGCCTTGCCGCCGGCGCCCTGCATCTGCCGCGACAGGAAAATCCACACGCCGATCAGCGCGACGAACGGCAGCCACGAGATCAGCAACGACACAAACCACGGCACGTTGTCGCTCTGCGGCCGCGCCGTAATGGTGACGCCCTTGTTGTAAAGGCGCTGCACCAGCGACGGATCGCTCGGCGCATAGGTCTGGAAGGCGCGGCCGTCGCTATAAGTGCCGTGAATTTCCGGCCCCTGGATCAGAACGTCACGCACGCGGCCCTGGTCCACGTCGTTGAGGAGTTGCGAGAAAGAAACGTCCTGCGACGTGGTGTGCTGACCGGGATTCTGAAACAGCGTGAACAGCGCAAGAAGCAGCAGGACGATGATGACCCACAGAGCGAAATTGCGCAAATTGGCGTTCATCTTAAGTCCTCGCCCCCGATCGAGCGGAGCCCGGCAGTTCAGTCATGCTCGCCAATCGTGGCGGCTTCGCGGTTCGATACGGGGAATGTAGGCGTCCGGCTGCCCCCTGCCAAGGGAACGACGATTATATGGCTATTTCGTAAAGCGCGTGTTGCGTCTCTTTCGCATGCCTAACGCGCGCCGCGCGGGTGCGCGCTCCACCGTGAGACTGTCATTACCGAGCGTAATCAGCGCCCCGGCCAGCGTTCGGCGCAGCCGGGATTGGGGCAGGCGGAGGCTGTCATAAAGCGCTTCGAGCTTGGCAAGTTCGACCGGCCCCTCATTCCCGGTATGGGCGATGGCGCGACCGAGGAGCCGCAATCCGACCTCCGCAGGCAAATCAGCGAATCGTGCGGCATCGAACACAACGGGACCGCGATCCGGCCACGGGCCCGGCGCCAGCGCCGCACGCGCGGCGCCGACGGCGAATTCGATGGCCGATTCGGCGCGCCGCATGCGAGCGGCCAGCCGCGCGAGCCCACGCGCATCGAGACCCTCGCGCGCCAATGCGGGCATCAGCGTCCGCAGTCGCGCACGGGTAAAGCGCGGATCGCGATTGCTGGGATCTTCGCTATAGGCCAGTCCTGCGGCGCGTAACGTTGCGATCAATCGTGCTTTGGCAATGTGCAGAAGCGGACGGACGAGAAAGATCCGCTCCGGCGCGCGGGCTGAAAAGCTCGGCAACGGCAATGCGCGGGCCATGCCGGCCAGTCCGCCAAGGCCGCTGCCGCGGGCGAGCCGAAACAGCACCGTCTCCGCCTGATCGTCGAGCGTATGCGCGGTCAGGATATGTTCGTATCCGGCGCGCACGGTCGCTTCCGCCAGCAACCGGTAGCGCGCGTTGCGCGCCGCCTCCTGCAAACCGGATTTCGGCTTCTGGCCACGCCAGCGCAGCGTCTGGTGCGCAACGCCGAGCCGCCGCGCCAGCCGTTTGACCGCGGCCGCTTCCGCGGCGGCTTCCGTGCGCAGCCCGTGATCGACGGTAACGGCGATCAGCCTCGGCGCACGCTTGCGCGCTTTTGCCCAGCGCGCGGCGAGCACCATCAGTGCCGTGGAGTCGGGACCGCCGGAAACCGCGAGGATCAACCCGCGCAAATTTTCCAAACCGGAGAACAGCGCATTCGCCTCGCCGGCACGAACAGCTTGTTCAGCAGTGGGCACGCTTCTGTTCCCGGTCAACGCTCTGCTTCACGTTGGCCGAAGCGTGCGGGTATTTGCGCAAAACTTCGCCCAGCGATGCGCAGGCAGCTTCCTTTTCGCCCAAAGCGGCGAGCGACTCGCCAAGCCGCAGCAGCGCGTCGGGCGCACGCGCCGTGCTCTCGTATTTCGTCGATACCGCCAGGAACGATTCCGCAGCGTCGCGATATTTCTGATCCTGAAATAAGGCCTCGCCGAGCCAGTATTGCGCTTCCGGCGTCAACCGATCGCTCGGATATTTGCGCAGGAAATCGTGGAACGTGTCTTCAGCAAGCCCGTAATTCTTCTGCAGGACATAACCGTAGCCGAGATCGTATTCGTCCTTGGGCGTGCCGGTCGCCGGCAACGCCGCCTGCTGTGTAATGCCGGTCGAACTCGGATTAGCCGCCGGCGGTGGCGGCAGTGCGCCGCCCGGCGTCGCGTTGTCAGGCGGTCCGCCTGCGGGCGCGGACATGTCGGAAAGATTAAGCGGTGCACCGGGCTGCGGCGGCGCGCTCGCGTCCAGCGCGGGCGGCGCAGGGGGCGGCGGCTCCGTCGCGTCAGTGCTTGAGCCAAGCGGGTGCGGCACGCCCGGGGCGTTCGGGTGAAGCGCCGGATTGAATGCGTCGCGGCCGGGCGTTCCGTCCGAAGCAATCGGAGCGGCGGCCGGCGCGGAGGCGATCACAGGCGCGGGCGGCGGCGAGTACTGCGGCTGCGGCGGCGGTGAATACTGCGCCTGGGGTGGTGGCGGCGAATATTGCGGGACCACCGTGTATTGCGACGATGTCGGCGAATTCTGCGGCGCAGTGGATGCCGACGGCGCTGCCCCGCCCGGCGCCTGGCCCTGCAAGCGCTGGACTTGCTGCTCGAGCTGCTGATTGCGGTACTGGAGTTGCTCCACCTGGCCGGTGAGATCGCGGATCGTCTGTTCGAGACGGTCGAGCCGGGTCACGAGATCGCCCGGATCCTGCGCTTTGGCCGCATTCGCAGACAGCGTACAGGCGAGCGCAATCGCAAAGGAAGCGGCGGAGCGGAGCATCTTTCCAAACGATTTCGGTGGTTCAGCCGTACCTACCATAGCGCAAGCTGCGTCCAAATTGTGACTGTAGCCCCATGGCGGCAACCCCTTGCTACGGTGCGTGAACCTGCTCATTGGCGAGCATAAAGAACGTGTCGCTATTCGGTCGCCGCGTTTTGTTGCGACGGGGTGGGCGACTTTCCGCTTCCAGCCGCTTCTGTTTTCTCCTGACGCGGGCGCGACGAGGGCCGCAGTCTTTCGCGCAGCGATTGGAAGGTCACATAGAGCGGCGGTATCGCGAAAATTCCGATAAACGAGGCGAGGATCATCCCGCCGAAAACCGGCGTGCCGACGTCGCGCCGCGCCAATTGAGAGGCGCCAGTCGCGACAACGAGTGGATACAGTCCCAGTATGAATGCAAACGAAGTCATCATCACCGGCCGGAAACGCAGCCGCGAACCTTCGATTGCGGCTTCCAGAAGCGGAACGCCTTTTTCGCGCTGCTCTTTGGCAAACTCGACGATCAAGATTCCATTTTTCGCCGCGAGGCCGATCAACACGACCATGCCGATCTGCGCATACAGGTCGAGCGTGAGGCCGGTCAGCACAATCGCCAAAAACGATCCCAATAACCCAACCGACACCGACAACAGGACCGGCACCGGTATGGTCCAGCTCTCGTACAGGCCAACGAGAAACAAATAGGCAAACAGAATTGCGAAGCCGAGAATGATGGTGGTCTTGCCTTCGGCCCGTTTTTCCTGGAACGCCGTATCAGTCCATTCACCTGCATAACCTGTCGGCAGAGTTTTGGCGGCGACGTTTTCCATCGCCTGCAAAGCCTGTCCGGTCGAAACGCCCGGCGCCGGACTGCCCTGAACGGTCAACGCGCGAAGATTGTTGTAGCGAATTAACGCCGGCGGACCGACAACGACACGGACTTCGGCAAGGCTTCGCAGCGGAACCATCGTGCCTTCGTTGTTACGAACATTGATTCGATAAATGTCGTCTACTCTCGACCGATCGGCTGCCTCCGCCTGCACCTGGACCTGCCAGGTGCGACCATAAAGGTTCATGTTGTTGACGAAGTATCCGCCAAGCGACGCTTGCAGCGCCTGAAACACGGAATCCAGCGGCACCCCGATGATCTGCGCTTTGTCGCGGTCGATATCGAGGTAGATCGACGGATTGGTCGCCGAGAATGTGCTGAAAACCCGCCTGAGCAAAGGATTCTGATTGGCCGCCACCGTCAAGCCGCTCAATGCCGCAGCCATCGCTTTCGGATCGCCGCCGCGCAAATCCTCCAGCACGTAAGCAAAACCGCCTCCGGTACCGAGACCGAGGATGGGCGGTGGAGCAAGCGGCACGACCTGGCCGCCGGGAATTTGCCGGAATTTCTGACCGAGTGTTGCAATCAAAGCCGACGCACTTTTCGAGCGGCCTTTTCGCTCCTCGAACGGTTTGAGCGTTACGACCATGAAAGCCGCATTCGGCTGCGAGTAGTTGTCGATGAAATTCAATCCGACCACCGAGGTGACGTCCTCGACGGCCTCTTCTTCCTTGAGCATCGCCTCGGCGTGTTCGACAACTTCGGAGGTGCGCGCAACCGACGACCCTCCAGGCAATTGCACGATGACGAAGAGAGCACCCTGATCGTCCTCGGGCAGAAAGCCCGTTGGAGTGAGTTTCGCCAAGCCGACAATTCCAGCCATGGCAACCGCGACAATCGCAAGACCGACGATTGAAAATTGGACAATGCGGGCAACGGCCGTCCCGTAGGCGTCCCGGACGCGGTCAATGGACCGCATCACATAACCCATGAGTCCCTTGCGCGGACCATGGTGCGGCCGCAGGAGAACGCCGCATAGGGCCGGCGACAGCGTCAGCGCATTGATCGCAGAGAGGAACATCGATACCGCAACGGTCACGGCAAATTGCCGGAACAATTCGCCGGAAATGCCGGGAATGAATGCGACCGGCACGAAAACGGAAAGCAGAACCAGAGTGATCGCGATAATAGGCGCCGTGATCTCGGCCATTGCCTGCTTCGTGGCATCCGCTGCCGAGAGTTCAGGGTGTTCTTCCATGACACGCTCGACGTTTTCCACCACCACGATGGCATCGTCGACGACGATGCCGATCGCGAGCACGACGGCGAGCAGCGAAACGGTGTTGCCGGAATAGCCGACCGCGAGCAGCGCGACGAAGGTTCCGATCAGGCTGACCGGGACGGCCAACGTCGGAATCAAGGTGGCGCGGACGTTGCCGAGGAAGAGAAAGACCACGATCACAACCAGAATGAAGGCCTCGATCAGCGTCTTCTGCACCTCGTGTATCGTATCCTTCACGAAGACCGTCGGGTCGTAGGTGATCCTCCAGTCAAGGTCTTCGGGAAACCGCTGCTCTACCTCGGCGATGCGATCCTTCACGGCTTTCAGCGTTGTGATCGCGTTGGCGCCGGGTGTTTGATAGATCGCGATGGCCGCCGCAGGACCGCCGTTGAAGCGCGTGTCACGGTCGAGATTGGCGGCGCCGAGCTCGACCCTGGCGACATCCCTTAGCCGCAGGACCGATCCATCGGGATTGGTCCGTACTACGATGTTGCCGAACTCCTCAGGGGTCGAAAGCCGCCCCTTGGTCTGGATATTGAGCTGGAGCTGCTGATCGTTCGAAATCGGGCGCGCGCCGATACGGCCCACAGCGGCCTGAACGTTCTGCGATTGAATCGTATTGATGATGTCGCCGGTGGTTAGGCCAAGGCCGGTCAGTCTGTCCGTTCGTACCCAGGCGCGCATCGCATAGTCTTGCGGGCCCCACAGTGTCGCATCGCCGACGCCGGGCGTACTTTTGATCCGATCGAGAAGATTGATCGTTACATAATTGGAGAGAAATAAGGGATCGTGCGTATGTTTCGGCGAATAAATCGCGATAACGCCGAGCAGTGCCGAAGACTTTTTTTTGACCGTGACGCCTTGCCGTTGCACTTCCGGCGGCAGGCTCGCCATCGCCACCTGAACGCGATTGTTGACATTGACGGTGTTGATATCTGGATCGGTTCCGAGCTCGAACGAGACGGTAAGAGCATAGCTGCCGTCGTCGCCGCTCGTACTCTTCATGTAGATCGCTTTGTCGACGCCGACGACTTGCGCCTCGATGACCTGGGCTACCGTCGATTCAACGACGGCGGCGCTAGCGCCCTGATAGGTCGTGGTGACCGAGACCTGCGGCGGAACGATATCCGGATATTGCGCGAGCGGCAGTGCGTAAAGAGCCAGCAAGCCGGCGATCGTCGTAACGATGGCAATGACGATCGCAAGCCGCGGACGATCGACGAAGATCGCGGACAACACGGGCTATATCCCGTTCAGGCCCGCCGGCATCGGCGCAGCCTGCACCGGCTGGCCTGGCCGAACGCTTTGGATACCCTGCACGATGACCTGCTCGTCCCCCTTCAAGCCATCGTTGACAATAACGTTCGCGCCGCTCTCACCGCCCAGTTTGAGGCGTTTGACGACCGCTTTGCCGTCCTCGACGACGAACACGTAAACGCCTTGCTGGTCGGCGATCAGCGCCGCTTGTGGAACGACTACTTTCTCTTCCGGAGATTCCGATTGAACAGCCACGCTGACCAATTGGCCGTCGATCAGCACGCCGTCGGGATTTGGCATGGTGGCCCGCACCAACACGGTATCGGTCGACCGATTGACCGACACGTCGACGAAATTGATCGTGCCCTCGTGGTTGTAGGTTGAGCCGTCGGCGAAACGAATCTTGACTTTGGTCTTTGCAATATCGCCCGAGCCTGGATTGAGCTGCGTTTGCAGCAATTCGCGCTGACTGACCGGGAAGGTCACATACATCGGATCCTGACTCACGATAGTCGTCAGAACCCCTGTGTCCGGCCCAACGACGTTTCCTACCGTGACGTTAGTTTTGCTGATCTTTCCGTCGATCGGAGAAACGATATCGGTATAACCGAGATTGATATTCGCCGTATCGAGGCCGCCCTGATCGGACATGATCGCGGCTTCGGCCTGCTGATCCGCCGCGAGCGCCTGGTCGCGGGCGACCGCAGTACCGGCATTTGTTTGGAGCAGTTGCTCCGCTCTCTGCAATTGAATTGCAGTCAGAGTCTTTGCCGCCTTGCTGCGACCCAGCGCTCCCTGTGCCTGCTCGACATCCGCCTGGAATAATCCTTTTTCGATCCGGTAGAGCGACTCTCCCTTCTTAACCGTCTCGCCCTCCTTGAAAAGAACTGCGTCGAGATAGCCTTTCACTCTGGCGCGGACTTCCACGCGATCAATCGCGTCAACACGTCCGACGAAGTCACCCGTTTTCGCGATCGTCTGGCGCTGGGCGTAAACCGTACCGACCGGGATCGGCGCCTCTTGAGCGTAAGCGTCGCCAGTGACTGTCAACGCCAAGGCGATGGCAAAACACGAAAAACGCCAACAAAACTCCACGGCACCATCCTTGCCCCCGACCGACTCGAGGATTTATGCCCGCTGAAAATCCGATAGCCCGCAGCTCTGGCTTGAAATAGTAGTGCCAAAACACGACCGGCGCCATAGCGGCGCCGGTCGGTAATATCCGTTGTGAAAGAGAACGACTACGAACTCTGATCGAGCACGGTCACGGCGCGGCGATTCTGCGACCAGCAGGAGATATCGTTGCACAGCGCCACCGGCCGTTCCTTGCCATAGGAGATGGTGCGCATGCGCGACGCTGCGACGCCGCGCGAAATCAGATATTCGCGCACGGTCTCAGCGCGGCGGGCGCCGAGCGCGATGTTGTATTCGCGCGTGCCGCGCTCATCGGCATGGCCTTCGACGGTGAAAGCATAGCGATTGTAGTTGTTGAGCCACTGCGCCTGCTTGTCGAGCGTCGCGCGCGCCTGATCGGAGAGCTCCGATGAATCGGTGTCGAAGAACACGCGATCGCCGACATTGACGACAAAGTCCTGCTGGCTGCCGGGCGTGGCCGCCGCGCCCATCGCGGCATTCTGATCGCCCTGCTTGGTGCAGCCTGCAATGGCAACCGCCGCAGCGATGACGGCGGCAAATTTGGCGGCGCGGATGATGTTCGCCATGTTCATTCCGGTGCCTCCATACTTACCCTTGTGACCGGACATGCTTGGTCTAATAGCGGGTCTAGCAGCGCCTTCGTTAAGCGAAGGTTCCGTCAACCTTGATGCTGCCTTGCAAAGACAATTAGACTCCTGACTTTCCCCCGAAAGCTTTGGCAATGGTTAATGGGGCGTCAATGCGGCGACTCTGTGGTACCGGCGCACCGCATTGGAATTTCAGGACAACAGCGGCGACCACGCCGGGTCGGACGCATAGTTTGGCGTCGGCACCCGCTGCTCGTTACGTCCGGCGATATCGACGGCGTAGAGCGATGGGCCGGAATCGCCGCCGGGATCGCGGAAGAACATGATGACCTGTCCGTTGGGGGAGAAGGTCGGGCCTTCGTTATGGAACCCTTCGGTGAGGACGCGCTCGCCACTACCGTCCGGCTTGATCACACCAATTGCGAATTTGTCCTGCGATATCCTCGTGAAAGCGATGTAGTCGCCGCGCGGCGACCAGACCGGAGTGGAATAGGAGCCGTCGCCGAAGCTGACGCGCTGCGCCTGGCCGCCGGTCGACGGCATGACAAAAATTTGCGGTCGGCCGCCGCGGTCGGACTCGAAGCAAATCTGCGAACCGTCGGGCGAATAGCACGGCGCAGTGTCGATCGCCTGGGTGTCGGTCAGGCGCGTCGTTGCCTTCGAGCGCAGATCCATGACGAAAATGTTCGAGTTTGAACCTTGCTGCAAACTCATGATCACGCGTTGGCCGTCCGGCGAGAATCGCGGCGAGAAGCTCATGCCGGGAAAGTTGCCGACAATCTCGCGCTGCCCGATTTCGATATTGTAAAGATAGACGCGCGGATCGCCCTGGCCGTAGGCCATATAGGTGATCTCCTGCGTCGAGGGCGAGAAGCGCGGCGTGAGCACGAGATCGTCGCCGCGCGTGAGATAACGGACGTTGGCGCCGTCCTGGTCCATGATGGCGAGCCGTTTGATGCGCTGCGTGCCCGGGCCGGTCTCATCGACGAACACGACGCGGCTGTCGAAATAGCCGCCTTCGCCGGTGAGCCGTTCGTAGATCGCATCCGAGATGATGTGGGCGATACGGCGCCAGTTGTCCGGCGTCGTAAAATATTGCTGGCCGGCGAGTTGCTGGCCGGCAAGCACATCCCAAAGCCGAAATTCGGCCTTGAGTCGCCCGTCGCTCTGCCGCGTGACGGCACCGGTGACCAGCGCCTGCGCGTTGATTGCCCGCCAATTGGCAAATTGCGGTACGGAATCGACGCTCGCGATCGTCTCGGTAAAGGCGGCAGGATCGATCGGAGCGAACAAGCCGCTCCGCTGCAGGTTCGCGGTGATGATCTGGGAGACGCCGGTTGCCGTGTCGTCGTCACCCGAACCGCCGCCGATAAACTTCGCGATTGCGATCGGCAGCGGCTGGAAGTTGCCGCCGGTGATATCGAGGCGGACTACCGCACCGGCGCGCCGCGCCGCGAGCGTCAAGCCACCGGTGATGGCGCCAAGCGCCAGCGCGCGACGGCGCGTCAGAAGCAGACCAGGTTTTAAGCTCAGCGTCATTGACTCAACCGCCAAGGAGCTCATGAGGATCGAACTTGAGCTCAAGGTCTTTCCATTGATCGTAATGTTCCGGTTTAAGCATCGTGAACGGTTGGCACAGCAGCAGTGCGCGCTTGGCGCTTTCGGCGAGCGCCGGCCCTAACGAGGACGCTGTGGCTTCGACCAGAACCGGCTCGTGACCGAGCGTGCCGTCCTGCTTGAACAGGACGCGAAGCACGACATAAACCTTGGAATTGGCGTCGATGCCGGGCGGCGGGCTCCAGCAGCTCGAAATGCGCGCGCGCAGCGAGTCGATCTCGCTTTGCGACAATGCCGCCGCCGCCGCGCCGCTTGCCGCGCCGAGGTTCGGCGTGTTGTTGATCGTATCGGCGGTGGCGATCTGGCGCTGTGGATCGCGCTTGTCGAGCAATTGCGCGACCTGATCGGCGTTGAATTTCGGCGCGTCCTTCTGCGGCGCCGGCTGATCGGCGGCTTTTGACTGATCCTTGGTGGCGTCTTTCTTCAGCAAATCGGCGATCTGATCGGGCCGATACGCCGGCGGCGGCGGCTTATCCGGCTTCGCGGCCTGCTTCGGATCGGGCTTGGGGTCGGGTTTCGGTTGCGGACTCGATTTGGTGGAATCCGTGGTGATCGCCGGCTTGTCAGCGACTTTGGGGGCCTGCTGATCGACGGTCTTGTTTGTCGTGTCGACTTTGTCGGCGAGGGGCTTGATGTCGGGAATCTTAAGCTGAGGGGTGTTCTTGACGCCCTGGGTGAGCTTGGTGAAGTCCTTGTCGGAAATAAATGAAACCGGCAGCGTTTCGACTGCCGGCGCCTCCATCGGCTGCGCCGAGAACGTCATGATCGCAAGACCAAGCGCGCAAGCGTGCGCGACGCACGATATGGTCATGCCGGTCTTCATTGCCCGCTCTGCTCGACTTCGGTGACGAGCGCGATGCGCTGAAAGCCCGCCGCGGAAATCCGCCCCATTACACGCATCATCGTACCGTAGTCGGCCTTCTTGTCGCCGCGCACATAGATGAGGTCGTCGGGCTTGCCGCCGCGCGCCTGGATGATGGCTTTGAGCTTCGGCACCAGATCGTCCAGCTTGATCTGTTCTTCCTGGAGATAAACCTCGCCGTCAATGTCAACCGAGACGGTAAGCGGCTGGTTGTTCTGCTCAAGTGCCTTGGCCTGGCTCTGCGGCAAACTGATCGGCACTCCCACGGTAAGCAGCGGCGCCGACACCATGAATACGATCAACAGCACCAGCATGACGTCGACGAATGGCGTCACGTTGATCTCGCTCATGACCGCGCGCCGGCGGCCTCGGCGCTTACCGGTCGAGGCGACGTTCTCGACGCTTATCGCCATAGTGGTCCCCTCACCCGCGCTCGTCGATCTGCCGCGACAGGATCGCGGTAAATTCGTCGGCGAACCCCTCCAGCCGCATGGCTTGCCGATTCACCTCGGTGATGAACTTATTATAGAAAATCGTCGCCGGGATGGCGGCAACGAGGCCAATCGCGGTCGCGAATAGCGATTCCGCGATGCCCGGGGCGACCACCGCGAGCGAGGTGTTCTGCGACGCCGCGATCGACTGGAAGCTGGTCATGATGCCGGCGACGGTACCAAACAGGCCGATAAAGGGTCCGGCCGAGCCGACCGTGGCCAGGACCAGGAGCCGTCGCTCCATGAGCTCGACTTCGCGCGCAATCGCAACCGCCATGACCTTTTCGATGCGCATCTGCAGCCCGGCGAAGGATCGGACGTGGCCTTCGACGCTGCGCTTCCATTCACGCATCGCGGCGACGAACAGGACGCCGGTCGAGTGGCCGGGCTGAGCGGCGAGCGATTTGTAGAGCTCTTCGAGCGATTGGCCGGACCAGAACGCCTCCTCGAACGTATCGCCGGCGCGGCGAAGCCTCGAGAACAAAAGCGTTTTGTCGATAGCGATGGCCCAGACCCAGACCGAGCACAGCAACAGCCCCGCCATCACCGACTCGACGATCCAGTGGGCGTGCCAGAACAGGTGAAACAAAGAGAGGTTGGAGGACGTCAGCGGTGCGACCGACGGCACAATGTCGGCAGGATTCATGAGGCGTCCCTTTCGGCGGTCCGGCCGCAGCAACCAAGGTCGAGGCTGAAGCGACAGCCATCACCGGGGCAGCGCACCAGCGCCGGACCAAAGGGCCATCACGGGCCGCCGCTTTGCGCGCCGACCAAGACCCGAAATTTCACGAGGACCCGAGCCGGACCCGTCACCGGCGGACCGAAATCAATCGCGAAACTTGTCCAAACTAGGGCGCAACACCGGTCTTTCGAGCCTAACGAAGCCCCATTGTACTTAACGGGACGTTAAAGCCGGCTCGGCGGAGGTTCAATCGGCGCCGCCACCGGGTCCGGCAGGCGTAACGAGGTCCTGATCGGCCTTCATGGCGATGCGCAGCGGTTTTGGGATTGGCCGCGCCCGGCCGCCGCTGATGAAGGCCACGCGCACATGCGCCTCTACCAGAAGCTCCTCGCCGCGCATCACGCGCTGACACACCGTCGTCGACGCCCCCTTCACCTCTTCCGGCTCGGTGACAATTTCGAGCACGTCGTCCATCCGCGCCGGCTTGAAAAAGTCGATCGTCATCGAGCGCACCACGAAGGCAAATCCCGGCGCTTCCTTCTCCGTCGCCTCGAACAGTGCGCGATGGTCGGCGCCGATCAGGCGCAGATAGTTGGTCCGCCCGCGCTCCATGTAGCGCAGGTAATTGGCGTGATAAACGATTCCGGTGAAGTCGGTATCCTCGTAATAGACGCGCACGGTCAGCACGTGCCGGCCGTCGCGGATTTCACCGTCGAGCGGAATGCCGGTCATCGCGCTAGCCCCACGACATCCGTCTTTCCATCGCATGTTCCCAATTACGGCCGTCGAAACGGCTGAGCTTTAGCGTGGCAATATCGATGCCGTCGAGACAGCGGACATTGACGTCGATCTTGTCGGGATCGGAGCGCGGAACGTAAAACGGATGGATGCCGCAGGTGGTGCAAAACGTGTGTTGCGCAACGCCGGTATTGAAGCGGTAGGTCGTCAGCGCATCCTTGCCGCTCAAAAGTTCAAACGATTCCGGCGGCACGATGAGATGCAAGAAGCCCTTCTTGGCGCAGATCGAGCAATTGCATTCGCTGACGCGCGACAGATCGGCGGTGACGCGAAAACGCACCCGGCCGCAATGACAGCCGCCTTCGTACACTTGAGTCATCGCATCAATCATCCTCGCCCGCGGCGAACAATCCGAATTGCGCCGGATCGCGCGCCGGCTCGGGCAAGCCAAGATGCCGGAAAGCACGCGCGGTGATCAACCGGCCGCGCGGCGTGCGTTGCAGAAACCCGCACTGGATCAGATAAGGCTCGATGATGTCCTCGATGGCGTCGCGCGGCTCGGACAGCGCCGCCGCCATGGTTTCGACGCCGACCGGGCCGCCGCCGTAATTCACCGCGATCGTCGTCAAATAGCGGCGGTCCATGGCGTCGAGACCGGCGCTGTCGACTTCGAGCGCGGCCAGCGCCTTGTCGGCCACCGCGCGGTCGATAGCCGTGGCGCCGGCGACAGCGGCGAAATCGCGCACGCGGCGCAACAGCCTGCCGGCGATACGCGGCGTGCCGCGGGCGCGGCGCGCGATTTCGTTGGCGCCGTCCGGCGTAATCGCAATGCCGAGCACGCGGGCGCCGCGGTTGACGATTTCTTCAAGCTCGGCCTCGGAATAGAAGTTAAGCCGCACCGGAATGCCGAAGCGGTCGCGCAGCGGATTGGTGAGGAGACCGGCGCGCGTGGTGGCGCCGATCAGCGTGAACTTGGCGAGGTCGATTTTCACCGACCGCGCCGCCGGTCCCTCGCCGATGATGAGATCTAGCTGAAAGTCCTCCATCGCCGGATAGAGGATTTCCTCGACCGCCGGATTGAGACGATGGATTTCGTCGATGAAGAGCACGTCGCGCTCTTCGAGATTGGTCAGCAGCGCCGCGAGGTCGCCGGCTTTGGCGATCACCGGGCCCGACGTGGCGCGGAAATTGACGCCAAGCTCGCGCGCCACGATCTGTGCCAGCGTGGTCTTGCCAAGCCCGGGCGGGCCGACGAACAGCACGTGATCGAGCGGTTCGCGCCGCGCCCGCGCCGCCTCAATGAAAATCTTCAGATTATCGCAAGCCTTGCGCTGACCGATGAATTCGGCGAGCCGCTGCGGGCGCAATGAGGTTTCCGCCGCGTCCTCGTCGCGGCGTTCCGGCGTGACCAGCTTGCGCGGCGCGCACGTCATCGTTCCGAACCCCGCGTGTATTTGTTCGGCAACAGGTCGGCGATCGGCACCGCCACCGCAGATTTGCCGTTCGGCACGATCACCTGCGCTTTGCGATCGTAGTCGAAGATCAGTTCCCGGCAGGCGCCGCACGGCGACACCACCGCGATGGTCTGGTTCTTGTCGGCGGGCGACGGGTGGCGCACCGCGACGATCCGCTCAATACCGGCATCGCCGCGATCGACGATGGCGCGGCCGAGCGCGACCGCTTCGGCGCAGACCGCCATGCGGCCGAGATAGGCGTCTAGATTGACGCCGGTGAAGATTTTACCGGAGCGCGTGCGCAAGGCGGCGCCGACTTCCTGCCAATCGTCACGGTAGCGGCGCTTGATCGCGCTTTTTGCGGCGGCGATCAATTCCTGATCCGCCTTGCTGAGTTTGGCGGCGCGCTTCACTTCGCGAGCTCCCGCAAACCAAGTCGGATCAGCGTCTTTGCCTCTGCGCCATCGCCGGCGCTGCGCGCGGCGGCGGCAATGGCGGCGGCGGCCTGCGGCTGCGCGTAGCCGAGATTGACCAGCGCCGAGACGGCGTCGCTGACCGGCTGCGGCGCTCGCTTCTCGTCGAGCGCGCCGGAGAGCCGCACCAGCGCCGGATCGACGTCGGTATAAGCGGGCGCCTTGTCCTTCAATTCGGTGACGATGCGCTCGGCGACTTTCGGCCCGACGCCCGGCGTACGCGCCACCATCGCCTTGTCGCGCATCGCTATGGCCGAGGCGAGATCCGCGGGCTTAAGCGTGCCGAGCACGGCGAGCGCGACCTTGGTGCCGACGCCCTGCACGGTTTGCAGGAGCCGGAACCATTCGCGCTCGACATCGCTGAGAAAGCCGAACAGCTTGATCTGATCTTCGCGCACATGCGTCTCGATCGACAGCGTCGCCGGCTGTCCGGCGCCGGGCAGCTCCTGCAGAGTCCGCGCCGAGCAATGCACCAGATAGCCCACACCGTTGACGTCGAGGATGACGGCATCTTCGCCGTAGGAGTCGATCACACCCTTGAGCTTGCCGATCATCACACCGCAACCTTTGCCATCGCCACCTTGAGCACCACGCTTTGGCGGTGATGCGCGTGCGTTACCGCAATCGCAAGCGCATCGGCGGCATCGTCGGAAGTCGGATCGGCCTTGGGCAACAGCACCCCGATCATCATTCGCACCTGCGCCTTGTCGCCGTGGCCAGCGCCGACGATGCTTTTCTTGATCAGGTTCGGCGCATATTCAACGACCGGCACCCCGGCTCTGGCCGGCACCACCATGGCAATGCCGCGCGCCTGGCCGAGTTTGAGCGTCGCTCGTGCATCCTTGCTGACAAAGGTCTGCTCGACCGCAGCCTCGTCGGGCCGGAATTCGTCGAGAATATGCATCAGCCCGTCATGGATGACGAGCAGCCGCATTGCGAGCGCGTCGCGGTCGTTGGTCGTCACCGAGCCGCAGCCGAGGAAGCGCAAAGCGTTGCCCGCGATCTCGACCATGCCCCAGCCGGTGCGGCGGAGTCCGGGATCGATGCCGAGGATGCGAATCGGGCGTGTCATGTCGCCCCAATTAATAGCATGCCGGCAATGCTTAAGCCTCGCTCGCCGGATTGCCATTGGACTGATAAGCAGGCGCAACAACGGCTAACCCGCGTCTTTTCAAGGCAGCATGTCTCCCGGTCTCGGTTTTGCGCTCGGTGCCATGGTCTGCTTCGGCTTGAGCGATCTCATTTACAAGCGGGCAGCGGCCGCCGGTTTGAAGGCTGGCGAATTTCTGATGCTGCAAGCGTGGATCTTCTGCCCGAGCATGACGCTCTATGCCTGGCTGACCGGTACGCTTGTTTTCAGCGTGTCCGCGCTATGGGGCATGCTGGCCGGAGCGATCCTGTTTGTCGCGCTCTACTATTTCAGCCGCAGCCTGCAAGGTGGCGCGGTCAGCACCATCGCGCCGATCTTCCGCATGAATTTCACCATCACCGCGGCGCTGGCGATCCTGTTACTCGGCGAGACGCTCACTTTAGTAAAGGCCTGCGCGCTCGGTTGCGCTCTCGTCGCGGTATGGCTCCTCCTCGTGGAAGCCGGCACGGAACGCGGCACATCGAGTTTCGCGGCGCTGGCGCGCGTGCTCCTCGCCACCGCAGCGATGGCGCTGACCAATCTGTTCTACAAAATCGGCTTGCAGCACGGCGCAGTGCCGGAAACCATGGTCGTCGCGCAGGCTTGGGCGTTCGCTCCGCTGGCGACCATTGTCGGCTATGTGACAGAGCGAAGCTTTCGCATCCCGCCCGGCGCGTGGCGCTATTCTGCGTTTGCCGCGCTCGCTTTGTTCGGCGCCTTTGTGCTTTTGATGCACGCGTTGGCGCGCGGACCGGCGAGCGTGCTGGTGCCAGTTGCGCAAATGAGCTTCGTACTGACGGCGCTGTTGGGCATCGCGGTTTTTCGCGAGCACCTGGATGCACGAAAAATCGCCGGGCTCGTCGTCGCCGCGGTGGCGCTTGTTTTGTTCGCCGTGAGCTGAGGACAGCTTGCGCCACGCATGACCGACAATAGAATCCAACGATTGGAGAATCCTGCGCATGCTGGATTGGTCGAAATGCACGGCGGTTGAGCGCGTGCCGGGGAAAGTCACCGACGAGTGGCTATTCAGGGGCACGCGCGTGCCGGTCCGTGCGCTTTTTGCAAACCTCGAGGGCGGCGCGCGGATCGATGATTTTCTGGAATGGTTTCCTGGCGTGACCCATGAGCAGGCCGAGTTGGTCCTGCGCTATGCCGAGCAAAGCCAGGCGACGTCGTCGAATTGAAATTTTAGGGATTGCAATAGTCAGGCGCTCATCTTGCTGACGAGCGCATCGGAGACGTCGAAATTGGCATAGACGTTCTGCACGTCGTCATTGTCGTTGAGGCTCTCGATCAGCTTCAAGACCTTCTCGCCCTGCTCGTCATCGACCGCGACCGTGTTTTGCGGCCGCCACACCAGCGACGCCTTGCGCGGCTCGCCGAATTTGGCTTCGAGCGCCTTGGCGACCGAACCGAAATGATCCTGCGCCGCGTAAATCTCGTGGCTGTCGGCGGTGGAGACAACATCGTCGGCGCCGGCTTCCAGCGCCGCCTCGAACATCGCCTCGGCGCTCGCCGCCTTGGCGTCGTACTCGATGACGCCGACATGGTCGAACATGAACGAAACCGCGCCGGTCTCGGCCAGATTGCCGCCGCTCTTGGTGAAAGTCGCGCGCACTTCGCCCGCGGCGCGATTGCGGTTGTCGGTGAGAACCTCAACGATGACTGCCACACCACCCGGCCCATAGCCCTCGTAGCGGATTTCCTCGTAATTCTCACCCTCGCCGCCGTTCGCCTTCTTGATCGCGCGCTCGATATTGTCCTTCGGCATGTTTTCCGCGCGCGCCGCCAGTACCGCGGCGCGCAGCCGCGGATTCATCGCCGGATCGGGCAGGCCGAGCCGCGCGGCGACGGTGATTTCGCGCGCCAGCTTGCCGAACAGTTTGGACCGCACCGCATCCTTGCGGCCCTTGCGGTGCATGATGTTCTTGAATTGTGAATGTCCGGCCATAGTCGACTTCCGCGCTCGATTTCGGTGCCTCGAACTGGCAGGAAATAATGCAGGCGGCGCCCAAAACTCAAGCCCAGAACGCGGGCTTGGCCTGTTCCAAAACGCCCCCCAGCCGCACCGCGCCGACTTGCATGGCAAGTCCGGTCGCCGGGTCGGTTTCGACCGCGACGGCGCAAAGCGTCGCTGGCCCGGTGGCCGGTTCGAAGCGGGCCGACGATACGCGCGTCAGGAAGCGCTGCATCGGTTCGTCCTTGGCCATGCCGATCACCGAATTGAAATCGCCGGTCATGCCGACATCGCTCATGTAAGCGGTGCCGCCCGGAAGCACGCGCAGGTCGGCGGTCGGCACGTGAGTATGTGTGCCGACGACAAGGCTCGCGCGGCCGTCGCAAAACACGCCCATGGCCTGCTTCTCGCTCGTCGCCTCGCCGTGGACATCGACAACGATGGCGTCCGCGCCCTTCCCCAGCGGACTTGCCATCAGCTCGCGATCGACCGCGGCAAAAGGATCGTCGAGGGGGTCCATGAAGATGCGGCCCATGACATTAATCACCAGGACACGCGCGCCGTTTTTGGCTTCGATCATCGCTGAGCCGCGGCCCGCCGTACCGGGAGGGTAGTTGATCGGCCGGATCAGCTGCGGCGCGCGCTCGATGAAGACCAAAGCTTCCTTTTGGTCCCAGGCATGATTGCCGAGCGTAACGGCGTCGGCGCCGGCATCGAGCAGCTCGCGATAGATCGCTTCGGTAATGCCGAAGCCGCCGGCTGAGTTCTCGCCATTGACGACGACCAGATCGAGCTTCCAGTCGCGTATGAGTTTGGGCAGGCGCTCGTAGACGATGGTCCGCCCGCTGCGCCCGACAATGTCGCCGATGAACAGAAGCCGCATGCCTTCAGGGGCCTTTAAACGCGATCACCTCACGCTCGGTTAGCACGAGATCGAGCTTCGCGTCGCGCTCTGTTACCGGCACACTTGGAATTTCCTGTGCTGCGAAGGCAAGCCCGATGGCGGCAATCGCCTTGCGCTCGCGCAATTGATCAATTGTTTTATCGTAATAACCGGCGCCGTAGCCGATGCGATGGCCGGCGCGGTCGAAGGCCAGTAGCGGGACCAAAAGGAGATCGGGTTCCACTTCCGGCGCTTCGGCTTTTGGCTCGCGGATGCCCCATAGGCCGGGCGACAGCGGTTCACCCCATTGCCATAACCGCATGATCAGGGGCTTGCCGCGGCCCGCGATGACGGGCAGCGCCAGCGTCGCACCGGCGTCCAGAAGTTTCCGCATCAGCGGCAGCGGATTGATCTCGCTCCGCATCGGCATAAAGCCGGACACGACCGTGCCCGGAGCGATGGCAAATGGAAACTCTTGCGCCGCTAGCGCTTCGGACGCCGCGCGGCGTGTATCGAACGGCATCGCGTCGCGGAGCGACGTCGCTTCGTTACGGACACGTTTCTTCTCGTCTTCAAGGGTTACGTTCTTGGACATTTCCACTGCTATGGCTGCAATTTCTCAGCGAAGAACGGTACGACCCGCTTCGCCGGACAGCCACGTTTTTGTCGCTGCAAGCTTTAAAACACCGATAGCGGCGTTAATCTGCCAAAAGCATTGGTTCACTTACCCGAAAAATTTGCACATATGCGGAAAACTTGTCGCGGCCAAGCGTCCGACCGTAACGGAATACCAAAGTGCGGAGCCGCGCCGGCCGTAAGAGTTCTGACCCCGGGAACCTACATAAGTAGGTGGGCGCCATATGTCCGAACCCAGGGGCTCGGTCAGGGACAGCTCCCTTCAGGATCGTAAGGCCCCGGAGATTATGTCTCCTACGCACCAGGCAGCCCCGCTCCGCCAATGTAGTGCGAACACACGCGAGAAGCCACCATGGGCTCGCGGCGCCGCTCGATCTTGTAACAGCCGCGCGGCATCATGGGCGACATGCCCGAACCCGCTCCCGAAATCGGTCAGGCGACCAAAGCCGACATCGACGGCATTCTGCAATTGCAGGACACCAATCATCTCGACCGCGGCGGCCTGCTGTCGGTACGCTTTTCGCGCGAATGGCTCGAAGCGAGACTAAGCGATCTGCCTGTGATCGTCGCCCGGCGCGGCGGCCGGATCGTGGGCTATCCGATCTCCACCTCGCTCGAGGCGCAGGCATCCGCTGCGATCGTGCAGGCGATGCTCAACGCATATGCGCATTCCAAAGACGCCTACATTTACGGTCCGGTCTGCGTCGCCGCCGACGAACGCGGTCAGGGCCTGGCGAGCGCATTGTTCTCGGCCTTGTTGGCGCGCGTGCCAAACCGCGAATGCTTCACCTTCATCCGCGGCGACAACGCTGCTTCGTTGCGCGCCCATACCAAAATGGGCATGCGCAGCGTCGCCAGTTTACGCTCGGCGATGTGGATTACGTCGTCGTTGCCTACGGCCCTTAGAGCATGATCCGGAAAAAGAGACCTGCAGACCGTATGCGCCTCACATTATCAGGAACAATGCTTTGACGACGCCGTTACCCTACGAGCCAAACAAATAGCGAGGATACGGCAATGGATAAAGATCGAATCAAGGGTTCCGCAGAGCAGGCCAAGGGCGCGGCGAAAGAAGCCGTCGGCAAGGTCTTCGGCGACAAGAAGCTGGAAACTGAAGGCAAGACCGACAAGGCGGCAGGCAAACTGCAAAACGCAGTCGGCGGATTTAAGGATGCGGTGCGCGGAAAATAAGACCGGCACCATTAACGGAGACTTCCATGGAATTGATCCTGATTATCGTCGTATTAGTGCTGCTGTTTGGCGGCGGCGGCGGATACTTTGGTCGCAGCAGAGGTTATTGGTGATCGAACGCGTTCCGGCGCTTAAGCGTGAGCAAGGCGCCAGGTTCGCGTCTACCGAAGCGAACCACCGCTCAATCGGCATCGTTCTTTGCTCTTGCAAAGCGTGGCCCGCAAGGGTGTTCAATTTTGCTCAGACATACCGTGATCAGCCCACCTATGTTATTTGGATGGCGTGTGATTCCTGTGGGCGCGGTGCCCCTTTCATCTGTGGCGAATGATATCCACAGCCTAACTCAGTGAGGGCAATTCCATGTCAATCGGCACAATTCTGCTCATCCTCTTGGTCATACTCCTGCTCGGAGGCTTTAGCGGGTTCGGAGGCGGCCCGTTCTACGGAACCGGCTACTACGGCGGCGGTGGGCTCGGCCTCGTACTCGTTATCGTGCTGATCTTGGTTTTGCTCGGCAGGATTTGAGCCACGAAAGTGGCGGACGCCAGTTATGAGTCCCGCCCTAGCCGATCGCGACGCTGCCGCTGGCACTGATGGACGTATTCAGTTTCTTGGTGATGCCTTCGATCCGCTCGGCCGCGGTGGAAAGCGCAGACGCAATGGACGCCTGTACGGCTCTGTTGCGGTCGGAGGCCGCGACGCGGGCGCCCTCCAACGCGGCGAGTTCCTCTTCCAGCCGCCTGACGCGAAGGCCGGCCTCGGCGAGTTCGTCGGCAACTGTGATCGCCGCCATCACCGTCAATCGCGTATCGCCGATCTCGCCGAATTTCGCGCGCAGCCCGCTGATGCGGCTGTCGAGCTCGCGGGCGAGCTCCATGAGGTGACCTTCCTGGCCGTCCTCGCAGGCCATCCGGAACTGCCGGCCGTTGATGGTGACGCTTACTTGGGCCATTTGGCTTTGGTTCCTAATCAGGGGAATTCAAAACGCCGCGGATCGTTTCAATCGCTTGATCGATGCGCGTCACAACCTCGCGATTGGCTGTTTCGAGCACGCGCGCGCGGGCGGCCGCCTCGTCGAGTTCGCCGGCGAGCCGCGCCCGATCGCTGCCGAGCGCGTGAACCTGGCCCGCGAGCGATACCTGCTCGCGATCGGCCTCGGTGCGCCGGTCGGCAGCCGCATCGAGCGCGTCGAGCGCAAGCACAAGACGCCGTGCCGCGGCTTCGATGACATCGGTGTCGCTCATGTGGCCGTCCGCCCGAAGCCGTGGTGTCACACGTGGTCCGAAAATTGTGCGACGCCAATCGCTTACCGGCGGAACTTTATGTCGTATAGCGGGAAAGCGTCAACGGCATGCGGAACCCCCTGTGCATGACCTTGCCGGGGAACCCAGCCGCAATTGACTCGGTTAACTCGCATGTTATCTGTGCGCCCGCCTGTTCCAATGACCGCGGCAAGCCGGTTTCACGCCGCGATAGGCCAGTTTCCATGATCAAGCCGGACCGTCTCTCCGCGGCGAGTGCAACTCTCGCGCCAGCGCAAGGCTTTCCCGCAAGCACGCCGGCTTCGCGCGTCGATCACGACCGCATGGCGAATGCCATCCGGGCGCTGGCGATGGACGCGGTCGAAAAAGCGAACTCGGGACATCCCGGTCTGCCGATGGGCGCGGCCGATTTCGCGACCGTCCTGTTCACGAAATTCCTCAAATTCGACGCGGCCGATCCGGCGTGGCCCGACCGCGACCGCTTCGTGCTGTCGGCCGGTCATGGCTCGATGCTGCTCTACGCGCTATTTTATCTGCTCGGTTATCCGAAGATGACGATCGAGGAGATCAAGCGCTTTCGCCAGCTGGGATCGCTCACGCCCGGACACCCCGAGCACGGTCACACGCCCGGCGTTGAAACGACGACCGGTCCGCTGGGCCAGGGGATCGGAAACGCCGTCGGCATGGCGATCGCCGAGCGCCATCTCGCCGCGTCGTTCGGCGGCGATGTCGTCGATCACACAACTTACGTGCTTTGCTCCGACGGCGACCTGATGGAAGGCATCAGCCAGGAAGCGATCGCGATCGCCGGCCATCTGAAACTGAATAAACTCATCGCGCTTTACGACGACAACGGAATTTCGATCGACGGCCCGACGTCGCTTTCCGACTCGGTCGATCAGGTGGCGCGTTTCAAGTCGGCCGGCTGGGCGGCGACGCTGATCGACGGCCACGATCCGGCTGCGATCACCGCGGCGCTCGAAGCGGCGAAAAAATCCGACCGGCCATCATTAATCGCCTGCCGCACCACGATCGGCTACGGCGCGCCACATAAAGGCGGGACGGCCAAGGCGCACGGTTCGGCTCTCGGCGCCGAGGAAATCGCCGCGGCGCGCAAATTTCTCGGCTGGCCTTCGCCGCCTTTCGAAATTCCCGCCGATATCCTGCAGCCGTGGCGCACCGCCGGCGAGCGCGGCCGTCCGGCACGGCTGGCTTGGGAAAAGCGCCTCGCCGCGCTCGATCCCGGCCAGCGCCCCGAGTTCGAACGCCGTCTGCGCGGCGAGCTTGACGGGAAACTGAAGGCCGCGGTGACGGGCCTGAAACAGAAGCTCGCCGAAGCACCAAAGGATATTGCCACCCGTTCATCGTCGGAACTCGCGCTCAACGATTTGACCGTGGCGCTGCCGGAAATGATCGGCGGTTCGGCGGATCTCACCGGCTCGAACAATACGCTCGCCAAGGGGATGAAAATTCTCGACGCCACGGACTACGGCGGCACTTACATCCACTACGGCGTGCGTGAGCACGGCATGGTCGCCACCATGAACGGCATGGCGCTGCACGGCGGCATCATTCCCTATTCCGGCACGTTCCTGGTGTTCACCGATTATTGCCGCCCAGCGATCCGGCTCGCCGCCTTGATGGGCCAGCGGGTGATTCTGGTGGGGACGCATGACTCGATCGGGCTCGGCGAGGACGGGCCGACGCATCAGCCGGTCGAACACCTCGCGGCGCTCCGCGCAATTCCCAACCTGAAAGTGCTTCGGCCTTGCGATGCCGTGGAGACGGCCGAGTGCTGGGAGTTGGCACTTGCAAGCAAAGATGGCCCGAGCGTGCTGGCGCTGACACGCCAGAATTTGCCGCAACTGCGCAAAGGCTTTGACGAGCGCAATCGCTGCGCGGCGGGCGCCTATGAACTGATCGCGGCGGACGACGATGCCGCGGCGGTGTCGCTATTCGCCACCGGCTCGGAGGTCTCACTGGCAGTTGAGGCCAGAAAAATTCTCGCCGCGCGCAAAATCTCGGCGCGGATCGTCTCGGTGCCGTGCTTTGAGCTGTTGTTTGCTCTGCCGGACAAGGAGCGCGCGGCCATCATCGGCACCGCCAAGGTCAATGTCGCGGTCGAGGCCGGCATCCGCCAGGGCTGGGACGCCATCATTGGCCAGGCAGGAGGCTTTGTCGGCATGATCTCGTTTGGCGCCAGCGGACCCTACAAGGATCTTTACCAGCACTTCGGAATTACCGCCGAAAAAGTTGCCGAAGCGGCCCTGGCTCGATTATGAAATTTCACAATATCGTAGTTACATAGTGGGTGGTCCGGTCCACCGGGGCCGCTTGGAATGGAGGCCGGGGAATGTCGGTTCGCGTTGCCATCAACGGGTTTGGCCGTATCGGACGCAATATTCTGCGCGCCGCCGTTGAAGCCGACCGTAATGACATCGAGATCGTCGCCATTAACGATCTCGCGCCGGTCGAGACCAACGCGCATCTGCTGCGCTACGATTCAGTCCACGGCCGCTTCCCGGGTGAAGTCACCGTCAAAGGCGACACCATCAGCGTCGGCAACGGCGCGATCAAAGTGACCGCGGTCAAGGACCCGGCGCAACTGCCGTGGAGAGACCTCGGCATCGATATCGCGCTCGAATGCACCGGTATCTTTACATCGAAAGATAAGGCCACAGCGCATCTGCAAGCCGGCGCCAAGCGCGTGCTCGTCTCCGCCCCTTCCGACGGCGCCGATTTGACCGTCGTCTACGGCGTCAACCACGACAAGCTGACCAGGGCGCATCTTGTGGTCTCCAACGCTTCGTGTACGACCAACTGCCTCGCCCCCGTCGTCAAAGTGCTCCACGATGCCGTCGGCATCGACAAAGGATTCATGACCACGGTGCACTCCTATACCAACGATCAGCCCTCGCTCGATCAGGTGCACAAGGACCTCTACCGGGCG
>Ga0181537_10000505_pt1 | contig 36685 bp, 33 predicted proteins | sample PEATcosm2014_Bin_39_FD_119765 | JGI IMG/M metagenome (GOLD analysis project Ga0181537, IMG submission 119765) | Peatland microbial communities from MTU Mesocosm Facility, Houghton, MI, USA - PEATcosm2014_Bin23_10_metaG | ecosystem: Environmental > Terrestrial > Soil > Wetlands > Peat | place... | reverse complement strand
GCGCGCTCTCAAGCGAAGGCCTGTCCCACATATCCTGCTCGACGTAATAGTGCTTCACTGTTCCCCGGTCCGCCGCGAAAATCCGTTTCCAATCGATCACGCCCGTACCAACCTCCGTAAACGGGTTGCCGTCGAATCTGCCCGTTGTGGGCGCATAGCCCGTCTTCAGGTCTTTGATGTGAAGCATTACAAACCGGCCGGGGTATTGATGGAAGTACTCCACCGGGTCCTTCCCGGCAAAGGTCGTCCAAAAGCAATCCATCTGCATTTTCACCAAGTCTTTGTCGGACGATTTCAAAAGTTGATCGTACCCCGTGACTCCGTCATAAACCTTGTACTCGAAATTATGGTTGTGGTAAGCGAATCCGAGGCCGGCTGGGCGGGCTTTCGCGGCGAGATGGTTGAAGAAGTCAGCGGTTCGTTTCCACCCGTCCAGACTCGTTTTCCATTCGTTGCGGGTGGTCGACAACATGTACTCGAGCCCCAACGCGTGGGCGTCCTCGATGTTCTGATCCCAGCCCGCATCGTCTTTGGGAGCGCCAAAATGGCAGCTTGGAACGCGCAACCCCGCATCGTTCAGAATCTTGCGCAGCTCAGCCGGTTGGTGTCCGTAGAAGACGCCGTATTCTTCGCCGCCGCTGACTTCGATTTCCTGGTAACCCATGGCTACGACTTTTCGTAGCGTTCCTGGAAAGTCGTCTTTCAGGTCGTTGCGGACCGTGTAGGGCTGAAGTCCAATCGGCAATCCCAGCGGGTTGGCGCCGGCGACGCCTCTGGCGAGCGATGCACCCGCGAGTCCGGCGGCTGCCTTCAGGAACTCCTTGCGCGTAAGAGAAAGGTCAAACATTGCAGGTTCATGATATTACCTGCGGCTTTTGACTGGCAAGGAGAGCGACAACCGTTTCCATGAGACCGTTGGCCATGTCAGCTTTCTTAAGAATGGTAGAATGGTAGAGTAATACTTTCTGTCTACCATGGGCCTCAATATCAAGAACGCGGAGGTGGAGCGTTTAGCCGCTGAAGTAGCGGGTCTCGCGAAAGAAACCAAGACCGAGGCCATCCGTCGCGCACTGCTGGAACGCCGGGCGCGGCTCCGGGCCCACGCTGGAAAACCGGGAGCGCGTAAGACGCTGCGCGAGTATATGGAACGTAATGTCTGGCCCATGATTCCTCAGGCCGAGTTCGGGCGCGTGTTAACTCGCGAAGAGGAAGACCGAATTCTGGGTTATGGGCCCGAAGGTTACTGATTCATGGTGCTGGATAGTTCCGCGATCGTCGCCATTCAGTTGAAAGAGCCCGGCCACGAACGGCTGATGAACACGCTTGACCAAGCGGACATCGTCCTGGCCGGAACACCCACTCTGCTCGAAACGGCAATGGTTTTGACCGCGAGGCTAGGCCGGGATGCGCGTCCGTTGGTCTCCGCCTTTCTTCGCGGTCTGGACGCGGAGGTAATCGTGTTTAACGAAGAACATCTGGACGCCGCCATTACAGCATTCTACCGATTTGGGCGCGGACGTCATCCCGCAGGTCTGAATTTGGGAGATTGTATGTCTTACGCAGTCGCATCGGTTGCCGGGATGCCCCTCTTGTTCACGGGCGGCGATTTCACGTTGACCGACATCCCGGCCGCTTAGAGGGCGCTCCAGACACGCTGTAACCTCCGGCGGCACAAATCACCGTCGATAGTGAACAAGTATTCGGTACACGTGCGGCCTATGGCCGTAAAGCAGTTGCCGCATCTCAAAAGGAACAGAGGCGCTTTCGGGAGCTAACTTGCAGCGCTCTGGAAAATTGGAGGGCAGCGTCTTGTCCGTGCCGTTGTGCGTAGTCATCCAGTTGCGCTTTGCGCTCCGGCGTCACGGGAAGCATTTCCATAATCGCCCTTACTTTAGCGCCAGTTGATCGAATCGACAAGGCCGGTGCGCCTTTTGACGTCCGTGTGATAGCATCGCAGCTTTAGCAATTACGCGCTTGCCGCGACACAAGCGGAAGCTAGACGAGTCCAGACAAAGGAGGCCGCTTCCAAGCCCAGATGCTGCCTGACTACATTACGAAAACCGTTCCGCGCCCCGCTTCCGTTCGTGGCGCCTGGTATACCAATACGGCTCCTACCTACGCCGGAATCTTTCTTTGGATCGGGTTTTACCAGGCCATCGCCAGCGGCACGTTGAACAATGCCGGACTGGGCGTTTCAATCCTCGCCCTGTGTGTGGCGGCGCTGTTGAGCTTCGCCCTCTTTTATTACGCTCCCGCAATGTTGGGGATGAAAACCGGCCTTCCGCTCTATGTGATCGGCAGCTCCACGTTTGGCTCGCGCGGCGGCTACTTGATCCCCGGTTTGTTGATGGGCGCTCTACAAGTGGGTTGGTTTAGCGTGTCGACCGACCTCTCCACCACGTTCATCCTCAAGGGATTGAACGCGCCTTCTGAGCCAGGATCCTGGTCCTATACGCTGATAGCCATTGTTTGGGCTTACACCCTCGCTGCGATTGCCGCAGTGGGCATTCGCTACGTGGCGCGGGTCGCCATCTTTATCAACATGATTCCGTTCCTGATGATTCTGGTCGTGTTTTTTAAAACCAGTTCCGGGTTTCAGAATTACGTGCCGCCCGAATCGCATCCGTGGCTTGGATTTGTATTGATGATCCAGATTGTCACCGGCTTCTTCGCCACCGCGGGAGCGGCCGGTGCGGATTTCGGCATGGAGAATCGCGACAAACGCGATGTGCGCTTAGGCGGCCTCTTCGGAATCGCGGTTGCCATCCTGTTCGTCGGCGGCCTGATATTGGTCTCGATGGCCGGAGCCCACAGTACCCACCCTGGACTTCAGTCCTTTGACTTCGATGCGTTGGTTGGCGTCGTAGGTGGGCTGCTGGCGACAATCATGTTCTTTCTCTATGCGGTCGCCTCAATACCGGGCGGGTGTTTCTGCGCCTTCATCATGGGGAACAGCTTTTCCACTATGATGCCCGGCCTCAAGCGAACGTCGGTCATTCTTGCGGGTGTAACGGTGTCCATTATTCTGGCCGCCACCGGCATGGCCTCGCACCTTATCCCGTTCTTTCAGATCATAGGCGCTTCGTTCGGTCCGGTCTGCGGCGCCATTCTCGCCGATTACCTTCTCTCCGGCAAGAAATGGTCCGGCCCTCGTGAAGGAATCAATCTGGCCGGATACGGCGCCTGGGCGGTCGGCTTCGTGGTTGGCATCATCCCCTTCCTTCCTATCCCGGATGATGTCAAAACCTACGCCCAGCCGGCCACGGTTTACTCGGCCATTGCCGGATTTCTTGTCTACATCGCGCTGGCCAAGGCTGGACTGCAATCGAAAACAGTTAAACTCGAAGCCCAGACTGCATCCTGACGTGAGCCCGTACTCAATGCGAATGCCGCGGCACTACTTTGCGTAAATCCCGGTAGCCCACGGCGAACTCAAGGCATGCCCCTGTTTCGAGCTGCCCCACATGTTCCCGGTAAAGCTGCTGCCATGGCGAATCGTTCTTGAGCTGGATGGGTTTCAGCTCGGCATGCCGCCGCCTGATCTCTTCCTCGCTTTCGAGCAGGTCGACGCGGCGATTCTTCAAATCCACCTTCACCATGTCGCCCGTACGCAGAATGGCGAGGTTTCCGCCAACAGCGGATTCAGGCGACGCGTTCAGAATCGAAGGCGTATCGGAGGTGCCACTTTGCCGGCCATCGCCCATACACGGCAACATCCTCACCCCGCTGCTCACGAGACTGCCGGGCGGAGTCATGTTGACCACTTCGGCTGAACCCGGATACCCTACCGGCCCCGCGCCGCGCACGACCAGCATGCAGGTTTCGTCGATATTCAACGACGGATCGTCTATTCGCGTGCGGTAATCCTCCGGCCCGTCAAAGACGATCGCCCTCGAAACAAAGCAATCTTCCGAGCCGGGCGTTGAGAGATACCGCCGCCGGAAATCTTCGCTGATCACCGACGTCTTCACCAGCGCCGAATCAAACAGATTGCCCGACACCACCATGAACCCCGCCTGTTTCTTCAGCGGCTGATCGTAGGGCCGAATGACTTGTGGCAGAGGGCTTCGCGCCTCGCCGTAGTTCTCCTGAATCGTCTTCCCGTTCACAGTGAGAGCGCCGGTGTGAATTCTTCCTGCTCGGATCAATTCGCCGAAGATACAGGGAATGCCGCCCGCGCGATGAAAATCCTCGCCCAGAAACTCGCCCGAGGGCTGGATATTGGCGAGCAGCGGAACATCATGCCCGATGTCCTCCCAGGCCCTTAGGCCCAACGGAACGCCGATGTGGCGCGCGATAGCCTCAATGTGCGGAGGGCAGTTAGTGGAAGCGCCAATCGCCGACGCCACCACAATCGTGTTCTCAAACGCTTCGCGCGTCAGGATGCGGCTCGGCGTAAGATCTTCATTCACCATCTCGACAATCCGCTTGCCCGTCAAGTACGCAAGCTTGGCGCGCTCCGAATGCGGCGCTGGAATGGCCGCGCAGCCGGGCAGCGACATGCCCATTGCCTCGGCCAGCGAGTTCATCGACAACGCCGTACCCATGCTGTTGCAATGCCCAGCACTCGGCACCGTCGAGGGCGCGCACACGTTCTCCATCAATTGCTCGGCATCGATCTTGCCCGCCGCCAACAGGCGCCGCGATTCCCACAACGCCATTCCCGACCCGGCGAGTTTCCCGTTCACATAGCTGTTAAGCATCGGCCCGCCGGAAAGCACAATCGCGGGAAGGTTCACCGTCGCCGCGGCCATCAGACAGGCGGGCGTTGTCTTGTCGCATGCCGTCATGAGGACAACGCCGTCGAACGGATAGCCGCACAGGATCTCGACCAGCCCCAGGTACGCGAGGTTTCGATCCAACGCCGCAGTGGGCCGGCGGCAGCTCTCCTGAAACGGGTGCATGGGAAATTCAAACGCGATGCCGCCGGCGTCCCGAATCCCGTCTTTGACGCGCTCCACCAGGCTCATATGGATCCGGTTGCACGGAGCAAGATCGCTTCCCGACTGCGCTATCCCGATCACCGCCCGCCCTGCCTGCAGCTCTTCCCGTGTCAGGCCGTAATTCACATAGCGTTCGACATAAACCGCCGTCTCGCCCGGCACGGACCGATCGTTGAACCAGATCTCGCTGCGGCGCCTTTGAGGCTTCTCGTTTTCCATTGCGCACCCAGTTTATCGGACAGCGCAGGGACCCTCCCCAACCAAGACTCAATGTAGAGAAAACCCAGCAGTTCAGGGCACATACATATTGGGTGGTGGGGCAGGCGATCTTGTCGCCTGCCAATCGGTCGTTACATCAGAATCCAGTTGGATATATGGACGCCGCGCTGGACCAAATTAGCCTCGGTCCGCGTTGGTTGATTCAGCCGGCCCCTGCAGACGTAGTGGCGAAAGCGTTGTGCCACGGCGAGAAGGTTCAGAAATATCGCCTTCACGCGCGTGGGTGGTGATGCCAAACCACGTTCACGCAATGATCACCCCGGACTCCACATTTTCTGAAATCATGCGTTGGCTGAAGTGGACCACGGCAAGGCGCTCGAATCAACTGCTGGGACGGCGCGGAGTTGCCTTTTGGCAGGACGAGTCATACGACCACTGGATCCGAACCGGGCATGAGTTCGACAAGATTGTTCTCTATGTGGAGTGGAATCCGGTAGCAGCAGGATTGGTAGAACACGCGGAACAGTGGAGGTGGTCGAGCGCCTCGTGGCAGGCGACAAGATCGCCTGCCCCACAAGCTTGACCGCAGCCAGCGATATACTGGCGTCCAGCCTCGTTGACCTTTTGGAGGTCAAGAACCCAACCATGAACCGACGCCATTTCCTTTCCACTGCCGCGGCTGCTCCCATGCTGGCTGCCGCCTCCCAATCGCAATCCAAGATTTCAGCGAACGATCGTATCCAGATTGCAGTCATCGGCTTCGGGAACCGTGGTGGTTCCGACTCCGCGGTCGCTTGCCGCGTGCCCGGTGTCACCGTTATCGCTGTTGCCGATCTGTATTCCGGCCGGCGCGAGCACGCCCGGGAAGTGTTCGGCAACGACGTGTATACTTCCGCCAGCTATCACGAGGTCCTGGCGCGCCCGGGCGTCGATGCGGTGATCGTGGCGACACCCGATCACTGGCACGCGCAAGCTTCCATCGACGCGATGCAGGCCGGCAAAGATGTCTACTGCGAAAAACCGATGGTCCATTCCATCGCCGAGGGGCATCAGGTCATCGCTGCGCAAAAGCAGACCGGCCGCATCATGCAAGTGGGCAGCCAGCGTGTCAGTTCGATCATTTATCAGAAAGCCAAAGAACTGATCCGCGACGGCGCCATCGGCAAGCTCAACTTGATTGAAGCCTGGTGGGAGCGGCCCGTGGATAATGACGAGCTGGTGTTCCGGCCATCCATCCCGCTTGACGCCTCGCCGGCAGCCATCGATTGGGATCGCTACATCGCCAACACCACGAAGCGCCCGTTCGACGCGCAACGTTTCTTCTGGTGGCACAATTTTCGCGACTATGGCACGGGCATTCCCGGCGATCTATTTGTCCATCTCTTCTCGGGCGTGAATTTCGTGCTCGGCTCGGAGGGTCCGGTGCGGCAGGTTGCTTCCGGCGGCACGCGTTTCTGGAATGACGGCCGCGAGATCCCCGACCTCATGCTCGCGATTGCCGACTACCCGGAAACGCGCAATCATCCGGCATTCAACCTGACATTGCGTGTCAACTTTGAGCAGGGCGCTGCGGAGACTTCGGGGTTCCGCTTTGTCGGTGAGAAGGGCGTCCTTCACATTGCCGACGATAGGGTCCGCGTGATCCGCCACGAACGTCCGGCGGAGCCAGGCTATGCGGTCTCTACGTTCGCGGCCAAGATGCAGGAGGAGTATCTGCGCGAGTATCGAAAGAAGTATCCGCTGGTTGAGCCATCCGCGCAAGCCATGCGCTCGGCTCCAACCGAAGAGTTCATCGCGCCGCAAGGCTATAGCGATCACTTCCACCACTTCAAGAATTTCTTTGCATCCGTGCGCAACCGCACTGAGGTGGTCGAGGACCCCACATTCGGACTGCGCGCGGCGGGCCCGGCGCTGCTTGCCAACGAAAGCTACTACGAACAGAAGATCTGCCGGTGGGATCCGGGAACGATGCAGCGGACCGCGTAACCTCAGTAGCTTTCTCCGTTTGCCGCTTCCGGTCGATTCATGCTCGCCGGCCCGGATCGATTGAAAGGGGCGGCGCTCCGATTCTGAAAAAGGAGTTATCGATGCCAACCTCCAATCGAAGACAGGTTCTTACAGGCCTCGGATACGCCGCTCTTGGCGGATACCTGGGTACTTCGCGCGGGTACGCCGCCAACGAAACCATCAGCGTGGGCTGCGTCGGAACGGGCGGCCGGGCTCAAGGCTTACTGCGTTCCCTCGCTAAGATCCCTGGCGCCCGAATTACCGCCGTGTGCGACGTGTGGGACGACAATCTGGCCGCGGGTAAGCAACTGGCGGACCCTCAAGCGTTTGCCACAAAGGACTATCGAGCGCTGTTGGACCGCAAGGATATCGATGCGGTTCTGATCGGCACGCCCAATCATCAACACGTGCCGATGTTGATTGCCGCTTGTGCGGCGGGTAAGGACGTGTACGTCGAAAAGCCGTTGACGCACAGGCTGGAGGAAGGGCCGGCGGCGCTCGAAGCAAGGAATCGATCGAATCGCATCGTGCAGGTGGGCCAGCAACAGCGCAGCATGCCGCAGTTCCAGAAAGGGTATGAGCTGGTGAAATCGGGGCAGCTCGGCAACATACGCAAAGTGCACCTGACCTGGAATCGCAACTCTGCGCGAGGATCGGGCGAGTACAAGATCGACCCTTCAACCGTCGACTGGAAGGCATGGCTAGGAAACGCAAGACAGCAGCCTTTCGACCCCTACCGCTTCCGCGAATGGCGCTGGTTTTGGGATTTCGGAGGCGGTGTTTTCGCCGATTTGATGGTCCACTACGTCGATGTTGCTCAATGGTATTTGGACGCGGCCCATCCCGATCAAGCCGTATCAATCGGCAACAAGTTTACAGAGGAAAGATGGGAGACTCCGGATACCGCGCAGACGCTCCTGCAATACCCGGGCTCCCAAGTCTACTTCGAATCCACCTTCATGAACGCGCGCAATGGGGCCATGCTCGAATTCATGGGTACCGAGGCGACTCTCTATCTGGATCGCGGGCGCCTGGAGGTAATCCCGGAGCGTAAGCGCGACCCGCGCAATCGTAATCCGCAGCTCCCCACTGAACCGGAGATGCAGTGGGTGCTGGGCAGCGGCCCGAAGGGCGCCGACTTCTACGATCAGCCCGATGGCGAGTTGCTGCATCTGGCGAACTGGCTGGATTGCATTCGCACCCGCCAGACGCCGAACGCTCCGGTCGAAGCTGGTATCGCCGCTGCATCGGCGGCCCACATGGCGAACATCGCGCTGCAGAAGGGTGGCGTCGCGGCATGGAATACGGTGATGCCGAAGGCTTGAGAGAAGGGAGCAGTTCGACACTATGATCTCAACCCGGAGGACATTCCTCGCAACCGCCTCTGTTGCCCCGTTGCTGCTCCGCGGCGCGCAGACTTTGCGGCCTATACGCCTCGGAGGCCCGATCTTTCTGAAGTCTGACGATCCGGAGGAGTTAGCCAGCGAGCACACCCGGCTCGGTTACAGCGCGGCGTACTGTCCCGCGGCGGACGCCAATGATGGCGATCGTATCCGCGCGATCAAATCTGCGTTCGAAGCGCGCAATATCGTCATTGCGGAAGTTGGCGCCTGGCGGAACATCCTCGACCCCGACCCACAGAAGCGCTCCGAGAACCTGAGCTACGTGATAGAGCGCATGCGGCTGGCCGAGGGCGTGGGCGCCCGGTGCTGCGTCGACATCGCCGGCTCGTTCAATCCGCAGCTTTGGTATGGCCCGGACCCGAAGAATCTGTCGAAGGAATTCTTCGACGCCACGGTCGAGAATTGCCGCAAGATCGTCGACGATGTGAAACCACGCAACACGAAGTTCTCAATTGAGATGATGCCTTGGAATTTGCCCGACGGACCGGATGCCTACTTGAAGTTGATCAAGGCCGTCGACCGCGAAGGGTTTGGCGTGCACATGGATGTGTGTAACGCCATCAACAGCCCGGCGCGTTTCTATCGCAATTCGGAAATCATCGCGGAGCTCTTCCGAACGTTGGGCCAATGGCTCCTCTCCTGCCACGCCAAAGATCTGAAGTGGATGGATGAATATAACGTGCACTTCGCCGAAGTCGTTCCAGGACGTGGACAGATTGACTACAAGACTTACCTGCGTAAATTAGCCGCCGCACCCGTGGAAGCGCCGCTGATGCTCGAACACCTCAAGACTCCCGAAGAATACGCCGAGGGCCAGGACTATATTCGAAAAACCGGAGCAGCCGTCGGAGTGAAGTTTGTATAGACAAGGCTGAGCCGCGTGAACGTGGCGCGGGCACTCGTGCCTGCCGCGCCGAGATTCGTCTCGGCGCTTCTGTGCGGCCATTTCGCGCTCGAGTTGCCGTTTGAGAAGTTATGTTAGTAGCTGGGAAAACTCCCATCGACAAGCGAGGACTTCGTGCAAACCAATTCAGAACAATTCGCACCCACGGCCCCAGCGCTCAGCTCATCGGATCTTGTGCAATATCGTCAAACCGGCTATCTGGTTGCGCGGAGCCTGTTCACGGCCGCCGAGATTGCGCTGATGAAGGAAGCGGCGGAGCGGGAACTAACCGGCGCCTCAGTGCTCACCAAGGGTGACCGTGATGGCAACGTGGTGAGCCTCGCGATGTGGAATGGCCCGAGCGAGGACATCTACGGCATGTTCTCTCGAAATGCGCGCGTGGTAGACAATGCTGAGCTGCTGCTGGGTGCGCCGGTTTATCTTTACAGCGCCAAAATGGTGATGAAGAATGCGCGCGAGGGCGGCGCCTGGGAGTGGCATCAGGATTACGGCTATTGGTACAACTACGGGTGCCTGGCGCCCAGCATGCTGAGCTGTCTGATAGCCGTGGATCGGGCGACACAGGAAAACGGATGCCTGCAGGTTCTCGAGGGCTCCCACGCCATCGGCCGCGTCAACCATGATCGCGTCAACGAACAAACGGTCGCCGACCCCGAGCATGTGGAAGCAGCTTGCCGGCGTTTCCCGCTGGTTTACATGGAACTGGACCCCGGCGACGCGGTATTCTTCGATTGCAACTTACTGCACCGGTCAGATGCGAATAAGTCGCAGCACCGGCGCTGGAACTACATCGCTTCTTACAACACGGTGGAAAACCAACCTTATAAACGGGTGCGCGAATACGGCAATTATGAGCCGCTGGTGAAGGTACCGGAAACAGCCATACTCGATTTTGCGCGCCAGCATGCCACGCACTGACCGGCGGCAGTTTCGTTAATTCGCCATGCCGCGCGCGGGGGCCAGATAAGTGAACAAACGCCAGGCTCGCGTCACCATTGTAGGCAGTTACATAACCGCGTTAGTGATGGATACCGACCGGCTGCCGGTTGAGGGACAAACCGTGGTGGGGCGTAACTTCCACACCACGTTTGGAGGCAAAGGCTCAAACGCGGTGGTCTGCGCGGCGCGCCTCGGAGCAGACGCCGCATTTCTCGGCAAGGTGGGCAAAGACGGGTTCGGGCGCGAGTTCGTCGAAATGCTGGATCGCGAAGGCGTGCGGCATGACTCGCTGCTCTATTCGGACAATGTGGCAACCGGGGTTGGCATCATACTCTTCAGCTCGCAAGGCACCAACCTGATTGTGATCGACCCGGGCGCGAATGGCCAGTTCACGCCTGCCGATGTACGGGATCAGGCGGAGGCGATTCGCGCCTCGGACGTGATTGTGTCTCCGCTCGAGATTCCTCTCGATACCGCGCTGGCTGGGGCGGAACTGGCGAAGGAGCATGGAGTGAAGGCGATTCTGAATCCGGCGCCCGCGCCCGACATGCGCGGCGTGGACTTATCCGCGGTCTTTGCGTTCACCCCCAACGAGACCGAAGCGAGAACCTGCCTCGGACTAGCGCCCGATGATCCAGCGAAAGATGAAGAACTGGCGGCGGCTTTGCTCGCGCTCGGTCCGAGCCACGTGATTGTGACGCGTGGCGAACGTGGCGTGCTGTGGGCTTCAAAGCAAGGCCTGATCGAAGTTCCGGCGCTGAAGGTGAAGCCGGTAGACACGGTAGGAGCGGGCGACGCCTTCTGCGCGGGGCTAGCAGTTGGCCTCGGCGAGGGCATGGACGTCGCAGAGGCGATCGCGATGGGTGTGACCACGGCATCCCTTTCCACGCTCAAGCGCGAGACGCTGGCTTCGTATCCGTATCGGGCCGAAGTGGATGAGCGGATCAGGGAAGTCCTTCGGAGTAACAAAACCGCTGTCAGGCAGGTTGGCGAAGGAGATTAGGAGCCAGAATCATCTTCATTAGGACGCTGCCTTGAGGCGAACCTGGGGTATGTCCTTGAAATCGGACAGATTTAAGGTCCAGATTTCCGCATCCCGGATGATTGCGCAAGCAGCAATAGCGATGTCGACCTCACGGCCACGTGGCCGCCACAAGGATTGATAGAGTTCAGCACTTAGCGCAGCCTCCCGCCACCCAAACGCCAGGGCGTGTCCTGAAGGGAACAGAGTCTCCTGTGCCGCGACCTCTGGCGGGAGACGCGGGCCTCTCAGCCATTCATAGAGGACCAGGGAAGGCAGCAGGATGCGCTCTCCTTCCTCAATGAAGGTTCGTAGTCGTGGTGCGGAGCGTTTTGGCCCAGTCAGACTATCGATCAGAACGGACGTGTCTAAGACGATCAAGATCTGTTTCGCCCAGCGCCTCTGCGGCCACTCGTCTTGCGCGACTTTCGCACTTCGGCAAGCTCGCGGTCTGTGCTGGCTGCGCTTCGAGCAGGAATCCTGGGAACGACTTCGTCGAATGCGCGAAGCATGCCAAGGCGCTCACGTTCGCTCAGGCGCCCGATCCGGTCGTGGAACTCGAGTATTGCTTCGCGTACGATCTGGCTCTTGGGCTTGGCAAGCCGAGCGGCTGCATCCTGCAACCGGCTTACTGTGCCCTCATCCAGCGTAAAGGTGACCTTGGAGGTTGCCATACTCGTACCATACCACCATACTCGAGGATGGCACAGCCGCAGCTATTTCCGCACCAGTGGCTCCGCATCCGGATTGCCCGGTCCAAAGTGCTTGAGAATCACCAATGGCTCCGTCTCACTCCGATTGGTAATAGCCACGCCGTGCCGCGCCGCTTCCGCTGTTACGAATAACTCGTCTTTGGTCAGCTCGCCGAAGCGGATCAGCGATGGCGTTTCGACGTCGTGCACTCCTAACTTGCCGTAGCCTTGCGTCAGAATCAGACCGTAAGCGGCTGAATCGGAAATCGATACCGAGCGGCGCGGAAGCACCGTCAGCTCCTTGGCCGAATAATGCCGGGTGCCGTAAGTCACCCAGACCTCGAGGTAGCCAAGGTCGCTCATCTCCGGCTCATCTTTCACCGGAAGGGGCGCCACAAAATTGCTGGCAGCGAAGTTCGGATTCACATTAGCATCCCAATCCAACATCCCGATCAGATAGTCGAGGTCGTGAGCATATTCGCGCGGCACATCTTTCACCAGCAGATCCCAGCTCACCGCCCTGCCTTCCACCATGGATTGAAACATCCCAAACACATCGCTATTCACCTGCGGCTCATACGTAACCAAAGATCCGGGCGCGTGTAGGATGCCGGCGTCGATCTGCCAGCCGGTTCCGGGCTTGAGCTTATACGCCTTGGAATGATAAAGAATTCCGTTGTCGCCTTGATCCCAGCGCTCTAAGCAGCGCCGCACGTCGTCCTTGGTCGTGCCCGGCTCGAGCCCCATGAACGTGTATGGGAAGTTATTGTCCTTAAAGTTATATTGCGGAGGGAAATAGTAAGCCTCCGGTTTTCCAAGCTGCCCAACGCGCGCCGCGCACTCATCGTTCTGATGCATGTGATGCGGAATGGGGCCAAGGTTATCGAAGAACTTACAGAGAATATTCCAGCCGCCGTATTTGGCCATCACCTCGCTGCCGAGCAGGCGGTCGCCGAGCGTATCCACTGCCTCTTTGAGCAGCACCTTCTTGCCGTCAAAGGCAATGTAACTGAGCCCCTCGTCCTCGGGTGTGCCGGGACCGTTGGCAGCATGCGTGGTCGACGAGAACCACCGCTCATCAATCCCGCCGCGATGCGCGCCCAGCGCATACAGGTCCCGCGTATCCAGCTTCAGCCGGCCTCCGGGCATCAGGAACGAGCGCGGAACCCAACACGGAGCGAGTTGCAGTATGCCTTCGCCCTCAGCCAGGGCGCGCTCAATCATTCTTTGGCTCGACATAGTCCCTTCACCTCATGCGCAGTCTTGCCAGGTGCCCGCTTGCGCGGATTTCAGCACCGCATCCACTACTCGTTCCGTCTCGAGGGCGTCTTCAAAAGTCGGGCCGGGCATCTTCCCAGTGGCCAGGCCTTCCAGAAAATCCGCCGCCTGATGGACAAACGTGTGCTCGTAACCAATCTGCAATCCCGGCACCCACCAGTGCTTCATATAGGGATGGTCGCCGTCGGTGATATGAATCGACCGCCAGCCGCGCAGGTTTCCCGTATCGCCGTGGTCGAAATACTGGAGGCGATGCAAATCGTGCAGGTCCCAGGCAATCGAGGCATGTTCGCCATTGATTTCGAACGTGTAGAGCGCCTTGTGTCCGCGGGCGTAGCGCGTGGCTTCAAAAGTGGCAAGCGAACCGTTCTCAAACCGCGCGAGAAACGCGCTGGCATCGTCGATGCGCACCGGCGCCGCTTTGCCTGTCTCCTGATGCACGCGCTCTCGAACGAACGTTTCGGTCATGGCGGTGACTTTCCCGATGGAGCCGTTGAGCCAAATCGCGGTATCGATGCAATGCGCCAGCAGATCGCCCGTGACGCCGCTACCCGCCGCATCCGCATCCAGCCTCCAGAGCCCCTGGCCTCCCTGGGGCAAGTCTTTCGAGATGGTCCAATCCTGCAGGAATTTCGCGCGATAGTGGAAAATGCGCCCCAGACGCCCTTCATCGATGATCTGTTTTGCGAAAGTGACCGCGGGCACCCTCCGGTAGTTGTACCAGACCATGTTGGCGACACCGGCGCGCTTCACCGCGTCCACCATTTGCCGCGCTTCGGCCAGATTGCGCGCCAGAGGCTTTTCGCACAGAATCATTTTGCCCGCAGCCGCCGCCGCGATGGCGATTTCCGAGTGTGAGCTATTGGGAGTCGCAATGTCGATCAGGTCTATATCGGGCCGCGCCACCAGCGCTTTCCAATCAGTTTCGACCGACTTATAGCCCCATTGCGCCGCAAAACTCGATACCTTGTCCCGGTTACGCCCGCACACCGCTTGCAGTTCCGGGCGATACTCGGTCTCGAAGAAATCTGTAACTCGTTTATAGGCGTTTGTATGTGTACGGCCCATGAAGCCATAGCCGACTAATCCAATACGCAGCGGTTTCATTTGACTCACGCCTCGCTCCAGCCATGCGCGTCGCGAACCGCCAGCATTGTGGCCAGAATACCGCTCCACGTCTCGTTTTTCATCATGGTGCTATTCGGAAACATGCAGCCATCCCAGCAGATATGCCGGCATCGTTTCAAAAGTTCGCCTTGATCGTTTCTCAACCACAGCCCGGCATCGCGAACAATATGCAGCTTGCCGTTCGGATCGTCGGGGAGGCAGTGGCGCCCGGTTTTGTCGTGCGCGCCGGAGCCCTTCACTGTCGCGTCGTTTTGCGCCACGTGAAAATCGATAGTCCAGGGACGCAGCGCCGACGCTACCTTCTTCAGTGCCTCAAAATACCCGTCGTCCCGCCAGTCGTAATCTTCGGGCAACAACCGGTCCTCGGCCTCATTCGGAGAAAGCGTGTAAAGCAGCGTATGCGCCATGTCGGCCTGGAAGCCAAGTATGCGTGGGCGGTCCACAAGTTCCAGAAGCTGCACCGCGCGTTTCCAGCTATGAATACCGCCCCAGCAGATCTCGCCTTCGGCCGCCAGACGCTCGCCGAAATCCTCGGCCACCGTACATGCCTCTCTCAGGGTTTCCGCTATCCGCTTGTTGTTATTCGTCGGATCTTTGGCCCAATCCTCCGCGCCGGTCGCGGTGTCCACGCGAATCACGCCGTAGCTGCGAATTCCGGATTTGTTCAACAGTCCGGCAATGCGGCACGACTTACGCACCTGGCCGACGAAGTTGCGGCGGTCGTCCTGGCTGCCCATGGCGGAGCCGCCGCCGGTATTGGGCCAGACCGGCGCCACCAGTGAGCCAACGGCGAATCCTTTTGCGCGGATCTTGTCAGCCAGTCGTTCGATGTCGCTGTCGCTGGCATCGATATCGACGTGCGGCTCAAACAGGAACAGGTCGACCCCCTCAAATCGGGCTCCGTTCACATGCGCAGCCGCCGTCAGATCGAGCATAGTATCCAGATCGATGTACGGCTCGGAGCCTGGACCTTTGCCCACCAGTCCGGGCCACATCGCGTTGTGTAATTTGGGAAACTGATTTGTACTTGACATGAAATCGCCGCCGTGCCGGTCCCTCCCGTTACTTGCTCGGAATTTCTTTACCGAGCAGTCATCGAACTGAGAGGTTGTATATGTGACCGGGTAATTGTTTCAATCTCAGTGTTCATGCACGCAGCCGCCGGTGAAGCTGCTCACAACCGTGTTCCCGGTATAACCCAGTTCGTCGAGCAGCCCGGTCCTCGAAGTGTAGTAACCATCCGCGGTCAGCTTCTTGATCAAGGCGAAGAACTGCACGTTGCGCGCCAAGCTATTTCCCGCATCTGCCGCCTCGCATAGTGGTTCGAGAATCTTGATCTGGCCGTCTTCGGAAAGGTCGATGAATTTCTTGCCCGCCTGGCGACCGGCCTCGGCATCCAGCCAGCGAAGCCCATCGGCAACCAACGCCTGTTGATCGCTATTCCGCCCGATCACCATGTCGATATAGGCAGGCACGCCAACACTCGAGGCAGCGGGCGTCTTGGTTTCGGGGATAATGAGGTCGGCAATGCGCGAAATCGTCCGGAAGTCCGCCTCGCTCAGAAAACGCGCGGCATCGTGCGGCACCGCTTCGTGTTGGTGTTGATGCTCCGGCGCGGCTTGCGCGAACAGTTCATCGCCGGCGTAGGGATAGGCGCAAGTCGCGCCGATCGCGCCAAGAATCTTGAGTACCGACCGGCGATCGGACGAATAAGTGGCCATCAGACTTCACCTTTCTTCAGACGGTCGGCGATATGTTCCGCCGTGCGCGCCGCAAGCGCCATGATAGTCAGCGTCGGGTTCTTCTCGGACGATGACGGGAAGACGCTTGCATCCACCACATAGAGATTAGGCACGTCATGCGAACGGCAGAAGGCATTCAAAACCGTGGTCTTGGGATCAGTACCCATGCGGCAGCCGCCAATCTCGTGATTAGGCGTCGGTTCTGAACTGACTGAGTGGATCTTCGCTTTACTAGCCAGCAGAATGTCGGTGCATTTCTGCTTCATGTCTTTATGCAGCTTCCAATCCGTTTCCGATAACTTCCATTGCCGGCGCGGGCTGGGCAGGCCGTATTCATCCGGATGGTCATAATCCAAATCGATGTAACTGTCGCGGTTGGGTAGCATTTCCTGATAAGGCGAGAACGTCACATACGCGGGGTAATTCGCCTTTACCTCATCCTTGTAAGCACGGCCCATGCCCTTGATACTGCGCGCCCAGCCTACCGATCTTTTGTTCTGGTAATTGAACTGAATACCGAAGCTGCGTGGGTAGTCGCGCTTTTGCTTGTGCATGAACGAGGGGATATAGGCGTGATCCAGGAAGCCCTCGTCATTGCCCTGCGGGTTGCCGATCAAGTCTTCGAGAAACAGCTCGAAGCCCGCGTTGATGTGCGGTATGAAGTTCTTTCCTAATTCGCCGCTCGAGTTCCCCAGGCCCGTGGGGAATCGGCTCGACTTTGACATCAACAGCAGCGCGACGCTTTGTGCGCATGCGCACGCGACCACCGTGATCCGCCCCCTGGCGGTGTCCTCCGCGCGAGTCTCGCGGTCAAAGTAGCGCACTTCACTCACCCGCGCCTCGTCTGATACCGCAATCTCGTGCACGATGCTGTTGGGCCGCAGAGTCAATTTGCCGGTCTTCAGCGCCGGATACATGTTCACGTCGGCGGAATTGTATTTGGCCACCACATCGCAGCCCGCCATGCAATTGCCGCAGAAATGGCACGCCGGGCGGGTTCGCGTCGCCCTGCTTAGCGTCGCTTTGCGCACGTGAATTACTGGAATCCCGAGCTTAGCCGCGCCCTGCTTGATCAGAACATCCGAACACTTCATGGGAATCGGAGGAAGAAACACGCCGTCCGGCAGGTCCTCGAGATGGTCAAGGTTTCCGCAGACTCCGATCTCGCGCTCGACGCTGTCGTAGTAAGGGGCCATATCGGCGTAGCTGACCGGCCAGTCTTCGCCCGCCCCGTCATGTTGCCGGCCCTTGAAATCCCGTTGGCTGAAGCGTAGCGACACCGCGTTCCACAACATGGTTTTCCCGCCGAGCCCGCGGCTGCGTTCCCCGTCGTAACCCGGCTTCCCTGGCCGCATGATCGGGATGTGGCGCGAAGGAAACTCATGCGGCAAAGCATGCGTATTGAAGTCGGTGCGCGTATCCACTTTGGGCCCGCCTTCTAGGACCAGAACTTCCGCGCCGAGGCCAGCCAGCCGCGCCGATAGCATGCCGCCGCCCGCGCCCGAGCCGATCACCACTACGTCGTACAACTTATTCGCCATAATTATTTCGTTTTGTTTTCGAATAGGAAGAGACCGCTCTTCCCCCCCACCACGAAGTCCAGGTCGCCATCCCTGTCAATATCGGCAACCGGTATCTGAATGCCGCCGCCGGTCCGGCCGCCGTAGTCAAGCACATGCTTGGCCCATTCCACCTGGCCGCCGGGCCCCATCAAACGTTCATACCAATACACGCCTAGCGGCTCGCGCGCTCCGGGATCGTGGCCATTGTGCGCCATGTAGCGTTTGCCGGTGAGCAGGCCGATGTTGTGGTTCCCCCGAAAATCGACCATGGTCATCGCGTGCGGCTGCGACCAACTGTCGTCGATGACGTGTTTCTCCCACGATCCATTCTCTTTGTGTTCCAACCAGAAGATGCCATAGCCGTGCGCCATTGACGTGATCACGTCGGGCCGCCCATCGCCGTTCACGTCCGCCACATACATAAAGCCGACGTCGCCCAGCTTCCAGTCGGCGTGCATCTTCCAATCGTTCGAGGCACGCGGATCGGCCGGCGCTTCCAGCCAGCCATTTTGCGTCAGAATATCGTTGCGGCCATCGCCGTTTACGTCGCCCACGCCAATCCCATGCCCGTAGCTGCGCGGGCTGGCGACATGCTTGATGAACCCGCCATGATGGTCGCGCTCATACCAGGCCAGCGGCGCTTTCTCGTCGCCGAATTGCGGCAGAATCTCTTCCGCCTTGCCATCGTTATCCAGATCCACCAGGAATGTGAACTCAATCGGATAGCCGGTGTCGATGGGATGTTCCTCCCAGCGCGCGCCCGTCTTGCCGGGGTTTCGCCACCAGGCCAGCTTCTTGCTGAACCAGCCCGAGGTCACCAGGTCCACGCGGCCGTCCCCGTCCACATCCAGAGGTACTGTGCTCAGGTCGTCAATGTAGTTGTTCGTGTAGAGGATGTCGCGGAAATGGTGTTTCACCCAGTGCGGCGCTTCGTACCAGTTCTCGCCCGAGACGATATCGAGCAACCCGTCGCCGTTGATGTCGGCGATAGCCGCCGATTCGCTCGATCCCAAGTCCAGCGTGTGCTTTTCGAAACGAATCTCTTCCGGGCGCGTCATCTCCGTGCTCTGGTAAAACGCGGCTGCCCCAGCCGCCACGCCAGCCAGCGTCAAACCCACCAACAGAGTGCTTACGGAGCCGCGGCCAGAGCTCGCGAAGCGCAAAGGAGCGGTTGCAGCGGGGCCGCGCGCCCTTGCTCGAAGCAAAGCAGATATCATCATCCGAGGTGTCAGGCAGCGGAGCTTCATAGAAACGTCAGTCAGCTTATCAAAGAAGGAAGGACGCGCGGTGAAATTCGGCATCAACACTTTTCTTTGGACGGCGGACTTTGGTCCCCAGCACTTCCATTTGCTTCCGGAAATCCGCAAGCGAGGGTTTGACGGCGTGGAGGTGGCATTATTCCGCCCGGCCCAGTTTCAGGCCACGGCCATTCGCCGGGCTGTCGAGGAAAACGGGATGAGCTGCACGGTCTGCTCCGTGCTGCCTTCCGGATTCAGTCTCATTTCTGACGATGCCGCGGTCCGTCGTAACACGGTCGCGCATCTGAAGGATTGCATCAAAGCGGTTGCCGATGCGGGCGCAAGCCTGGTTGCCGGTCCGCTGTATTCGCCGGTGGGATACCTTCCCGGACGCAGAAGGAATGACGACGAATGGACCTGGGCGGTGGAGGCGTACAACGAGCTGGGTCCGGTCTTCAAAGCCCATGGCGTCGAAGTCGGCATCGAGCCCCTCAACCGTTTCGAGACCTATTTCCTGAATACGACCGCTGATGCGGTGAAGCTGTGCGAGCAGATAAACCATCCGAACATTGGAATTCTGTGGGACACCTTCCACGCCAATATCGAAGAGAAGGACCCGGCCGTTTCGCTATTGACCACGGGCCGCTTTCTTAAGCACGTCCATACCTGCGAGAACGATCGCGGAACGCCGGGCAGCGGGCATGTAGATTGGCCGGGCGTCTTCGCCGCGCTTCGCGAACTGCAGTATGGCGGGTGGCTGACGATCGAGAGCTTCGGCTTCGCCCTCGGCGACCTTTCCGCCGCCGCCTCCATCTGGAGAGACCTGGCGCCGACGCCCGGCGAGATCGCATGGGAGGGCGTGAAATTCCTGAAAGCAAACGTGTGAAGCGTCAGCTCCGCCAGCGCACTCTCTTCAAGTCCGCGACCTAACTCCCGGTGGCGCGCAGGGTACGGACCCATCCTGTGGCGCGGGCGCTCGTGCCTGCCGCGCCGAGACTCATCTCGGCGCTTCGGAGTCTCTGCCCCCCGCGGCACTGGCATCAGCCTGTGAGCCCCCAGTCAATACGGAGGCCGCCCTCCCGGCCCTCTTCCACGCCGAGCCGGAGCCGGAGTAACAGTAGGATCCACAGCGGCGATCAACTCCGCGCGCAAACCAGCCGCCGGATCCTGCGCATTCAGTTGTTCCACGCGAGCTATTGAAAGCTCTCCGTGTTGATCGCCAAAGACCTGATCCTCGGCCTGCGTCGTGCGATGGATCTGGTGCCGTCGATACGGTTCCTGCGCCATGAGAGCCGCCGCCAGCCCTTCCGGAAAGAAGATCTGTCCCACGTGCGAGGCATGTCCCGCCTGATACGATTTGCCGGCCTGTCCGCCCACTCGAACCTTGAAGTGAATATGATTTGTCCTACCCATATAAACGCCGGGAAAGACCGTGCGAAATTCCACCGTTCCGGTGTCGCCCGTCAACTGGATGCCGCGCAGAAACGTCAGCTTGTCGGTGGGATGGTTTTCCCCTGGAGGCCCCATCCCATCTGGACGTTCCATACGATCTGGCGGTGGTCCCATACGATCGGGAGGTCCGGGACCTTGCGGATCGAAGCCCGGCGGCGGTCCGCCGGGTCCGCCAGGTCCCATTGGGTTTTGCTTCGTAAAGCCGGAGTAGAGACCAAGGGCATCGCAATGCCACAGATCGACAGCCGCATCGGGAAGCGGTTTGCACGTGCGGGAATCCAGCACAACAATCCGAAGCGACAGCGGCACCCCCGGCTTGCCCTCCACGATATCGGATCGCAGAAGCTCGTCGGGAACGTAATAAGGCCCCACTTCCTGCTCGGTGGTAAGCCGGCAGACCTCCGCTGTTGGAGCAAGGCCGAGTGCTTGCGCGGCTCGCTGCAGCTTAACCGTAGTTGCCACGGCGAGACCGGTGGTCACGAAGCGCCTGCGTGAGAAAGTCGAGGTTCGGGGCATGTGCGTCCTTAACGGTAACAGTTCTATAGACGAAGCAACCCAGGGAAAGTGCCCCCCGAAGTTGTGAAAAAAATCCGGGACTGACACTGCCGGCGCCGAGTGGCCATATTCAACACTGGTGTCTCGTATGGTGTTCTGACCTGTCATGGAAGCAGCGCGCAAGATCACTGTCGAGGTGCCCCCGGAGCTTCTTGAAAAGGCACAACGAGCCACCGGCAGCGGCGTCACCCAGACCGTTCGCGCCGGCCTGCAGCTGGTTGCGGCCTCGCAGGCCTACACGCGCTTGCGTCAGCTGAGGGGCAAGGTTCGCTTCACCCGCACGCCGGCTGAGCTGAAGGCCGATCGATGATCGCGGTCGACACCAGCACCTGGATCGCGTTCCTAGAAGGAGAGGGGAGCGAAGACACGGAACTGCTCGACAAGGCGCTCCAGGACCGGCAGGTGTTGATGGTACCCGTTGTGCTCACCGAAGTGTTGAGCGATCCGAAACTTCCTTCAGAAGTCTCAACTCCTTTCGGAACTGCCTCTCATCGAGCTCGGGCCCGGCTATTGGCAACGCGCAAGCGAGTTGCGGTCGAAGGTGTTGGCGAAGCGCCGCAAGGCACGTCTCGGCGACGCCCTTATCGCCCAGAGCTGCATCGATCACGCGATTCCTCTCCTCACACGCGACCGGGATTTCCGGGCGTTCGCCGGCGCTGCCGGCATCGATCTCGTCCTTGGAGCCGCAGCGGACTGACCGGTTTTTCCCCGCCCTGTTATCCTCTCGGTTGAATGAGTCCAACCATTCTCGATGGGCGCCGGGTCAGTGCCGATATCCGAGCGGAACTCCGGCCGCGCGTTGCTGCCCTAGCTGAAAAGCATCGTGCCCCCGGACTCGCGGTGATCCTCGCCGGGCACAATCCCGCGTCTGAGATCTATGTGCGGAACAAGGTCAAGGCTTGCGCCGAGCTCGGCATTCGCAGTTTCCAGTCAACACCTCCCGATACGGTGACTACGGAGGAGCTGCTCGCCCTGGTCGAACAGTACAACCAGGACCCCGAGGTAGATGGCATTCTGGTCCAGATGCCGCTGCCCCCGCAAGTTGATGCGCAGCGCGTAATTGTGGCGGTGGATCCCGCCAAGGATGCCGACGGTTTCCATCCTTTCAACTTGGGCAACCTGGTGGCCAACCGGCCCGCGCCGCGCCCGTGCACACCGGCCGGCATCATGGAGTTGCTCGCGCGCTACGACGTTCCGATTGCCGGTAGCCGTGCCGTGGTGGTCGGGCGCAGCGACATTGTAGGTAAGCCGATGGCGCTGCTGCTTCTTCACCAGCACGCTACCGTGACCATTTGCCACTCGAAGACGCGCGAGCTTGCCGCGGAATGCCGGCGTGCCGATATTCTGGTGGCGGCGATGGGAAAGCCGGCTCTGCTGACAGCGGAACATATCCGCGAGGGTGCGGTGGTGATCGACGTGGGAGTCAACAGGGTCACCGATGAAACCCTCGCCAAACGCCTGTTCGCCCAGGAACCCGCGCGGCTCGAGGCATTCGCGCGAACCGGCAGCCTGGTGGTTGGCGACGTCGATCCGCGAGCGTTGGTGGAGCGATCTTCCGCCTACACTCCGGTGCCGGGAGGCGTTGGTCCGCTGACCATCGCGATGCTGATGTCGAATACCGTGCATCTGGCCGAGCGCCGGTTGAATGGCGGCTGAGGGAGACGGATTCGTGATTCGAGTTGGTCTCACCGGCGGATACGCCAGCGGCAAGAGCCTGGTGGCCCGCGAACTGGAAAGGCTCGGCTGCCGGCTTATCTATGCCGACAAGCTGGGCCATGAAGTGATGCTCCCCGCGGGTCCGGCTTACCAGCCCGTCATCGATGAGTTTGGCAAGGGCATTCTCGACGAAGATGGCGCCATAGACCGTAAGAGGCTCGCCGAGATTGTGTTTCACCAGCCGGCTTTGCTCGAAAAGTTGAACAGCATCGTTCATCCGGCGGTCTTCGTCCGCGAGGAAGCTCTCGCCGCGGCGTTCGGCGCCGAGAGTTCCAAGGCGATCGTTGTGATCGAGGCGGCTATCCTGATAGAAACGGGCCACTACCGCACGTTAGATCGGCTGGTGCTGGTGTCCTGTCCGGAAGAGATGCAAATCGCGCGGGGAATGAAACGCGATCACGTGCCTCGCGAAGAAGCGCTCGACCGGATTCGGCGGCAGATGCCGCTGAGCGAGAAGCGGCGTTACGCGGACTACATCATCGACACCAGCGGAACCAAGGAGCACGCCTACCAGCAGACCCAAGCCGTTTACGCGAGTCTGAAAGATTACTCGGAATCCTTATGACACCAGAGCAATATCCAGGGGCCAATCCAAACTTCACGCCAGGCCGGCTTCTCCCGCCGCGGCCCCCGTCGAGGCGATTAGTGCGAATCGTGATTCTGGCCGGCTTGCTGGTGTCGTGCGCGCTCTACCTCACGTCGAACAGTTCCTGGAGCGTTCGCCCGCTGGCGCATCGAGTGCTCGGCACACCGCTGTGGAGCGCCGGAGTCGTGCACGGCGCGGGTCTGGGCACTGACGAGCTCAATAGCATCGATATCTACAAGGCCGCGAGCAAAGCCACGGTTTACATCACCAGCACCATCGTGAAACGCGACTTCTTCTACCAGCCTTACTCCACCCAGGCGCTCGGTTCGGGATTCCTGATCAACAAGGATGGTTTCATCCTGACCAACTATCACGTGGTCTCCGGAAGCCAGCGCCTGCTGGTGACAATGTCTGACCAGAGCCAGTACAAAGCCGAAAAGCTCGACATCGACCGTTCTGACGACCTGGCGCTGATCAAAATTACTCCCAAGGCGAAGCTGACCTTCCTCGAGTTGGGCGATTCCGATCACCTGCAGGTGGGCCAGAAAGTGCTCGCCATCGGCAATCCGTTCGGGCTGGAAGGAACGCTCACCACCGGCGTCGTCAGCTCGATCGGCCGGAGCATCAGCGCGCAGAGGGAGAAGCTCGAGGGCATGATTCAGACCGATGCCGCCATCAACGCCGGAAACAGCGGCGGCCCGTTGCTCGACTCTTCCGGGCAAGTCATCGGCATTAATACCCTGATTGTCGGCAATGCAAATATCGGGCTTGGTTTCGCCTTGCCCATTAATCGCGCGAAGGCCCTGCTGAGCGATTATCAGGCCGGCCGATTCACCGAACGCCCGCGCCTCGGCGTGTCGACGGTTTATATTGCCGGCGATCTGGCCGATCAACTTGGTCTGCCAAGGGAGGGCGGGTTGCTGGTCCAGGGAATCGCCCGGGGAGGGTCGGCCGCGGGTTCTGACTTACGCGGCCCGAACCAGGTGGTTGAAGTGGGCAATTCCGAACTTTACATTGGCGGCGACTTGATCATGGCGTTCGACGGCCACCCGATCGATCATGAAGACTCGCTGACCCGCATGATGTCGCAAAAGCGGATCGGCGACACCGTCGAGCTTACGGTGTACCGCAACAAGCGCAAGGTGAAGGTCACGGTGAAGCTGCGTCCGTCCGCCGACGAGGAAGAGCAATAAGCGGCAGTTATTGGCGCCGCACATAACGGCGTTGTCGACACCTAGGGCCGTACAGTCACTTTATAAATCTTGGCACCGCCGGCTGCTGAAACAATCCTGAGAGCGTACCCTTCGTGCGCGAGGCGTGCAGGCCACCAGTCGAATTCTCCTCCCCCCAGCACCAAAAGGAATTCAGGGTGGCTGGAGACGAAACCGGGATACTCTTCAACCTGAAGCGAAGAGTACCGCCGGAGGACAAGAAGCTGGAGATCGACCGAGTCGCTTTTGTAGGTTGTGGACGCAACAGCAGCGCGGGGATCCGCAATTACGAACAGTTTTCGGCTTACGTCAGCGGGCGCGTAGTAGGCCACCTGTAAGTACCGGATTCCATCCGAGATGACGACCGGCAGATCGAACGCGCGTTGTTGGGCTGCGATCGCATTCGCCTCCCGCGTCGCATAAGCTCGCGTTTCTAGCGTTAGGGAGCCAACTGAGAATGAAACATAATTCACCAGCAAGAGGACCAGCAGAAGCGCTCTACCGGCGCTCCGCACTCTGTCGATCGCATATCCCAAGGCTAGAGCGCCGCCGAGAATAGTTGACATTATGTATCGTGTCGACATTCCGCCATGCGCCACAATAGCGGCAGTAACGCCAATCACAGGCAACCACAGAAGCGTAAGCGCCAACGTTAGCTCCTCTATAGGTAATACATTCGCCTGCACCTGCCGTTGGCCAGGGCCATTATTCGCCTCCGCTTTCGTGATGCGGGAATAAACAAGCATCACGGTAACGCCAGCCGCAATGGTCCATCCCCAATGACCGCAATTGAAGAACCAGTTGTAGTCGAGAACAACCTGCGTAATGCTGGGCCGGGCCCAAAAGTTCTGTGCATAATACTGGTGCAGCTTTAGCAGCAGAGGTGAAAAGAATAACGCAGGTAAAGCGCCGGCAAGTAAGGCCGTCCATGCGCTAAGGCGGAAGTGGCGGTGGACGATCCATACTGACGCTTCAGCCAGAACGAAGGCTGGCCAAACAAGAATTGCGTAATAGTGGAAAGATGCCGCTAGGGCCAGAGCCACAGCTACAGCAATAGAGTAAAGCCTTGAGTCATTAATACGCTGCCATGCGAGTATGGCGGCCGAGATACAACCGACCACCGGGGCGTAGGGCCGCGCTTCGTACGCGAATTTCGCCAATGGAGTGCACAGCAGGAAAACAGCGCCCACGAGAGCTGACAAATGTCTCACTCTTCTGGAGAGAGTCGCGTAGATACAAAACACAGTGAGCAGCAAGCCCAGGATCGAGGGGAGCCGATAGCCCAGGTGATCGTCCGAAACGAAGCGACGTGCCAAGCGGGCGAGGAGATAGTAGGCCGGTGGGTTACTATCCGCCCCATTTTCCAAAGCCTCCCAGATGACTGATGCGTTCGGCAAACGGCACATAATCACCGTGCAGATTTCGTCGAACCAGAGGGGCTTAGTGACGGCGTGAAGCGTCGAAACAACACTGACCGCCAGCAGAATCAGGAGAAGCGCCGCGACGCTACGTCGCGCTCCAAATTCCGTGCTCGCATCCAGGCGCAACAGGATTGTTCTCATCGCCCTTTATAACAAACTCCCTGAGCCGCGTCGCGTCGCAGCAGTTGCCGCTAACACGGCCCGGCAAGACCGCCACCATTGGACACTTTTGCACCTGTCGGGCCGAGCCTTCTCCTGGCGAACGAAATGCATTTCTTCGCAGCGACCTTGCGAGGATGGGTAATGGCGTTAGCGGCCGGCCAGTCTCTTCTCGCGGATTCGGTGCGGCTGTGCGTGATTGTTCCTTGTTACAACGAAGAGGAAATGCTGCCGGCGTTTTTCTCTTCAATGATTCCCGCCTTGGAGGCCGCCACGGAGGGGCAATGGGCAATTCTGAGCATCGACGACGGCAGCCATGATTCCACATTCGGCACTATTGCGGAATGGCATCGGCGCGACACGCGGATCTCCGGTCTCCAGTTAAGCCGGAACTTTGGCCAACAAGCGGCGCTTTCGGCGGGCTTAGCTTACGCACAGGGCCAATACATTGGGATCATGGACTGCGATTTGCAGGATCCGGTCGAAGTGCTGATTGACCTGTATCGGAAATGCTCGCTTGAAGAAGTCGAAGTCTGCTTCGGAATAAGAGGGAGCCGCGACGCACCGCTGATTCTTCGCGCAGCGTACTCTCTGTTTTATCGAATCGTCAACAAGGTGGCCGATCATGAGTGGCCGCGCGACGTAGGAGATTTCTGCGTCATGAGCTCACGCTGTCAACAAGCGCTGCTAGCCCTTCCGGAACAATCGCGAATGTTGCGCGGCCTGCGCTCCTGGGTCGGCTTTCAGCAGGCCGGGATCGCTTTCGACCGGCCGGCGCGCTACCGGGGGACGAGTAAATACAGCGTCGCAGGGATGGTGAAATTAGCACTGCACGGGCTGATCTCATTCAGCGCAGTGCCGCTGCGCCTTGCGAGCTTCATGGGACTGGCGATGGGACTATTTTCGATGCTGTTCGGCGTACTGGCGGTAGTGAACCGCCTGTTTCCGCGCATCACACTCTTTGGTTACTGGGTCGGCGCAAACCCAGGAGTTGCGACGATACTTGTGTTTTCCTCGTTTGCCTTGAGTGTCCTGTTTCTCTGTCTTGGAATCGTGGGGGAGTATTTGATTGTGCTGCTGCAGGAGCTTAAGAGGCGTCCAGCCGCCATCGTTACATCCATAATCGGCGACTTGCGGCCGCATCAAGCCGCTTATCCCTTGATTCAGGCGACACTGGGTCCGCAGCCGAGGGTTGCGGTCCGATGAGCGTGGCTTCCGGCCGGATCCGCTACATATCCTCTGCGGCGCCGGTCAGCATGGGTGACGACTGGTATGGGGTCGCGGGCTTGAATCACTTTTGGATCCAAAGGCGCTTCGAGGTTGTGCGCCGCCTTGCGGATGAGACCATCCGGCGAGCCTCAAACATCGCAGAGGTCGGATGCGGCCACGGGCTGCTGCAGCGGCAAATCGAGGACTGTTATGGCCGCGAGGTCACCGGCTTCGATTTGAACGAACTGGCGCTGCAGCAGACGGCCAGCCGCATCAGCGCCGTGTGTTGCTACGATCTGTTTCAGAGAAACCAGGAATTCAAGGGTATTTTCGACTTGATCCTTCTCTTCGACGTACTCGAGCACCTGCGGGATGAAGACGAATTCGTGAAGGCAATTCAGTTTCATCTTGCTCCCCAAGGCAAAATTCTGATCAATGTGCCCGCGTCGCAGCGCTTGTGGTCGAGGTTCGACGAGGCGGTCGGCCATTTCCGCCGCTACAACATCGATACCTTGGGCCGCGTGGCCAAGCGCTCCGGAATGGCGCTGGGCGAGTGGAGCTATTGGGGCGCTCCGTTGACGCCGTTGCTGGCGCTGCGCAAGATCTGGTTATCGGCGCTACCGCGGGAGAAGGTGATTGCCTCGGGTTTTGACTCCGGCAATCCGGTGATGAACCGCCTGTTGTTTGGGCTATCCCAATGCGAGCGGATTCCTCAGCATTTGGTTGGCACCTCACTGATGGCGGTTCTAGAAGCGCGGCGATAGCGCCCCATGCGGGAGCTCGCCAGGATAAGCTTCAACGGCCAGCCGGCGCCTCCTGCTCTACGCCAGCCAGAAACAGCTCAGCTTCCTGATCGCTGATAACCGGTTCTCCGCGCGTTAAATTATCCAAGCGCCCTTCTTTCATCCAGCGCTCCAGCTTTTCAACTTCGCCGAAAAGCTGGTCGAAAGAGTCGATGACAAAGAGCAGGCACTGGTACCGGTCGTAGTCAACGTGGGTGTGGAGCGTCCATTCGAGTTGGAACGGCGCGCGATGGACCCTGGGCGACTGCAAGGCGTGCGGCAGTTCACCGTGCGAGCTGAGGAGGCCGCTGCCGTAGGCCCGCAATCCTTCTTTTGAGTTCATGAGCCCGAACTCGATTGTGAACCAAAACGCGCGGGCGAGCCCGCGTACGATGCTCTTGACCCGGTCCCTCGCCTCATCCCGATCCCCAAGGCCGGCGCATAGTTCCGCGGCGGTGTGCGCGCAACGCCCGAACCGGCACAGCGCCGCTGCGAAATCGGGATGCGTGTGCATGGGGACGTGCCCGGCAATATCGTGAAAGATGTCGGGCTCGGCAATGTACTCGAGACTTGTCATCGGGCGGACGGTGATGGTGGTCGGGAATTCGCGCCGGCTGAGGGAATCGAAGAAGTTCAACGCGGGAATGTATCCGCTGACGGGCCGTGCCCGGAAGCCAGTCAGCGGGGCGAGCCGCAGGTTCACATCGTCCAGCCGCGGCACCGCATCCGACCGAAGACCGAGTTTCTGCCGGCCCTCCATAAAAGCGGTTGTGGCAAAGTGCTCCCACAGTGGCTCCATCCGCGTATAGAGCATGCGCCAGGCTTCCTGGTTTTCAGCCGAATACAGTTCATAAGGCTGGCGGATAAAGCGCGCTTTCCGGGCTCGCTGCGACATCACATATTCGGATGTGCCGGTGGTGAGATCGGGTGTGAGTTCGATCGTGTTCATGTTGATTCTGCTCCTTCCTCGGAAGAGAAGGCGTCACTCTGCGCGTCTTCGGGCGCGAACGTCTTGAAGGTAAGAGCGTGCGGCGTTGGTGCAGGCACATATGCCTGAAGAACTTCGACATGAGGAGGGGCGAGTGACATGCTCTAAAGCCTTCCTGCTCTACATTTTCACCATAACACCTCTTCGCAGTGGTGGTGAATGCCCTTTTAAGGTAGCGGAGGCTCCCAATTCGGGGGCATCTTCGAAAAATCCATTAATGGCTGCCGCTCGTCGCGATCCATGGCATCTTGCGCTTGCCGGTAGAGGTTTGTGCCGGCTTCGGCGGAAAACGAAACCTCGGGAAAGGCCGCTCCTTTGTGTACAGGCCGCTCGACGAATTCGGGAAATCCGACTTCAGCCGGATTCGTGTCGCTGTGATAACCTCGCGCGAAAACCTGCCGTACGTATCCGAATCCGTCGTGGCGCTGCAGAATCGGACCCAGGAGATTGACCCCGAACTCCATCACCTCGGTACGAAAAGTGGACAAATCCTGCACCAGAAAAGCGACGTGCTGCACCGCATGGTCGCCGTGCCTTTCGAGAAACGCGGTCACGTGCGATTCTTCTTCCCGGTCGATACCGGCGACGAGAGCAATGCCGAATTCGCCAAAATCGATGCACCACAGCATCATGCTGGATTTTTCCCCGGGATTAGTGTCATCCTTCCGCAGGATCATTTTGCCGCCCATGACCTCGATGTAAAACCAAGCCCATTTGCGGATGGAATCAGGTTGGACCACGAAGGTGACGTGGTCTACTTTCATCAGCCGAGACATCCGGATTACCTCCTGTAGCTCATTGTTTCGAGTGCGCGGCAGACCGGCAAGTGAGTAGTACTACTGTGCTCGGACCTTCAGGAGAAAGGGAAGGGGCACAGCCCGGCGCCGGCAAACCCGCTGTTGCAGCCGTCACCCCTCAACTATACTGGCCACAGACGCATGGGCAATTATCGCGCATTGAAAAAGCTCGCCATCTGCCTGTTCGTGTGTTTTTCTCTTCAGGCTCAATCCACTCCAGACGAGCTGCTGAGCCGCGTGCGAAAAGAAATAACCGAATCGGTCAGTCGCGCGCCCAACTACACGTGCACTGAAACGATGAGCCGTGTCACTTACTGGCCGACTGCCGCGGTCAGCTCGGGCTGTGATAATAACCGCGAAGCCCCGGACTCGGCAATGGTGCTGAAATCCAAGGACCGGCTTCGCCTGGATGTCGGCGTCTCCGGCGCCAACGAGATCTTCTCGTGGCACGGCGAAAAAAGTTTCAACGAAGGCGATATCACCCGGTTGGTCGGTTACGGCAACATCAGCTCAGGAACATTCTCGTCCTTTCTGGATGCCGTGTTTACGAGAACGGACGCGCGTTTTCAGTTCGAGCGCGACTCTACTCAGGGCGGGCGCGAGGTGGTCGTCTTCTCCTATATAATGCCGCGCGAAAAAAGCGGCTGGGAAATCAACGGCCCCGATGCCAAAGCGGTGGTCGGCTTTCAAGGCCGCTTCGTCGTCGATTCGGAAACCGCCAGTCTGGTTGCGTTTTCGATCGAGTCCGTCGATCTGTCCCGGCTTATCGACTCCTACTGCGCGGTTCGCATCAGCACTGAATATCATAAGGTCCAGCTGGGCTCCTCGACGTTTGTGCTGCCTCAGCGCGTCACCACCGTGATGCTCGCCCGCGGCGGCGTCAAGGCAAAGGCAGAGACCGAATACAGCTCCTGTCAGCAGTTTGTCGGCGAGTCTTCCCTTCGCTTTGACGAGGCCGATTCTCCGGCCGCTCCCGCCCCCGCCTCCAAACCAGAAACCGATCTGCCCGCCGGGCTCACGTTACGCGTTCGTCTCGCTTCGACGATCAATCCCGATTCCAGCTGGGTGGGCGATCCAGTAGAGGGCTTGCTCGAGGAGCCCCTCTATGGCGCCAAGCACGAGTTGCTCGCATCCAAACGGGCTCGCGTCCTGGGTCGCCTGGTCCGCCTGCAGTCGGTGGAGCAGCCCGCACGCCGTCTCGAAGTGGCATTCGATTGGCGGCGGATTGACGCCGGAGCGACGATTTACCGGTTTGCGGCCCACCGCCAGGGCGCCGCCAACCCGGATGCACAGAATCTATTTGATGCGCCCGTGTCCGCCCAGGACGAAGTGCCGTCGCAGACGTTTTTCTTCAAAGGCGACCACCATAAGGTCGACGCCAGCTTTGTCAGCCTCTGGATCACCGAAACCCCTCGCACGCTTCGGAAGCCCTGAACCGGCGAAGAGCTGTCAGCTATCAGCGTTCGGCCGCACAAAGCTGTCAGCTATCAGCGTTCAGCGATCAGCCACACAAAGCTGTCGCCAGCGCGGCCGATAGCTGAAAGCTGATTGCCGAAAGCTGACAGCCGGGCGCAGCCCCCAGCCCCCCAGCCTCACTCGTGTTCCGTTGCGTCATCCCCAATGTCTTCGTAAGCATCGTTTGAGAATCGCGGTGTGCAAATGGCCAGAAATATCAAGTCATCGCTGCCAGTGTTCGTAATACGCTGGCGGCACATTGGCGGAATCAGCACAACGTCACCCGGACGCAGCTCCTGCGGCGGCAGCTTGCCGACCTCCACGCGCGCTCTCCCGCTGAGGATGCAGTATCTCTCGGTAATTCCGCGAAGCCTATGCCAGCGGGTGGTGACGCCCGGCGCAACCCTGGCGCGCGCAATCGACGCATCCGCATCGTCGGGCGTATTCGAGAGCTCGATGATGTAGCACCCTTCAGGCGTGTAATACTCTTGGCTCAGATCAATTCGCCGGATCGCTTCATTCACAGCTCGACCTTACTCGACGGTCACCACCATCAGCGACGCGTCGTCGTGAAAATTTCCTTTGCAGAAGCGTGTCACATCTTCCAGAATCCGGGTCCGAATACCTTGTGCGCCCAGACCCCGAGCCGCGCGCGCCGAATCAATCACACGCTCGTTGCCGAACTCTTCGTCGTGTTCATCCGCCGCTTCGGTGACGCCATCGGTGGTAAGCAGCAGGCAATCGCCTGGGCGCAATTCAAACCGGCGCTCTTCATAACTCGCTTTCGGAAACAGGCCCAGCACGATGCCGCCGGCGGTGAGGATCGTGGCCTCCCCGTTGCGCAGCACAATCGGCGAAGAATGTCCCGCGTTCTCAAAGCGCAGTGTCAGCGTCTGGCTATCGATCACCCCGTAAAACAAAGTCACAAACTTGCCCGGTGCAATGCTGGCCGATAGCACTTCGTTCAGCTTGCTGCACAGGGCGCCCGGCCCTGGAATTCCCGGCGCGAAAGCGCGCACAGCCGCCTGCAAGTTCGCCATCAGCAGCGCGGCCGAAATCCCTTTACCCGAGACATCCGCAATGCAGATGCCCAGTCGATCCGGCGAAAGTGTGAGCACGTCGAAATAGTCGCCGCCGACAGATCGCGCCGGCTCCCACGCGCACGCAATCTGGAATGGCTTCATCTGTGGCAGCTCATGCGGCAAAAGATGCGCCTGAATCTCGTGCGCCGTCTTCAGCTCGGCCTCGTGGGCTTGCAGTTTGAATTTTCCGACCGTGATCTGTCTTTCCAGCTCGCGATTCCGCTCCTCCAGCCGAAACCTCGCCTTCCCCGAAATGAAAAAACCGACTCCGATGACCACCGAGAAGAACACGCCGCTTCGGATATCGGTCCAGTCAAGCTGAAGCAGGTGGCCGGTCCGGCCCGCTACGACCCGGTTGGCCACCGATGCAATCGAGCTCGACACCGCGGCGACCGGAAGAAGAACGGCCAGAAACAGCAACCAGTCCGAGGGCGATTTCCGCTTTGTGAAAACCGGGGCAGCGACAGCTGTCGCGAATGTCGTGCAATTCCCGATGATGAAGGTGAAGAGGAATTGCGGGGTCGGATTAGTAAGCCCCTGCAGCAGCCAGTAGAGCCCCGAGATGGCTACGGCGATTCCCAGCAGCGCCAATTGTGCTTGCCAAAAGTTGAAGCCGAGCAGAGCCATCGGCTTCGGAAATGGCGACAAGCTTTTCGGCATGAGCGTGTAGTCTTCAGCATCGCATCCGGCGCAATCCGGCCTCAGATTCCACGTTCAACGGTTTCGGGAACAGGCTGCGAAATTGGAAGAGACACCGCAACAGATCAGTGACAATGCTTCGATTCGCGAAACGGCTATTGGGGCGCGGCCACTTTTCGGTCAAAAGTGCGGGGTTCGGTGGTTTGACCAAGAATCCTTGCCAAAGCGACCAGACTCTTGGTCACGATGCCATCGCTACCGTTGAAAACCAAGGGGCGGTTGGCTCGCTGAGCGGCGATGCAATCATCGGCCCCGGGCGGTATTACCGCAAAAGCCGGAATGCCGAGCCGCAGTTCGAACTCCTCGATAGGAACAGGGGCTACGACCGGCGCCCGGTTCACGATGACCGTTCCCATGGACTGTGGGACGGACCCCCAGGATCTGATGGTTTGCAGCATGAGTCGAGCCGATTCCAGACAGATCGGATCCCGTTCAACGACAAGCGCCAGGCAATCGGACGCCTGGATGACGGCGCGATTCGCCTCAGAGGGCAGCGATGGCAGATCAATCACAACCTGGTCTGCCAAGGCCGTTAAACCTTGAAGAATTGTTCTTGCGTGATCGATGCCAATGGGTTGATAGCGATCGGCGCCTTGCGGGCCAAACAGGATGCCCAATCCAGGTATGTTCCTACTTCGCCAAAAGCAGGCCTCAATCTCCGAGGCTCGGAGTGAATCCGGCTCAGTTCCCAGAAGAGAAGTCAGATCGCGGACCGCGGTATGGAGTTTGAAATACTGCGAAAGGGTTCCATACGAAGGACGCAGCTCGGCAAGGATGACGCGATGATTTTGCGCAAGGAAGCAGGCCACGTTAAGAGCGACAGTCGTTGCACCCACTCCGCCCTTGCCGCCTAAGACAGTCACAATGGCTCCGGTCTTCAGCGGCTCAGCGGTTTGAGTACTGCTCACTGCGCGATCTCCGGTCAGTTTCCGAAGCGACGGCTTCAGATCTGTCTTGCACTGCTCCCTGGTCAAGACCGCCGAGGCCACGTGCGTGACAAGGCTTGACCCGGCGTCCTTCGCCGAATCGGACAGAACAACAATCGGCAGACTTGGCGCCATGCTCCGCAGTTTCTGAACACAATCGAGTTTTTCCGAGCCCGCCTTTGAAGAAGAGGATAAATCTACCAGAATCGCGTCCACACCGCCACCGGCAATACGAGCTAGCGCAGAGGGGAGGCGAGTGACACACTGCAGGTGGAAGCCTTCTCGTTCGGAGAGCACCTGACGGATGGGCTCAAGGTCGGATAAGCCTTCGTGGATCAAAAGCACGAACGAACTCTTAGGCATTGGATTCAACTCGAATCGGTGTGTTGCCGCCGGGAGATGGTTCAAGAGGCTTACGAGAGCGTCCGCTAAAGGGATTAAACAGTGAAAGTCCTACCTTCACTTGCGGTTCCGGCAGACCGGCTGCTCGGCGCGCCAGTCTCGCGATCTCCCTACGAAGCTTTGTGTTTTCAGCCGGCAGCCGCCGTTCCACATAGGCTTCGTTCAGATCCTGTTTGGCGACCGGAAGGCTGGCATGAACCTGCAGGCCAAACATCTGCTTAAGCTCTCCGGCCAGCCAAGGCTGGGTTTGTTCGACCTGGTTGACGATGAGACGAATCCGATCGGCCGAGAGGCCGGCCTGTAGGAAACCGTCGATCATCCGCTTGGCTCCATAGAGAGCCGGAATGGCAGGCGTAGTAACCAGGAACACTTCATCGGCGCTGTTCAGCACATTCCGGGAAAGGCAGTTAAGAGGACCCAGGTCGATTACAATCCAACGATAAAAGGGGCGAGCCAGGTCAACCAGACGGCGCACGCTATCGGCAGCTGGCTCGGCGGCTCCCAGTAGCGAAGGGGACGCGAGAACGGGCAGGTCCGTGCCCGGATGAGTCACAATGCCTTTCAACAGGCTTGAATCCAGGTGATCTATATCAGCGACGGCATCCAGTACGGAGTAGCGTTGCTCCAGACCCATCTGGAACGATACCGACCCGGCCTGAATGTCGAGGTCAGCGAGCAGAACCTGCTCAGCGGTCTGCTGGTGCAGCTCCCGGGCGAGATTGCAGGCAACGGTCGTGGCGCCGACACCGCCTTTGGCGCCAATGACGCCAAGCACTCGGGACGATCCTGGGATTGTCTCTCCTTTGAGCTTGCTCGATTGGGCCCGATGCCTGACGATGGCGTAACGCAGCGCGCGGAAGAGCAGGCCGGCGGTGCAGCCGCTTTTCACAAGATAGTTTTCTGCGCCTTCCTGAATCAGTCGAAGGGCCAACGGCTCGCTATCCGCTGCGCTAAGAATAATTATCGGAATGCCTTTGGCCTTATCCCTCAGCGAAGCGAAGGTTGGCATGCCGTCGCTGTCCGGCAGGCTCAAGTCGAGAAGGATCACATCCACAGCGCCACCCGCCAGCCGCTTCAGACCCTGGCCGAGCGAGTCGGCCCAGCTCAGGACGAAGCCTTCTTCTGCGGGGGCGGAGGAGAGCCACTGTTCTATAAGTTCGGCGAATTCAGGATTATCTTCGATGAGCAAGACATTTAAGCTCGCTGTGTTCATTCCCACACCCCCAAAAGAGACATTGCAAACCTGGCCCAGCCGATGCGCATCACCGTTAGATTTGGAGGCTTAGTTTCACCCACGCCGCGCGGCACAGGCACAGCCAGCTACCCTCTCACCATCGATCGCGAATAGCCAAAGGTGTTCATGACACGACTGTTATGTCTTATCCGCTGAAATTTTCGAAACCTTTAGGGGAGTTGGCAAAAACACATCTCGACTCGCGCTGGGTCCTATATCCCTAAGAGGAATATGTGGCGCTTGCGCTTTGCTTTCGATGAGCGCGGCGCATCGCGATGAGCCGCGTGCCGTCCTGCGGCCTGGGCAATCCAGACATTGACCTCAGGCAAGAGGTAGTGAAAGTTGAAAGACGGACGTCGAGTGTTTCCAGCCGTTCTCAGATCAGCAGCAAATCTACTTCCGTGCAAGCACTGGCCACCGCTCGTTCATGCCAAAATGGAAGTTACCTACCGAAGGGGCGGTTAGCTCAGCCGGTTAGAGCGCCTGCCTTACAAGCAGGAGGTCGCAGGTTCGATCCCCGCACCGCCCACCAATAAAATCAATCCGTTACAGGCGGAACCAATTCCCCGAGACGCGTTTGTGACGTGGATTGTGACGTAACCGATCAATTTCGCTCCCATCCCACCGGGTGGGTTAATCTTTGTTAGAACCGTGAAGAAGCGTTGGACTGAGGCGCGATGGCGCGAACACAATCGGGCACACGCCGAGGATTCCCTGAAACGCCGGACCGCCTCGAAGGAATGGAAAAAGAAAACCAGGCGGGAACACCAAGGGATCAGGGCGCTGAATCTAACGCCCGAAGGTCGCCGTAGAAATGCAAAATGGTATGCGGCTCCTGAGACGCTGTCGCTCGTTGAGGAACCCGAGTTGGCCGTATCTTTCTTTCGTACGCTTCAACGCCATGTAATACGCCGCGATGTTTACGTAGATCTGTC
>Ga0181537_10000504_pt1 | contig 36715 bp, 30 predicted proteins | sample PEATcosm2014_Bin_39_FD_119765 | JGI IMG/M metagenome (GOLD analysis project Ga0181537, IMG submission 119765) | Peatland microbial communities from MTU Mesocosm Facility, Houghton, MI, USA - PEATcosm2014_Bin23_10_metaG | ecosystem: Environmental > Terrestrial > Soil > Wetlands > Peat | place... | reverse complement strand
GGTCCTGAGGCGAGGCGATATTTGACGGCCTCGTCCCAGCGAGTGTCCTCGGTGTCGCCGCCGCCCGCCATGGTGCCGTTATACCCGATGTACGAAAAGGCGTAGGCGCCGCCGGCCGGATCATAAGCGAGCATCGCATCGGTGCCGAGAGAGCGCTGACGGCCGAAGGTCAGCGTGCCGAAATACGTGGACGATGCGCCGCCATAGAATTCGTCATTGAAGGGTTGGCCCGCCCGAGCGCCGTCGCCGGTTTCCGAATAGCTGCTCCTGGGCAGGCCGTTGTTCGCGGTGTTGGCGGCAGCCATGTTGGCAAGCTGGCCCGACTGCGGATTGATGCCGGTCGAAGCGTTGAACACACCGTACCAGCCCTCCAGGAACTCTATCTTTCCCTTGATGCCCAAACCGGTCTGCTGCAGGTTGTTCGGCGCGATGAGGAATCGAGAGCCATTCGCGTTGCGGTTGACCAGCGATTCGCCTTCGTAGTTATAGCCGTTCTCCGGCAAGCCGTGGCTCACCCAGCCCACACCGACGTCATACGCGCCGTAGAGGGTGATGCCGTTCCAGGTCAGCGAGCAATCGGTCGCGACGAACTCATGCAGACTCGTGCAGCCCGTGCCACTGGGCGAAGGGGCGGCAGACCGTTCGGCCGTCGCAACGTCGGTGGCCGACTCCGCGTGCACGACACAAGCGAATGCGCTCATGACTATCAAGGTCAGGACTGAATTTTTCACGGCCATCCCACTGTATCGCGGTTATTAATATTCGTTATATCCCATCATATATAGCGCAGTTGCGCACGTAAAGCCCAATCTCCGATGGGGCGGCCCGGCCGACAGGTGTTTTGCAAACGGCAATGCTTGCGGGATGATTTACATGGACTCGCATTCGCTATGATGTGGCGAGGAGGAATTCATATGGCCGCTCCCGTTGTTCGGTTCAGGATCGATTTCGCGAAAAGCGCAAGCCTTGGGCCGGGGAAAATTCGTCTCCTCGAAGCCATTCGAGATTCCGGTTCGCTATCGCGAGCGGCGCGCGACATCAGGATGAGTTACCGTCGAGCTTGGCTCCTGGTGGAGAGCCTGAAAAAATCTTTCCTGGAGCCCGTTACGATGGCAAGCAAGGGCGGCAAGGACGGAGGCGGGATGCTGGTTACCGAATTCGGCGACTCCTTGATCAAAAACTATCGCGAATTGGAACGAGACTTTGAGGCGCTGGCGGAGCGGCGGCTGCATCCCATCATTGCAAGGGTTGTCCAACATTCCAAGTCGAGCGCCAGGGTATCGGTACGACCGAAGCTTGATTGAGGCAGCCCGTGCGTGCCTCGGCCCGCCTTGCTGCTCAATATACTTTGTCGTGGTAGTCGGCTGCCACGGTCTCGTCCGTTCGATTCGAGCTCATCGAGTTGAACAGGGGCGTGAGCAACACGGCCACCGCCAGATTCAGAATCACCGTATATACGGCGGTGTAGCCCGGGAAGCTATGGTTGCCGATCACGAGCGGAAAAGTCGGCGTCAGCTTGGTCGCGACCGCCATGGCCGTACCGGCAAACGTTCCGACCGCCCAGCCGGCGAGCAGCGCCCAGGAATTGAACCATCGGGTATAGGCGCCAAACATCACCGGCGGGAGCGTCTGGATGATCCAGATGCCCCCGAGCAACTGCAGCTGAATGGCGTATTGCGTCGGCACGAATAGGATGAACACGAGCGCGCCGACCTTGACTATGAGCGACACCAGTTTCGCCATCTGCGATTCCTGCTTGTCGGTCGGATTCTTGTTGATGAACTCGCGATGAATGTTGCGGGTGTAGAGATTCGCGGCGGCGATCGACATGATCGCGGCGGGTACCAGTGCGCCAATACCGATCGCGGCAAACGCTATGCCCACGAACCAGGAGGGAAAACTGTGCAGCAACAGAGCCGGGACCGCGAAATTGTTGCCGAATTGCTTGAATCCCCCGGCGTACTCGGGAAGTTTATCGACCCCCGCGCCAATCACGAAGAAGCCGAGCAGCGCGAGCAGCCCCAACATGAGAGTGTAGCCGGGCAGCATGGCCGCGTTGCGGCGAATGGCATGACCGCTGCTGGCGCTCAGAATCCCCGTCACCGAGTGGGGATAGAGGAAAAGCGCCATCGCCGAACCCAAAGCCAAGGTGGCGTAACCGCTGTAGGAACCCGTGGTATTGGGCCCCGGAACCGCCAGCAGCAGTTTCTGTGCAGGGACGGCCGCGAAGATTTTGCCGAAGCCGCCCAACTGCATGGGTATGACGACGATTGCGGTCAATGCCGTCGCATAGATCAGGATGTCCTTGACGACCGCGATCGATGCCGGTGCCCGCAACCCGCTCGAATAGGTAAAGGCGGCGAGTACCACGAAGGCGATGAGCAGCGGCAAGTCGGCCGCAAATCCTGTCCCCGAGATGCCGAGCGCCCCGATCACCACTTGAATGCCGACCAATTGCAGGGCGATGTAGGGCATGGTCGCGACAATGCCGGTCACCGTCACCGCCAGCGCCAGCCATCGATTGCCAAAACGGCCCCGCACGAAATCGCCCGCCGTGATGTAGCCATGCTTGTGGCATACATACCAGAGGCGGCGAAACGCCAGGAACAGCAGCGGATAGATGATGATGGTATAGGGCACGGCGAAGAACGCGACTGCTCCGGCGCCGAAGGCCAGGGCGGGGACCGCGATGAAGGTGTAGGCGGTATAGATGTCTCCGCCGACCAGAAACCAAGTAATCAGCGTCCCGAATCGCCTGCCGCCCAGTCCCCACTCGTGCAGCTGATCGAGATCCCCCTTGCGCCAGTGAGCGGCGGCGAACCCCAGCCAAGAAATGAAGCCAAACAACACCACGAAAATACCAAGTGCAATCCAGTTCACTTCCTGCACGACAATCCCCCGTCGATTCGGCTGGTTCTTTTTAGTCAGTCACTGGTGGCAAAATAGACGATGGCGGTGAAAAACGCGCTGACAATGACCCACAGGAGCTGAAACCAATAGAAAAACGGGATCCCCATCAATGTGGGCTCGATTCTGTTGTAGAAGGGCGGCCAGAGGGCCACGGCGACCTGGATGACGAAGAGCAGGTACCACCAGCTCCATCCGCTGCGCTTGGTCTGCGTTTCCAGCATTGCGTCGACCTCGTTCGGCAGGCTCCGTAGGCGGATCCTACCCGCCCCGGCAGGCACATGTCGACCTCTTGCTGCCACTTGCTGCCACTTGCTGATCTCGTGCTGGCCCCTTGCTGGCCACTTGCTGATCTCGTGCTGGCCCCTTGCTGGCCACTTGCTGATTTCGTGCTGGCCCCTTGCTGGCCGCTTGCTGGCCGCTTGCTCGCCTCTTGCTGATCTCTTGCTGATCTCTTGCTGATCTCGTGCTGATCTCGTGCTGGCCTCTTGCCCACTGCTCCACCGAGGCGGCCGTTCGGAACGCGGGTGGGTTCGAGAGCGCGGCAAAACAGGCGGCGGTCAGGATTTAAGCGAGGTGGCCGCTCAGGACGCGGTTAGGTTCGAGAGTGCGGCAACAGCGCGCCGCGCTCAGGATTTGAGGTCTCATGGCCGTGAACGGCCATGAGACCTCTGATCTCGATCGATGGGATTAGAAGGAGAACCGCGCGCCGATGGTCGGATCGACATTGGTCGTGTTCAGATAGCCGCTGGCGAGGCCATGCGAGACGTTCGACCACATCGCGCCCGCATAGGTGTCGAAGCGCTTCGTAAAGCGATAGTCGAGCGACACGGACAGCGCGTTGAAGTTTCCGCTGCAACTGGAGGCGACCACGGTCGAGCAGCCCGCATCGGCGCCGGTCGCATAGGCAAATTGCTTTTCCCCGTAATAGGCGATCGCGGCGGTGAATGCCGGTGTCACCGAGTATCGGGCGCCCAGCCAGTACACGTTCAGTTGCTTGTCAGCCTTCGCATAGGCGGTGTTGTTTACCGCGCCGAGCGTGTATCCGCCGATATCGTCGAATCCCGGAGCCAGTTTAATGGAGGGATTCATGTAGGTGATGTGCTGGAAGCCGCCATAGACGGTCACGGGCAGCACCGGAAGCACCGGGGCCAGGGAGTAAGAAGCCATGACTCCGTAGGAGGCATTGTCCGAGACCGTGCCGGCGACCGAATTGCTGGGAGAGAGGCCCAACGCCGCCAAGTCCCCGACCTGCCCGGCGCTCAAGGTGCCCGCCGAAATCGCATCGCGCATCTTGGTGTAGAACGCATCGACGGCGGCGCCCGCGTACTCCGCGCCGATTGCAACCTCGTATCCGGAGAAAGCCTCGCCGCTGCCGGCGGTCGCATAGTTCTCGGCCGTGGAGTTCTGCGTCTTGTACACCGCGCCGATGTGCACAATGTCAAAGAAATGGCCGTCATACTTGATCGAGCTGTCGAGGCGCCGATCCTGCGTGTCTCCGCCCCCGGCGGGAGTACCGGACAATCCGAGCAGCGAGAAGGCATACGAGGTCTGCTGGGGATCGTATTTGGCGATCAGGTCCGCGAGCGTCGAGTTCTGGCGGCCGAACGTGAACGTTCCCCACGTGGGGGAGCTCAAACCGACGAAGGCTTGCTCGAACGGCTGCCCGGCGATGCTCGAATCGATGTTCGTGCTCTGAGCGGAGAGCGCGCGCCCGTTGTTCTGAGTCACCGATTTGAGGGCGTCGGTAATCTGGCCCGACGCCGGATTGAAGAACGTCTCGAGCTTGAACACGCCCGACCAATCAAGGAAATTCAGGGGCTCTTTGCCCTGCAGTCCGACTCGCGATTGGCTCATGCCGTTCGAGGTGAAGCCGGACACGGCATTGTTGCTGTTTTTCTGCACGATGTCCGAGCCGCCCGAGATGAAGTAGTTGCTGAAGGGCGCGCCGTGGGTCTCATACTGAAAATCCATGTCGACGATGCCGTAAAGCGTAATGCCGTGCCAGGTCAGGCTCTGGTCCGCCGGTGCCGGAGTAGCGGTCGGCGTCGTGGTCTGCGCCTGCGCGGCGCTCCCCACCGCCAACAAGGCACAAAGACCGGCCATAAGACTCAATCCCGGATGCGAAGCCTCGCGGCGAGCGCGGCCCGGATTGAACTTCATCGCCGCGGCGATGATCGAGTTGAAATTCCTCACGTTGAACTCCATTTTAGATGTTGTTGCATTTTGCCCACAAGTAGACAGCTGCCAGATATTTCGGATCGCGACGTCCCTGCCGCTATTTGTTGCACCGCACATGGCGATGTTTCCGGCTATGTGGCTTCGTTCGTCCTCAATTCGTTCCGAGCGGTATAGCGGGTTGAAACTTTGCTGTCCTGCGCCCCGTTGCGCGTAATCCACGCTGTCCATAAGGACCTGACGCTATGATTCACCTAAAATATTGCATTTGTATGACACGAGATATCATTCTCGCGACAACGGACCAGGGACGGTATCTGCCGGTCCTTCTACCAGCCCGCGCCGGATGCAGGCGCAGTCTCCCCGCCTGAAATCCGGCGCACTGAATTCGGCGAGCGTCCCCGCCGCGTGTGCAAGCTGGGAAGCGCATGGCGTATTTGCGACAACGAACTTGAAGCGGCGCGCGCCGCTCGGCCGTTAGTGTGAGTTATCGATCGACAGCAGATTCTGCACGCTGGCCACACCCGCGGCCTGCTCGGCGATGCTCTCAGCCTCGGCGATTTGATACGGAGTGGACACCAGACCCCTGAGGTAAACCACGCCTTGTACGGTCTCCACCCTTATCTGGTTCGGAGCTCCGAGTGAGGGGCTCTGCGCGAGAAGGGCGCGCACCTCCGCGCTGATCTTGGCATCCGCGGAGCACCCGCGCGGCCCGCACTCGCCGAATGGCGCACATCCCGTCAAGACCGCCGCCAGCCAGACACAAACCAGCCAGACACAAAGCACCGTAGCGCGCATCCGAATGCCTGTAGTTGCCGTTGGGTCGCGGGATATCTGCAAGGTTTCTAACAAGGTTTCTCTCTTGCGCGCACCTGACCGCGCTCCCGGCTCATAGCGCGAGCAACAGCTCCAGGATTCGGCGATAGATGCGATGCAGCCCATCGATGTCCGCGACCTGCACGCACTCGTTCACCTTGTGGATGGACTGGTTGATGACGCCGAGCTCGATCACCTGAGCGCCCATGGGGGCGATGAAGCGCCCATCCGAGGTGCCCCCGCCCGTCGATAGTTTGGGCGTGATCTCGAGCTGCTCCTGAACGGCGCGGGTGGCTGCCTGCGACAGGTCGCCGGGAACCGTGAGGAAGGGGTATCCGGAGACGAACCATTCGAGCGTGTAGTTGACGCGATGGCGCCGCAACAGCTCCTCCACCACGGTCTTGAGCCCATCCACGGTCTGTTCCGTGGAAAAACGCAGATTGAAACGCGCCTTCAACTCTCCCGGTATGACGTTGGGCGCACCCGTTCCGGCCGAAATATTCGACACCTGGAACGTGGTGGGCTGAAAGTGCTCGTTGCCCCGGTCCCAGGTACGCGCTGCGAGCTCGGCCAGCGCCGGCGCCACGGCGTGCACCGGATTGTCGGCGAACTGAGGGTAGGCGATATGTCCCTGGATCCCATGCACCGTGAGACGTCCGCTCAGGCTGCCGCGGCGCCCGATCTTGATGGTGTCGCCGAGAGTGTGCTCGCTCGACGGCTCCCCCACCAGGCACCAGTCGATGCGCTCATTGCGCTCCCGCAGCACCTCGACCACGCGGCGCGTGCCGTCCACCGACGGCCCCTCCTCATCACTGGTGATCAAGAAGGCGATCGTGCCCCGATGGACCGGATGTGTTCCCAGGAACTCCTCGCAGGCCGTCAGCATGGCCGCGAGGCCGCTTTTCATGTCGGCCGCGCCCCGGCCATAGAGGAGGCCGTCCCGGATCACCGGCTGAAAGGGGTCGCTCTTCCAGCCGTCGAGAGATCCGGGCGGCACCACGTCGGTATGTCCGGCGAAGCAGAACACCGGGCCGCCGCGGCCGCGCTTGGCCCAGAAATTATCCACCGGTCCGAAGCGCATCTTCTCCACGTCGAAACCGACGGCCTCGAGCCGCGCGATCATCATCTCCTGGCAGCCGCCGTCCGTGGGGCTGACCGATGCGCGAGCAATCAGTTCCTCCGTCAATACCAGGGTGTCGGACTTCGGCGGCGCGTTCGGCATCAGAAGCGCAATACCGGTGCCTGGCGCCGCAGGTTGATCCACGCGCCGTACGCGCCCAGCACGAGCGCCGCGATCAGCACCCAGCCCGGCATCGCTAGTCCCAGGAACGTCCAAGTCACCTTGGCGCACTCTCCCGACCCGGTCAGCACCTTTACCAGCACTTCGCCCAAGGAAAACACCTTGAGCATGAAGTCTAGCGATGCCCCGCATGCCGGGACGCTGCCCTCGGGCAGACTCTGAACGTACAGATGCCGGGCCGCGACGCCGATGGTGGCGAGAGCCGCCACGGCGAGCAGTGAGGCGTACGCGCGCCTGGCCCAATGGACCGGGTCATGCGCCGCCGCGATCAGGAACACCAACCCTAAGGCGAATATGCCGACTCTTTGAAAAATACACAGCGGGCAGGGCTCCAGATGCAGGACGAACTGCGCGTAGTAGGCGTAGGCCAGCAACGCCGCGCAGGCCGCAAAACCGAGAAGATTTCCCTGGCGCGCCGTCATCAGCCGCGCGACGATGCGTGCGCGGCGTCGATTTGCTTGGCGACGTCCTCGAGCGAGGTGTGGCGGATGTCCTTGCCATGGACCATGTAGATCACGTACTCGCAGATATTCTTGGCATGATCGCCGATGCGCTCCAGGGCCCGCACGATCCACATGATCTCGAGCGCGCGCCGGATGGTGCGCGGGTCCTCCATCATGAAGGTGATGCACTGACGGTGAATCGATTCGTATTCCTCGTCCACCATCTTGTCCTCGCGCGCGGTCTTGAGCGCCGCCTGCGAGTCCATGCGGGCGAACGCGTCGAGCGCGTCGTGCACCATCTGCGCGACCTGCCTTCCCAGGTGCTTGACCTCGCGGTATTTGTCCGCGGGCCGCTCCATCGTCGCCAGCCGCGAGGCGATGTAGCCGATTTTTTCGCCCTCATCGCCGATGCGTTCCAGATCGGTGATGGTCTTGATGATGGCGACGATAACCCGCAGGTCCCCGGCGGCGGGCGCGCGGATCGCCAGGATGCGGCTGCACTCCTCGTCGATCGACACTTCCATGCCGTTGACCTTGTAGTCGTCGGTCGCGACCGATTCGCCCAGGCGGCTGTCGCCCTCGACCAGCGCGGTAATGGCCTTGTGCAGCTGCTGCTCCACGAATCCGCCCATCTGCAGCACCTGGTTGCGCACCTTTTCCAGGTCCTCGTTGAAGCGGCGGGAAATGTGGTGGGTGAGGTCGGCCGTTTCCATAAGAATTACCTTGCAGCGCAGAGGCTAGGAACACACAAAAATACACCGCGCGTCAACACCGCGCACAATATTTGTGACGTCAGGCGCTCTCGGCGGCGCGCACCGTCTGCTGCCAGATCCGCGCCCGGGGAAAATGACAGGTAAAGGTGCTGCCCTTGCCCTCCGTGCTCTGCACGTCGAGCCAGCCCCCGTGCCGCTGCAGGGCGTGTTTGACGATCGCCAGTCCCAACCCCGAGCCGCCCTGTCCGCGCGAGCGGCCCGCATCCACGCGATAGAACCGCTCGGTCAGGCGCGGGATGTGCTCGGGCGGGATGCCGATGCCGCTGTCGATCACCGAAAAATACGCCCCCTCCGCGTCCATCCACCAGCGCATCCGCACCGTGCCTTCGGCCGGCGTGTACTTCATTCCGTTCACCAGCACATTGGTGAACGCGGACTCGAGCTCGTGGCCGGAGCCGAACAGGCCGTCCTCGGACTCGAGCTCCAGCAGCACCTGCCGCGGCCGCTCCGCGCTCGCGAGCGCATCTCGATGCATCCGCTCGAGCATGCTCGGCACATCGATCGCGTCGCGCGGCGCCTCGCCGTCCGTCGACTCGAGGCGCGACAGCACCAGTAAGTCGGCAATGATGGCGTTCATGCGATGCGCCTGCGCGCGCATGTCCTTGATGGGCCCGGACCACGCCGGATCGATGGTCGCATCATCCGCCAAGGTATCGAGGTAGCCGGAGATCACGGTCAGGGGCGTACGCAACTCGTGCGAGGCATTGGCGACGAAATCCTTGCGCATCGCTTCCAGGCGCATTTGACGGGTCACATCGCGCACCAGCAGCAAGGACTGGCCGCCGCCGTAGGGCACCAACTGCAGGGCGAGGTACAAATCCAACTGCACCGGCGGCCGTATCACCAGCGGCATCGCGTAATCGTCGCCGTGCAGATAGAGAACGAATTCCGGTGAGCGGATCAGATTGTCGATCCGCAGCCCCACATCGACCGGCCGCTTGAGGCCGAGCAGCCGTGCCGCCTGGCGGTTGAACCAGACGATTTCACGCTGGGGGCTCAGAATAATGACGCCGTCGGGCAGCGCCGCCGTCGAGCGGCGCAGCTCGCGAAACAGCTGGACCAGGCGCTGCTTGTGAAATTGTTTTCGCCGATGCAGCCGCACGACTTGGGCGACGATATCGCCCCAGATTCCGCCGAGCACGGGCGGATCGATCTGCGAACGCAGCCGCAGCCAGCGGTCCAAGCGGTACAGAGTGAGCAGCTGCCAACCCAGGTACAGGCAGGCAGCCGCCAGAATCCACAACCAAACCGGCCCCACCAGCAGACCCACGCAGAGGCCCAGCAGCAAGATGCCCGCGAGCCGCGCGAGCGCGAAAGTCCACATCGCTACCATTGACTTGGGGAGCCTGTCTCGCCCGCCCTCCTATGCCTCTCGGATGGAAAACCGGTAGCCGGCCCCACGCACGGTTTGCACGAGCCGCTCCTTGAGGTATGGCTCGAGCGCCTTGCGCAGCCGGCGGATATGCACATCCACTGTACGCTCTTCGACATAGGTGTTGCCTCCCCAGACGCGATCGAGCAGCTGACCGCGCGTGAACACCCGTTCCTGATGAGTCATGAAGAAGTGCAGCAACCGGTATTCGGTCGGCCCCAGAGCGATCTCGCGGTCGCCGGCGCTCACCCGATGACTCGAATCGTCGAGTCTCAACCCGTCGGCCTCCACGATGTCGGCGGCTCCCGCCGGCGCCGCGCGCCGCAGCACCGCCTGGATGCGCGCCAACAGTTCTCGCGGCGAAAATGGCTTGGTGATGTAGTCGTCGGCCCCGCCCTCGAGGCCCCCGACCTTGTCCTGTTCCTCGGCACGCGCGGTCAGCATGATGACCGGTATCTCTTCGGTGTCCTTGGCCCGCTTCAGCGAGCGGGTCAGCTCGAGGCCGCTCATGTCCGGCAGCATCCAATCGATCAGCATCAGGTCTGGGCGAACATCGACGATGCGCGCCCTCGCCTCCCGGCAGTCTTCCGCCTCCCGCACTTCGTAGCCCGCGCGCCGCAAGCCGAAGGCGACCATGTCGCGAATCGCCTTTTCGTCTTCGACTATGAGGATCCGCTTGGCGGTCATTTACCCCAGTCCCTTGATTAATAGCCCACTATTACATCGATCCACTATGACAGTTCCATGACTTCTCTACTTGAGCGTCTACTTGAGCGTCTACTTGAGCGCGCGCTCGGCCTCCGTGAGGGCAACCTTGTCGCGCAAATACAGCGGTTGCAAGTCGGCCGGGTCGATCCCTTCGGAAAGCGCCAGGCGCAGTCCTCCAAGCCGCGCGATCTCGCGTGCGTCCGGCAATGCCTGGCCGTCCTCGGGATGGAGTTCAAGACCGGGCAGTGCCGCGAGGGTCGGATAGGCGGCAAAGCCGCGGCCAATGCCCCGATACGGGCCGGGGTTGGGTGGCATCACGCCGCCGGGAGGCCCGACTCGCGGCGCATTGGCCGCGGCGACGCCGCGCCTCGAGTCCGCGTCGAAGCATCCCCAGTACACCTCGCCCATGCGCGCATCGAGACAGGCGAGAACCCGCGCCGCGCCGCGCCGCACGGCCCGCAGGGCCAGCGCTTCGAGCGTCGTCACCGGCGTGACCGGCAGACCGGCGCCGAAGGCGAGACCCTGGGCCACGGCCACGCTGATCCGCACGCCGGTGAACGCACCGGGACCGATGCTGGCGGCGATGCCATCGAGCTGGACCAAGGAGAGCTGCGCATCGGCGAGCACCGCTTCGACCATGGCGAGAACTTGTTCCGCGGAGCCGCGGCGAAGCTCCTCATAGCGGCCAAACATCTCATCGCCGCTGAGCAGAGCCACCGAGCACGCCTCGGTCGCCGCGTCGAGCGCCAGCACGCGCATCAGATACCCTGCGAGGCGAGCGCCCTCGCCGGGCGCAGCTTGGCCAGGCGCTCGGTGAGAAAGCGCGCGGCGGCGAGGCTCTCGGCAATGACCGGGCTCGGCGGCAGAGCCTCCAGGAACACGCGCCCATAGGCTTTGCTCGTGAGCCGCGGGTCGCCGATGACGATCACGCCGAAATCCTCGAAATCTCGAATCAAACGCCCCACTCCTTGTTTCAATGCCAGCACCGCCTGCGGCAATTGATATTCATAGAATGGGTTGCCGCCGCGCCGCCGGATGCCCTCCAGACGCGCCTTGAGCAGCGGGTCATCCGGTGAGGCGAAGGGCAGCTTGTCGATGGCGACGATGGACAGCGCCTCGCCCTTGACGTCCACGCCTTCCCAGAAACTGCCCGTGGCCAGCAGCACGGCGTTGCCGAGCTCGCGAAACCGATGCAGCAGCGCTTCGCGCGGCGCCTCGCCCTGCACCAGCACGGGGAAGGGCGGACTCGGGAAGCGCGCCTGCAGCGCGCGGACCCCTTGCGCCAACGCGCGGTAGCTGGTGTAGAGCAGGAACGCCCGGCCGCCGCTCGCCTCGAGCAGCGGCGCACAGGCCTCGATGAATCGGGCGGCGAAGGCCGGATCCTGCGGCTGCGGCATGTGGGGCGGCAGAAAAATGCGCGCCTGATCGCGATAATCGAAGGGACTGTCGATGCGCACCGTGCGCGCCTCACCCAAACCGATTCTCGCCGAGAAATGTGAGAAGTCCTCGCCGATGGCCAGGGTAGCCGACGTGAACACCCACGCACAGGGCCGCGACTCCACGTATTCCCGCAGCCGCTCTGCTATTTCGAAAGGCGTGAACTGCAGCAGCAGTCCGTGGGGGTTCGCATCGACCCAACGCAAGCCCGTCTCGTCCGACAGCTCGCGCAGGGCGGCAAGCGAGTTGGCGAGCGCCGCGGCGCGCCGCCCGCAATTGGCGGGGCCGGCACCCGCGCCGAGACCTTCGAGCTGGGAGGCGATGCCGCTGATGGCGCTTTCGAGTTGCGGCAGCGCGTCGAGGAAGGAATCCGGCAGGCTCGCCCACTCGTAGCGCCCCTGCCCGCGCCCAAGCGCCGTGCGCAGCTCCTCGACCCCGTCCTCCACCGCCGCGACGGCGGCGTTGATTGCCGGAGCGCGCACGCCGGCGGCGGACATCTCCGCCACGATGTCGCGCATCAGCAGCAAAACCTGGCGCCCCGACCAGACCTGACCGAAGAACTGCGCGGCGATATCGGGTACCTGATGCGCCTCATCGAGGATGACGGCCTCGGCCCCGGGCAGGAGATCGCCGAAGCCTTCGTCCTTCAGAGCGAGATCGGCCAGCAGCAAATGGTGATTCACCACGACGATGTCGGCCGCCTGGGCATGGCGGCGCGCCTCGACCACATGGCAGCGCGTGAACTGAGGGCACTCCTGACCCAGGCAGTTCTCCCGGGTCGAGGTGATTTGCGGCCACACCGAAGACTGCTCCGGCAGATCGGTCAATTCCGACAGATCGCCGGACTTGGTGGTCGCCGCCCATCGCGACACGCGCGCGAGCGTGCGCGCGCCGCCGCGCTCATCGGCCAGCAGCGATGCCTGCTGGGTTGCGAGCTCCAACCGATGCCGGCACAGATAGTTCGCGCGGCCTTTGAGAAGGGCGATTTTGACCGGCAATCCCAGCGCGCGCGCCAGCATCGGGACATCGCGGCGAAACAATTGATCCTGAAGCGTGCGCGTGCCGGTGGAGATGATCACACTGCGCCCCGACAGCAGTGCCGGAACGAGGTAGGCGAAGGTCTTGCCCGTGCCCGTGCCCGCCTCCACGATCAGGGGCTCGAGACGCGCCAACGCCGCACCGACGGCCTTTGCCATGGCGGCCTGCTCGGGGCGGTAGGCATAGCCTGGCAAGGCACGCGCCAGGGGCCCGCCGAGGCCGAAAACGTCACTGTAGTCGCTGATCATCCGTTTGCGTTCGCGGTTCCATCACCGTTCAAGGACGTTGCCAAGCCTACGATGTTTTGGCCCAAACTATTTGACCACCGCTCGAAAACGTACGAACGCCACCGAATTGGCCTTCAGGCTGTTCTTCAGTTGCCAGCGGATGTCGGTGTAATCCGCCGCAACGGCCGGGCGCGGCCTGCCCTGCACGTCCGGCGTCTGGAGATTGTCGGCGCGCTCGAAGCGGTGGCCACCGTCGACCGAGTAACTCACGTCGGCGCCCGGGCCCACCGCCGAATCGGCCACATAGTGCATGTGCTCGGGGATGGGAAAGGTCACCGTGGGCGCATCCAGCGTGGTGGTCCCGGTATTGCGCACTTCGAGGGTGTAAATCACGCGATCGCCGGGCACGACCCGGTCCGCCGGGATCAGCTTGACGACCGCACGGCCGTTGACGATCGAGCGCGATTCCACCTCGGCAATCGACTTGATCTCGAGCGGGTTCGGGGCCATGTCGCCCGAAGGCGAAGGAGCTTGGCCACCCGCGATTGGCGCGAGCCACAGACTCACCACGGCACCCAAAACGGCGGCAAGTCGAGGGTGATGGATCATGATTTCGTCCGATCCAAAGTGTTCATAATCAACTGCTTATACGACATATTAATCGCTGCCGTTGATACGCGTCGAAAAGACAGCGCTGTCGCGACTTCCAGGTTCGTTTCGGACTTGGCGATGAACCCGGCCATCTGTCATCCTTCTGAGTCCAATAATGCTCCGTTCTCGAGGACACGCCATGGCCACCGCTCCCCAGCATTTCATCCCGCTCGCCTCGATGAACCGCGACGTGTCGGACTGGGTCGAGAGCGTTGCGAAGCTCACCGCGCCCGATCGGATCTACTGGTGCGAGGGGAGCCACGCCGAGTTCCAAGCGCTGCAACTCGAGCTGGTGGCGGCCCAGGAATTGCTGCCCCTCAACCCACAGAGCTTTCCCGGCTGTGTGCTGGCCCGATCGAACCCGTCGGACGTGGCGAGGGTGGAACACCTGACCTTCGTTTGCACCCGGAACAAGGAGGATGCCGGCCCGAACAACCACTGGATCGCTCCCGAGGAAGCTCACACACGGATGGATGGCTTGTTCGCCGGCTGCATGAAGGGGCGCACGCTGTACGTGGTGCCCTATTGTATGGGACCCATCGACTCGCCTTTTTCCCGGTGCGGCGTGGAGATCACCGACAGCGCGTACGTGGTCCTCAACATGCAGATCATGACACGGATGGGCCGCGCGGCGCTCGAGCGAATCACGCGCGACGGCAAGTTCGTGAGGGGGCTGCATTCGACCGGGGACCTCGACCCGAAGCGACGCTTCATCATGCATTTCCCGGAAGAATTGTCGATCAAGAGCTTCGGATCGGGCTACGGCGGCAATGCGCTGCTCGGCAAGAAATGCCACGCTCTGCGCATCGCCAGTTGGCAGGCGCGCACCGAAGGCTGGTTGGCCGAGCATATGCTCATTGTCGGCATCGAGAATCCGCAGGGCGAGACCCACTATCTGGCCTGCGCGTTTCCGTCCGCCTGCGGCAAGACCAATCTGTCGATGCTGATCCCGCCGGCCAGCTACAAGGGCTGGAAAGTCTGGACGCTCGGCGATGACATCGCCTGGCTGCACCCGGGCAAGGATGGCCGGCTGTACGCCATCAATCCCGAGTCGGGATATTTCGGCGTGGCCCCGGGCACGAACGCCAAGACCAACCGCAATGCCTACGACATGGTTCACCGCGACACCATATTCACCAACGTCGCGCTCACCGCCGACAATCAGCCTTGGTGGGAGGGGATGACCGACGGCAAGCCGGCGGTGGACTGGCAGGGACGGCCCTACGATCCCGCGAATGGACCCGCAGCGCATCCGAATTCCCGCTTCACCGTCGCCGCCAGGCAGAATCCGAGCTATTCAAAGCTGGCGGACGCACCCTCCGGCGTGCCCATCTCCGCCATCGTTTTCGGCGGGCGCCGCCGTACGCTCGCCCCGCTCGTCTATCAGGCCCGCAATTGGCTGCATGGGGTCCTCGTAGGCGCGAGCGTCGCCTCGGAAACGACGGCGGCCGCCACGGACGCCGTTGGAGTGGTACGCCGCGATCCCATGGCGATGCTGCCCTTCGCGGGCTACAACTTCGGGGACTACTGGTCGCATTGGATCGACATCGGCGCGAAGCTCAAATTCCCGCCGCAGATCTTCCACGTCAATTGGTTCCGCCAGAACGGTGCCGGCAAGTTTCTCTGGCCGGGCTTCGGCGACAATTTGCGGGTGTTGCGCTGGATCATCGATCGATGCAAGGGCACTGCGGAGGCGCGCGACACGGCGATCGGCCATCTGCCGAACCGCGCCGACTTGGACACTCAGGGTCTTGACATCGCCCCCGGCGCGCTCGACGAGCTGCTCGCCGTGGACCCTAAGCTGTGGAAGGAGGAATTCACCGGCGTCGGCCAGTATCTCGCGGAATTCGGCGACCGCGTGCCGCCGCAGCTCGAGGCGGAACTGAAGAGCGCGCTCGAGCGGGTTCACTCCTCGCAGATGTAGCGGATCACCTGGGAGGAATTGCTGTCCGGCGCCTTGCCGAGACCGATCAGTCCCTCGCCGCGAATCTGCATGGAATCGCGGCGCACGAACGCCTCCTCGCCGTCCTTGCCGAGCACGAAGGTGCCGTTCGTGCTCTGATCAACCAGCATGAACTTATTGCGGTTGATCTCCACCCGCGCATGCAGGCGTGAAATCAGATTGCCTTTCACCACCAGGTCATTCTCCTCGGCGCGGCCGATGGTGATGTTGGCGCGGCCGTCATCCACCAGCACTTCCTGTCCCTGGTAGCGCAGGCGCAGCCGTTGGGTCTTGTTCGCCCGTTCGCGCTCGCGCGAGGTCAGGGCGATGGCGGGCACCATGCTGGTGACGTCCTCGGTCTGCCAGAGCACCTCGAACAAGGCCACCTCGCTGCTGCGTCCCTTCAAGGTGGCGATGTCGATCTGGCGCACCGACGCACGCCAGTCGCTCGACAGCCGTTCGACCATGGTCGCCGTGGTGATGATCTGGCCGGCCTTGGCCTGGCTGGTCATGCGATTCGCCGTGTGGACGGCGGAGCCGAAAATATCGCGGTTCTCCAGCACCACCGGACCGAAGTTGGAGCCGATGCGAATGGCCACGGTCTGTTCATCGACTTTGAGCTGCGGGTGCATGGTGATCTGCTTCTGCATCTGTGCGGCGGCATTGAGCGCGTCGTCGGCAGTCGGGAAGGTCGCCATGACCTCATCGCCCATCGTCTTGATCACGGTACCGTGATTCTGATCGGTTGCCGCCCGCATCACATCGATGCAGATACCAACCATGTCGCGTGCGCGCAGATCCCCCAAAAGCTCATACAGCTTGGTGCTGCCGACCACATCGGCAAATACGATGGCGACTTCTATCTCTTTGCCCATTCCCGGCCATTATACTTAATGTGGCGCGGGCTTCTTCAGCCGTTTAGGCGGCGATCCCCGGATTCACGATGGGCAGCGCCGAATACAGGGTTTCAGGCACCGCTTCGGGGCGTGCGGCGACCTCGGACAGGAAGCGACGCCACGCACGCGCGCCCTCGCGTCCGGCCATCAAGCCGTGCATATGCCGCGTGATCGAGTGCAGGCGGATGCCGCGCCGTGCGCACACCTTCGCGTAGGACACCACGCGCTCGATGATTTCCCTGGGCTCCGGCACGGCCCAGGCCGGATCGATGATGGCCCGCTCCAATTCCGCGAGCAGCGCCGGGCGGTGGTAGACCGCACGCCCCAGCATCACGCCGTCGATTCCCGCCGCCACATGTTCGCGCACACCCGCTACCTCGGACAGCCCGCCGTTCAACACCACGGCCAGCTCAGGCCGCTCGCTCTTCAGCCGGTGCACGTAGTCGTACTTGAGCGGCGGAATCTCGCGATTCTCCTTCGGCGACAAACCGCCGAGTATGGCGGTACGTGCGTGGACGATGAGCGCGCTGATTCCGACCCCCGCGACGGCCTCGACGAAGGCGGCGAAGAATTCATAGTCGTCGCGGTCATCCACGCCGATGCGGCATTTGACGGTGACCGGCAGGCAGGTGGCATCCTTGAGCGCCCGGACGCAGTCGGCCACCAGCGCGGGCTTGAGCATGAGACAGGCGCCAAAGGAGCCGTTCCTCACGCGGTCGCTGGGACAGCCCACGTTCAGATTGATCTCCGCGAATCCCGCGGCCGCGCCGATGCGTGCCGCCGCGGCCAGCTCCTTCGGATCGCAGCCGCCCAATTGCAGTGCCACCGGGTGTTCGGCCGCACTGTGCTCGAGCAGGCGCCGCGCATCGCCGCGCACCAGCGCCGTGGACACGATCATCTCCGTGTACAGCAGGGCGTGCGGCGCGTAGAGGCGGTGGACGTAGCGGCAGTGGCAGTCTGTCCAGTCCATCATGGGTGCGACCGACAGCTTTCTTAAAATCAATTTGGCTTGTCTATCGGTCATCATCTTCAATCGTGCACCGCTGGCTCAGCTAAAGGAGATCATAGCATTCTCCGATCGCGAACACCTTATTTGCCCCCTTCGATAACGCGAGATGCGCCCGTCCAACCACGCGGCTGCGAGGTGCGTTCGTGCCAAAACCCAGGTAGCGTGGCTTCTGGGCCGTCGCCGCAAGGCGGCCTTCTGGTCTGCGCGCATCTGCCGTTTGGCGCCATCTTTGCCATTTCTGCGATCCCTCTGGTCATTGCCTCGGTCATAACGGTGCGGCGGGGCCCTTCAGCTCCCCGCCTATCCGCGTGAACAAGGTGTTCAGCCATCGCGTAAACGCGAGCATGGCCGCATTCGTCCGCTTTTGTCGGCTTCGCAACAAATAGTAAGCACCGCGTGCCTTGATTTTGGCCGAGAAGGGTGCCACGAGCTGCCCGGTCGCCAGCGCGCCGGCGCAAGTCACTTCATCGCCCATCATGATGCCCTGTCCGGCGATGGCCGCCTTCTGCACCAACATCATGTCGGAGAATGTAATGCCGGCGGCCCGCCCCGGAAATTCGATGCGGCTCATGGCCAGCCATTGGCGCCAGTCTTCGAAGTCCCGCAGATGCAGCAGAGAAAACCGCAGCACGTCTGCCGGCTGATTCAGACCCCCCAAAATGTTTTGCATCGCCGGACTGCACATGGGAAGAAATTCGACGTCATAGAGGTGCTGCACCAGATGCTTTGGCCAATGTCCTTCGCCGAACGCGATGAACAGATCGACGGAGCGGTCGGTTGCTTCGTCCAATTCGCGGCTTGTGACGATCTGCAAGGAGAGATTCGGGTGCTCAGCCTGGAACGAAGCGATGTAATTGCACAACCACATTGAGGCAAAACCGGGCGTGCTCGAGATGCGCAGGGTGCCTTCAACTGGTTTTCCGCTGCCTTCCTCGTGCGCGTCTGCGAGTAAAACCAATGATCGATGGACGTCGTGCGCGTAACGGCGCCCGCGCGGCGTGAGCGCGACTCCCTTGCCGCTGCGGCTGGTCATCTCGAAGCCGAGAATCGTCTCCAGCAACGCAAGCCGGTGACTGACGGCGCTGCGGGTGATGCCGAGTTCTTCGGCCGCTTCCCATACCGTGCCAAGCCGGGCGAATGCGTCCAGCGCCCTCAAGGCATGCATGGGTGGAATTTGCGATTTCATGGGGTGCGAAAATTTCACCACAAAACTGAAAACTTTGCACGGCACATGGGTTGCTCTCGATCATACTCAATTCTAGCTGCGCCCGAGCCGTTTTCCGAACTGCAACATCAAGCCAAGCAGGGGATGTCGGATGAATGATCAGCAACGACCCATGGTGCCGCAAAGGCTTGCCGCGAGAGCACCGCTTGCGGCGGCTATCTCCGCGATACTGGCTGCCGGCATCCAGTGCAATTCGGTGGCGGCGGCGGACGAAATAGAGGAGATCGTGGTCACTGCAACCCGGCGCAGCGTGTCCATATCGGACATCCCATACAACATATCGGCGATCGGCGAGACCGACATAGCCCATGCGGGGGTGACGGATTTGGCAGCCATGGCCCGCATGGTTCCGGGTCTGACCGCACCCGATCTCGGTCCCCGCGCCAGCAGCATCAACGATCAATTCATCATCCGCGGACTCAACGCAAGCGCGGTGAATGCCGACAACCAGCAGATCGCGGCGCCCCTGGTGTCGACGTATGTCGATGAGACGCCGCTGTTCGCCAACCTCAAGATGACCGATATCGCACGGGTCGAAGTGCTGCGCGGACCGCAGGGCACTTTATACGGTTCGGGCTCGGTGGGCGGCACCGTACGCATGATCCACAACGAGCCGGACCCGGCCGGCGCCGAATTCAGCGTCTCGACCCGGGCATCGCATACGGAGAATGCCGCAAATCCATCCGAAGCGGTCGATTTCGTCGGCAATCTTCCGATCAACGAGACCCTGGCGCTTCGAGGATCGGGCGGCTATGAAAGGCTGGCCGGGTTCACGGATGCTGCGTCGGTGGCGGTTCTCGGCGCGAATGCGCAGCCGGTGCTGGCCGACCCCGGCAACCCGGTGACGAGCCCGCTGGTGTTCGCCAGGCATCGCGGCGTTGACTGGTCGGACACCTGGTATGCGCGGGCCGCGCTGCTGTGGAAACCGTCTGACGCGTTGAAAGTAAACCTGACCTACCAGCATCAGACCGACCAGTCCGGCGGCTATTCGCAGGTGCGGCCCGGATATGAATCCGAGCAGACGCTGTATTTGGACCAGCCCGGCTCGTTCCAAACCGACTTGGGAGCGCTCGATTTATCGTACGACATCGGATTTGCGACGCTTTCATCGTCTTCGTCCTATACCAGCCAGTCGGCATTCAGCCAATACGATTTGACCGGACTCATCGAGTCGCTGGCCGTGTATTACGGAAACTATCCCCGCACCCTGTCGCCGCTGTTTAATCGATCCACCGACAAGGCATTCACGGAAGAAGTGCGCCTGGTATCGAAGAATTCCGGGCCATGGGACTGGGTCGGAGGCGCCTACTACAGTGACCGCAAGCAGACCCTCGACGAGGTCGAACCGATTCTGGGCTTTGCGAGCTGGAGCCAGCTTCCCGGAACGGGCAATTACCCCGGGATTGACCAACCTTCCGGATGCACGATAGAAAGCACGACGTGTCCATACCCGACGTTTGGCGACGTGATTCAATATTACAAGGGGGGCATCCGCCCCTCGCTCAATCCCTATCCCGATCTGAACTTCACGCTCGATCGGCACGTTTCATTCACCGACTTCGCGCTATTCAATGAGACCTCCTACCATTTCACGGACAGGTGGCAGGCGACGGCGGGTGCGCGGATTTTCTGGCAGCACTACGATCAGTCCCTGGAACAAACCCTGCCCATGTGCGGCCCTTTCTGCTCGCAGTCCGGCACCGACGCGTCCGGCCTGACCGCGGACTCCCAGGCCAAGGGTTTCCGCAGCCAGATCTTCAAGTTCAATACCTCGTATCAGATTGCAGCTCACACATTGATCTATGCGACCTGGTCTGAAGGGTTCAGGCGCGGCGGCGTGAACGCGCTGCCGACCGGTCCTTGCTACTACTGCGAGACGGCAGAACTGCTCACTTACAAGCCCGACAAAGCTTACAACACGGAAATCGGCATCAAGGGCGCGTTCGGCGGCGGATCGAGCTACACCTTCACCCTCTACAATATCGACTGGAAGGACCCTCAGGTCGAGGCCTACACGGCCACCGGAGGCTTCGATTTCGTGACCAACGGCAACACTGCCCGGTCGCGCGGCGCGGAGGCGGAGCTGACGCTGCCCCTATCGGACACCACCAAACTCGAACTCGGCTACAGCTATACCGATGCCATTCTAACCTCCGGCTTCGAGCGCGGCGTCGTACCCGATCTGGTTGGTACGTCCGGAGATCGATTGCCCGGCGTCTCCAAACAGCAGGTGACCGCCGCCATCGAGTATTCGGTTCCGTTCAGTGACAATCGGGAATTCCACACGCGCCTCGATGCCGCATACCGCAGCGATTTCTGGACGGCGCTGCCTCATGCCAATGCGGCGACGGATCTTCCGGGCTTTGCGCTGGTCAATGCGCGTGCAGGAATGCAAATCGGCAAGGCGTGGCGGATCGACGCCTTCGCGAACAACCTCACCAATCAACTGGCGGCCACCGCGGTGTCTCCGGTGCCGGGGCCGGCACATAACCGCGCCGAGTTCGTCGGCCGTCCGCGAACGGTCGGAATTCAATTTAATTTCTCGTTCAAGGATCACTAACCGTCATTGAATGTCGCGCATAGGCTGGCGCGCTCACCGGAGAAATCATGTCCGCAGAAAAAAAAGCAGTTGCAACGACTGACGCCTTCACCCTGCAGGGTCGTCGCGCCAACGGCGGCACCCAACGGCTGGCAGACTGGGGATTTCGCAACGAAACCGATCCGCTCACGGATGTGCTGCTCGGGCCTGCGGATCATCTGCGGCACAGGGCAACGAGTTCCCTGTCGCGCAAGACCCTGCGCGAGCATCCGGCGGATATTCGTGCTGCCCAGGCACAGCACCGCGAGCTGCAGAGCGCATACGAGCATTTCGGGGTACGAATTCATTGGCATCTGCCCGAACCGGAGTTGACGATGCAGGTGTATTCGCGCGACTCGAGTGTGATGACGCCGTACGGCGCCATCATTACCGCCATGGCGGATTGGTGGCGGCGCGGCGAGAATTATGCGGCGATCCGCACCTATGAACGGCTCGGGATTCCGATCTATGACATGGTAACGGCAGGCACGTTCGAGGGCGGTGACTTCAACGTGATCGACGAGGGCTGCGTCTTGGTTGGGTGCGGCGGGGGGCGCACTCAGGAGGAGGGCGCGCGCCAGGTCGAAAACTGGTTCAAGAAGGAGGGCTGGGAGACCCGGCTCGCGTTCTTCGACGAGTACTATGTGCACATCGATCTGATGGTGGTGCCCATCGCCAAGCAACTTACCGCCGTCTGCCTCGCGTGCACCGAACCGGGCATCGTCACCTGGCTGAGAAATAAGGGTCATGAAATCATCGACGTGCCCTTCGAGGACACGATCAATCTCGGCTGCAATTTCATGTCGCTGGGCCGCGATCGGGCCATTGTTCCGAAATCCAGCCGCGCACTCATCCAGCAGTTGCGTGCGCATGGATTCGAGGTCGCAGAGATCGACATGAGTGAAATCTCCAAGACCGGCGGCGGCATTCACTGCATGGCGCAGTCGCTGCGTCGAGTGCCCGCGTGACATGAATCCAAGCGAGCCGCTCGCTTCGGTCACGCCGGACCATGGCCGGGATGGCGACGTTTGCGGGGTATTGACGCCGTTGCGGTGCATTCCAGCCAAGGTTTCGTCCATTGCCGACGGAGCGTTGCTGGTCTATCGAATGCCGGCAGTACGCGGCGGACATGCGCTTGCGACTGGCATGCTGTTTGTACCCCGCGGCCCGGCCCCGCCGGGCGGATTCCCCCTGATCGTGTTCTGCCACGACACCGAAGGGTGGTCGCCGCAATTGGCGCCCAGTGTCTACCTACAGAATGCCAGCCACCCGAAATACGGCGGCCATTGGAAATACGGCTCATGGATTGCGGACCTCCTGTCGGCAGGAAACGTGGTCGTCGCCGTCGATTATGAAGGCTTGGGCGACACCGCTCTTGGCGTACCGGATAGCGGACATCCCTACTTCAATCGGCTGAGCGAAGGCCGCTCGGCGACGATGGCAGCGGTCGCTTCACGCCGCGCCCTGGGTCGGCGCTTGTCGGGCCAGTGGGCGGCGGTGGGCCACTCACAGGGAGGTCGGGCGGCGATCGCGGCGGCTGAGTTGTCAGCGGGCGCCCGGCAACTCGAACCGGCGCTTCAATTCAAAGGCGCCGTGTCGGTGGGTCCTTCCACCAGCATCATGGCCAAGCTCAATGAGCGTTGGTCGCTGGCCACCCAGCGCTCCGCGGCGTGGGATGTGGACGGCGCGATTCCCTACGTCACGCTCATCAATGCCTATGGCGTTCTGTACGTAAAGGCGCTGATGACGAGCGGTTACAATCTCGGGCCGCGCGACATTCTCGGCGAGCGTGCCCGCAAGGTGTTCGAGTCCCGGATGCATCTCGACATCTGGTCCCTTCTGATGGAATTCTCGGACGATGTGATGGCGTATACCTACGCCGGCGGCGATGAGGATCTCAATTCACCGGTCACATATCCCGGCTTCATGATGGATGTCGCAAATTCCAGCGTGTTTTCGGCGGCCATGAATGACAATGAAATCGGCCGCAGCCCGGCGCCCGGCGACATTCTCATCTTACAGGGTACCAACGACCCATTTACCCCCTTGGGTTGGACCGTACAGCTGGTCAACACCATGCTGACCCTGGGGACGCGCGTGCGGCTCAGTGTGCATGAGGGGGCCGATCACTTCGGCGTCTTGCAATTGGCAAGTGCCAAAACCGTCATGCATCGTTTCATTCGCGATCTGTTTGCAGGTGAGTAGAACCGCGGGGTTTCGCTGATAGAATCCCCGCGCTTGTAAAATCATGAGGACAAAGTAGTCACGCGTGGATACGGATACTGTAGTCATTGGCGCCGGAGTCGTCGGGCTCGCGATCGCGCGGGCACTGGCCTGCGCCGGCCGCGAGGTCATCGTGCTCGAGCGTGAACCCGCGATCGGTCTGGCGACGAGCAGCCGAAACTCCGGGGTGATCCATGCCGGAATCTATTACCCCGCAGACTCGCTCAAGGCGCGTCTTTGTGTTCGTGGGAAGGCATTGTTATACGAATTCTGCGCCAGCCGCGGGGTTCGGCACGCGCGTTGCGAAAAACTCATTGTTGCGGCCACCGACGCCGACGCGATCATGCTGCGCGGCTTCGAACGCAGCGCAGCCTTGAATGGGGCCGGCGATATCCGCCGGCTGACGGCCGGCGAGGTATCTGCTCTTGAGCCCGAGGTACGCTGCGTCGCGGCGCTGCACTCCCTTACCACCGGCATTGTTGACGTTCATGAACTCATGTTGATGCTTAACGCGGAGATCGAGGCGTCCGGCGGGCAGGTGGTTTTGAACACCGCGATGCTTCGCGCTGAAGTCAACGGCGGCGGATTCTGCCTGACACTGGCGGACCCGGTGGAGACACGCATTACCTGCCGCGAATTGGTGAATTCTGCAGGACTCGATGCAACTTCGGTGGCCACCCGCATCATTGGCCTGGACCCGCGACATGTCCCGCCTACTCATTTCGCCCGCGGTCACTATTACACGCTGCGTGGTGCGGCTCCCTTCCGGCGGCTGGTGTACCCCCTACCGGAGGGCGGCGGCCTCGGAATCCATGCAACCCTTGACTTGTCGGGACGAGTCCGATTTGGTCCGGATGTGCAGTGGATTGACCGGATCGACTATGGGTTCGGGCCGGACCGTCGTGGTGAGTTTGCGGCGGCAATTCGCCGCTACTATCCCTCCTTGGATCCCGCGCGCCTTGCTGAGGACTACACTGGCATCCGACCGAAAATTTACGGGCCGGGAGAGCCGGCCTCTGATTTTCGAATTGATGGTCCCGCCACGCATGGAGTCAAGAGCCTCGTCAATCTTTTCGGGATCGAGTCCCCGGGTTTGACTTCGGCGCTCGCGATTGGGGAAACCGTTGCAACTCTGCTCGCTGCATAAGTTGCTGTACGGGCTCGATCATAAGGGTCTGGGAGCACTCACAATTGCTGCGCTCGGCGGCATGTACAGCTCGATGATCTTGAATCTGCTCCCCATCTTCGTCAGCACGTGGGTCGCGCACCTGCACGTTCCCGAACACACGGCCGGCATCATCGCAACGGTCAACCTATTCTCCCACGCCGCGGGGGTGGGAGCCACCTTGTATTTCGTTTCACGATGGTCCTTGCCGAGGATTGCAATGGCTGGTCTTGCCCTCGCAGTGGCCGGCGATCTCGCCTCGATCTTCAGCCATTCGGTCGTTCCGCTTGCGGTTGCCCGTGCTGCGGCGGGATTGGGACTCGGATTGCAGTACGGCGCGGTGGTCAACTGGTTCGGGCGAAACGAAAGTTCGGCGCAAGGATTCGGACTATTCATCACGCTGCAATTTGCGCTTGCCGCGTTGCTATTCGCCATCGTTCCGCACTTGGTTGCATTCTTCGGCGATGCGAGTCCGTATCTGGCTCTGTTCCCCCTCATGGGATTGGCAGCCCTATGTCTTCCCGCGCTGGGTCTGAACGGCGGCTCGCAGCCTCTGCCTGCGCGCACAAGCGCAATCAACGGAGCGACCGCGCCCGTGCCGTCGGTGACCGCGACGCGAACGACCAAGATTTTGTCCGTTGCCGCGTTGGCTGCTTTCAATCTGGCCGCACTCGGTCTATGGGGCTACATGCAAAGCTATGGTGAGGCGCTTGGTCTGTCGGCCAAAGCCGTCTCGGGAGCCCTCGCCCTCTCGGCGATCTGCGGCATTCCAGGAGGAGGTCTGGTTGTGTTGCTCGGCAGTCGGTACGGCCGGCTTTGGCCGTTGCTTGCATCGCTTCTGCTGTTTGCTGCCCCGATCGCCGTATTTGCGCGTGGCGCGGTCTCCGTTGCGGTATTTGTGCTCGGACAGGCGGTCATCGGATTGGCCTGGACCATGGTGTTCCCGTACTTTCTGGATCTGCAGTCGGCGCTCGACAAAACCGGTCGACTCGGCGTGGTGGGAATGCTGGTCGCGGCGTTTGCTGCCGCATGCGGCCCGGGCGTCATCGGGTTCGGCGTCGAGCACGGCGATTACGGGGGTGCATTTCGCCTCGCACTGTGGGCGTTCGCGGCGTCGGCCGCGATGGCCATCGCACCGGCTCGACGTGCCGACACGCAGCATCAATTGCATCGCATGGCAAACTCATGAGCGGGGCACCAATGCAAAGCGCAGATCCGGATTCGTCCACGGGCGGTGCCGCGGACAGCATTGTCCTCGGCGGCAAGATCTACACCGTGAATCCGCAGCAACCCTGGGCGCAGGCTGTGGCTGTGCGCAAGGGGAAAATCGTCGCGGTTGGATCAGAGGCCGATATGCATACGCTGCGTGGCCCGCGTACCGAGGTCATCGAAGCGGACGGACACATGGTCCTTCCCGGATTTACGGATACGCATCTGCATCTTCGGTTGGAGCCTTCACGCTCGCTTTATTGTGAGTTCGTCGCAAGCACAATTGCAGAAGCCCAGGATGCGCTCAGAGCGCGGGTCCGCGAAAAGCCGAACGACCCGGTTGTCCTGGGTTGGGCGCTTCTGGCGGAACACGCTGCGGCAACGGGCAGAGCGCACCTGGACCAGGCGGTACCTGACCGCCCGGTTCTCATCTATGACGGTCATCGTACCTACGCGAACAGCAAGGCCCTGCAGGCGGCGGGCATTACTCGAGACACGCCGGACCCGGATGGGGGAGTCATATGCCGCGATCCCGTGACGCACGAGCCCACCGGGGTGCTCGAGGAAGCGGCCGGGCGCGAAGCACTGGCGCTCCTCGCGCCAAAACCCACGCATGAAATGGCGTTGGAGGGCTATCGACGGGCGTTCCGCACTGCGAGCGAAATGGGGCTGGTGCGTCTTCACAGTGCGGGCCGCGATTCCGATGCCATTGGAGTATTCGACGAGATGCGGCGCAGCGGAGAACTCCCGCTGCGCCTGCTGATTTCGACTGTCATCGATCCGCCCTCGCTCAAGCCGGAAGACATTGACGCAATCGAGTCCACGCGCGAACGCTACAACGATGAATGGATTGACGCGAATGCCGTCAAATTTTTTCAGGACGGATTGGTGGAGACGCATACGGCGGCCATGCTGGAGCCGTACGAGGACGCTGTCACGGTCACGGGCGAGACTCACTGGCGCACCGACGCATTCCGCCATGCCGTGGTCGAAATGAATCGGCGCGGCTTCCACATTCTTGCCCATGCGACGGGCGATCGGTCAACCCGTGAAATCCTCGATGCTTATGCATTGGCCCGCCAGGCCAACGGCAAGGGACATACGGTGCTGCGCATTGAACACGCCGAACACATCAGCGATGAGGACATTACGCGTTTTGCCCACTTAGGGGTCATCGCCAGCATGCATCCTCTTTTTCCGGTGTCCGTATGGGGCGCACAGGAGATGTGCGTTGGCAGCCATCGCATGCAGCTCGCGTTTCCGTGGCGCTCACTTGCTAGGGCGGGAGGGCGCGTGGCATTTGGCAGCGATTTTCCAGCCTATACCTTGAATCCCTGGGAGGCGATTCAAGCACTGGTGGCCGGTCATCCGCGGGCGGAACAGAGAATTTCAATCGCGGAAGCCATCAGCGGCTATACGCTAGACGCGGCATATGCGGGAGGCCGCGAGCGGACGGAAGGCTCTCTGAGTACCGGGAAGGCCGCGGATTTGATGGTTGTTTCCCAGAATCTTTTCGATGCGCCGGCGACCAGCCTGGCGCAAACGCGGGTGTTGCTGACGATGGTGGGTGGCAGAGTCGTGCATCGGCATCACTGCCTTTGAACAATAGTTGGTTGAGCGTGGCACACCAAAGTTAGCCTGCATTGCCGACCAGATGACCGTGCCCGGCCTCCGCAAATAGCGAATTAATGGCGAGCGCCTTCCCCGTTTGCCCTACTCCATCGCAGTTGGGGAGTTATGTCCAAATGCTTTCCCAGGTTGAACTCGGTGCCCGGATAACCGGCACTCGGCCACGCACCGGGCAGGTTTCAGTTTATCGGTCAATTCGCGCCATTCGTCGGCTACCATCCGCGCAGAGTATGGTACACGCCATTATTTGACTGGAGGAGACATATAGGTGACAAGCCGTTTTGGGCAACCGTTAAGCACCTGATTCCGTTGACGAATCCGACGCAGTCTGTCCAGTCCATCATAGGTGCAACGCATATTCGGCGATCTAAGCCTTTAATTTGGCTAGCATAATTGTAATTGTCGGCCTCGCACTGTCAATTCGCCGAACCTACAGTATCAATTCGCCGCCCCTCCAATTACAATGCGCCGTACATATATTGACAATTAGCCGGGCTACTCTCGAACAGAAATCGCCGCCATGTATCCCCGTTTCATCGAACGTCGCGTGCGAGAGGCTCTAACTGATACCCGGGTTGTGTTGATTTCAGGACCACGGCAATCTGGCAAGACAACTCTTGCAGAGAAGTTTGCAAGTGACGGCATGCCTTTCCTTACGCTCGACGATCAAACGACCCTCGACACCGCACGTGGCGACCCCGTCGGATTCATTAGAGGACTGGACCGAGCGGTGATCGACGAAGTTCAGCGTTCGCCGCAGCTGCTGCTGGCGATCAAGCGAGCGGTCGATACTGATAAGCGTCCCGGCCGATTTCTCCTGACCGGATCAGCCGACCTGATGACGCTTCCGCAGGTTGCGGACTCGCTTGCCGGGCGCATTGAAATCGCCGATCTCCTGCCCCTCTCCCAAAGCGAACTGCGCAAACAGCCCTGCGATTTCCTGGAGCGCATCCTGAACGGCAAGGCACCATCGATCGGTGAGACTATTGTCGGAGACGAACTCATCGAGCGGGTCGTTGCAGGGGGTTATCCGGAGGCGATCGCACGTAAATCACCGGGACGTCGCCAAAAATGGTTTCTGGATTACATCCGTGCCGTCATCGAACGAGATGTGCGCGATATTTCCCACATCGAATACATCAGACAGATGCCAAAGCTGCTGCGTGTGCTTGCTGCGCACTCGGCCCAACTTGTCAACTATTCAAGTGTGGGAGCACCGCTGGGGATCGGGCACGTAACGACTCAACGTTACACCGATGTGCTCGCGCACCTGTATCTGGTCCGTACGCTGCAACCTTGGTACACCAACGAGCTAAAGCGATTGATCAAGACACCGAAGCTGCATTTTCTCGATTCAGGGCTTCTATCGGCGCTCAGGAACCTCTCCTCAGCCAGATTGAAATCCGACCGATCCGCCTTCGGTCCGCTGCTGGAGACGTTTGTCCTCGGAGAGCTTCTCAAACTTGCGAGCTGGAACGCCGAACGGCTGGAGTTTTTCCACTTCCGCGACCGCTATGACAACGAAGTGGACATCGTCATCGAGGATTCCCGCGGCCACGTGATCGGCATTGAAGTCAAAGCCGCGGCGACCGTCTCGGGAGCGGACTTCTCAGGGTTGCGCAAGCTGGCAGAGGCCTGCGGCAAACGCTTTACCATAGGTCTTGTATTGTATGACCACGACACCATTGTGCCTTTCGGCGAACGGCTGTTCGCGGCTCCGATTTCGGCTCTTTGGAAATAGCGGGATACTTCGTCCACTGCAGTTCATCAATCGTCGATGACGCCATAGTCCGCATTGGTCGCACCGAGCCGGGGAGGGTTTTTCATGACTCAATTGCGACTCATCGTTGATCATTTAGCCCTGTGTGTTGCGGGCCGGCTGCGCTGGTTTCTTCGAAGTTTGCCGCGGTCTCTTCAAGGGCTTTTACAAGTGCCGCAATCTTCGGGCTTCGTACTTCGCCGCGGCGAAAAGCGACGAAGATCTTTCGACGAACCTCGGGAACGAGTTTTCGAAACGCCACGCGCTGGCCATGCTTAAGAGCATGCTGCATCCGCATGCCGGGCAAGATCGATACGGAGCATCCAGCTTCAATCAACGCAAGGACGGTTTCGAAACTGCCGCACACGCCGTTGATCTGCGGTTCAAAGCCAGCGTCGCGGCACTTTTTGACGATCACCTCGGTGTAGACGCTCGAAGCGGTGTCCAAGGCCCATCGATCTGATCGCAGATCTTCAATCTGCACTTCGAGCTTCCGTGTCAATGGATGCATAGCCGGCAGCAGCACATAGAGCTTGTCTTCGGCGATGTACCTGATCTCGACATTCTCTTCTTGTTCACGGTTTAGTATGGTCAAGTCATCAACTAATGCCACGTCGCATTGCCAGGAACGCAAGGCTGCGAGAGCTTCATCTGGCTCGAGTTCTTCCAAAGTGACTCTAAGGCCCGGGTAAGCTCTTTCGAGCGACTTCATGCTCGGAGGCCCCAGTAGCGCGGCAACCGACGGAAACGCGGCGAGGTGCAGATCGCCCGTCACCTCCCGCTTCAATTCGGCCAAATCAGTCTTGGCACTCTGGAGAACGCCGATGATGGCCTCGGCATGCCCCACCAGTTTCTCTCCTGCCGGCGTGAGCTTCACGCCTCTGCCGTGGCGTTCAATCAATTGAATGCCAACTTCATCCTCCAATTGTGAGATCTGCTGTGATACGGCAGACGGAGAAATATGTAATGCCTCAGCCACCGCGGCCATGGTCTTGCGCAAGGCGAGTTCCCGCAGAGCGCGTAGGCGAACGATGTCCATGACTTACCGGCCGGAGAGATCGGCAAACCTATAATACACGACATTCTCTAATGTAATAGTCCACATTAATTAAGTAGACCTTATGAGCGCCACCCTTCTAACCTATCGACATCGCGCGTTTTTCGCCGCGCGTAAATTACCCTTAAACGCGACCGACGCTAAAGTAACCGGAGACCGAATGGAATTTTCATCTGACGGGGTGTCATGGGGAGCGCCGGAGATTCTGGATCGTCTGGCGAAGGAGGCACATCGTGACGACGCCTTGTTCGACGACGACCACGCCACTGCCGAGTTGCATCGGCGAGTGGAGTCTGTCTTCGGTCGCGAAGCCGATGTTTTTACGGTGATAACAGGCTCTGCCGCGAATGGCTTGGCGCTCGCGGCGATGACGCCCCCCTACGGTGCAGTCCTTGCCCACTGGGATGCGCACGTCCATACTGACGAATGCGGTGCCCCTGAGATGTTTACCGGGGGAGCGAAGTTGCTTTCGCTGCCGGGCGAGCACGGAAAGATCGCAGCTGAGGGCCTCGATGAGTATCTTCGGCACGCTCGCTTTGGGGTGACCCATACTTCGCAACCTACGGTTTTAAGTCTCACACAGGCGACCGAGGCGGGGACTGTCTATTCAGTATCGGAACTCACTGCCCTATCAAAGCGTGCCAAGAGTGCAGGCTTGCGCGTTCATATGGACGGCGCACGGATTGCCAATGCCATTGCAGCATTGGGTTGCTCTCCGGCGGATATCACATGGAAGGCTGGAGTAGACATCCTATGCTTCGGCGGAACGAAAAATGGGGCGATCGCTGCCGACGCCGTCGTGGTGTTTGATAAAAAGTTATCAGACACGGTTCGATACATGCGCAAGCGCAGCGGTCACTTCGTGGCTAAAACGCGCTTCTTTGCCGCGCAGTTGGACACATACTTGGCGGATAATCTGTGGCTTCGGCATGCCCAACATGCCAATGCCATGGCAACGCAATTGGCCAACGGTTTGATTCGGCATCCGAATATTCGGCAGGTTCACCCGGTTGAGGCGAATGAAGTCTTCGTGACGATGCCGGATGATCTGTTGCGGCACCTGCTGACCGCGGGAGTTCGGCTTTACCCCAACTGGCGCGCCACCCCGCTGCGCCACCACCGATTTGTTACCTCGTATTACACCACCGAAAAGGAAATCGATACGGTCTTGGCACTGGTAGACCAATGGTCGTCGGCCGCAAGCTCATCAGCGGAAGGTCTGCGGGCGTGAATTGCGGGTGACCATCCCTTTCCTAGCCTCTCGCCGTCCTTGTAATTTCCGTGATTGACGCCTTGGGGATGCGTCGATGAGGATCGGATTGCCACTTCTGTTCGCCGCTTTTTTCCTGATGGTTACGGGGAGCCAAGGGGCAACCCTCGACCTCGTAGTCCGGCGCGGTTTGCTCAATTGTGGTACGGACAACACGAATCCAGGCTTCGGGTACCTGAATACAAGAACCGGTCAAATGGAAGGACTGGACGTGGACTTCTGTCGAGCTGCTGCAGCCGCGGTCCTTGGCGACTCGCAAAAGGTGAATTTCATAGTCGTCACGGACAAGAGCCGGTTCACCGCCCTGCAGACTCATCAGGTCGACGTCGTCTTTGCGCACACGACGATTGAACCCGAGAGAGAGTCGGCTGTAGGTGTGGACTTCTTGCCGATCAATTTCTACGACGGCACCGGCATCATGGTGAAAGTGTCATCGAAAGTGACCAAATTTGACGAACTCGAGGGCGCCACTTTTTGCACCACTCAAGGCTCCGGCATCGAGGCAACGTTAGCCTCGGCCATCTCCCGGATGGGGTGGAGAAAATCCACCGTATTGACCTACGAGAACCTCGAGAGGCTGTTCATCGCTTTTAACGCTGGTCGTTGCGATGCGATGAGCACGGATCGGTCGGCGTTGGTATCTTGGAAGGCAAATTCTGCGAGACCCGCCGATTTCAAAATTTTGGGCGAGACGCTCGATAAATCACCCTTTGCCGGTTTCGTAAATCAAGGCGATCCGAGATGGCGCAATATTCTTCGATGGATAGTGTTCGGCCTCTTTCAAGCTGAAGAGTCCGGCGTCACGTCTGTCAACATCGTCGAACGACTGAAGACAGCGGACCCGTTCGTCCAGCGAGTTCTTGGTGTCACCGGTAGCGTCGGCAGGGATTTCGGAATTGCCAATGATTTTGTCGCCAAAATGGTAGCGCAGGTGGGAAACTATGGCGAGATTTACGATCGGAATCTTGGCGAGAAGACTTCCTACTTCCTCGAGCGCAAGGGCACACCTAACGCGCAGTGGAAGGACGGCGGCCTGATTTATTCTCCCGATTGGAAATGACCGCGCGGCCACGACGTTTGGCTAATCCCACGGAGCGATTGTGGCGTCGGCAGGTGATCCGGCTCATTGTTCTCGCCGCCCTAGGCACCGTCATCACGCTGCTCATCCGCGCTCTGGAACATAGCTTGGCGGATCAAGGCATTCACTTTAGTTTCGACTACTTATTCGAAGTCGCGGGCATTCCAATCAGCGAAGGACGCACGCTCGGGATCGCGCACGGCTGGCCCGTGCTGCAGGAATATCTTCCGACGGATATGAACAGCCAGGCACTGCTGACTGGCCTGTTTAACACCGTCTCTGTGTCGCTCATGGCGATCGTTGCCGCCACTGTTCTGGGGGTGGCCGCTGGGCTAGGTAGGTTCTCGTCGAACTGGCTACTGCGAAATATGTGCTTTGCTTTCACCGAAGCCTTCCGCAATACGCCCTTGCTGGTTCAATTGATGTTCTGGTACTTCGGCGTCTTGCTTCAGTTGCCACCGATCACTGCCGTCGCGCACTTGCTGGGCGCAGTAACTGTGAGCGTACATGGCATAAGCGCGCCCAGAATTGATTCCCTGTTGCCTGCTGGTGTCGGCCTCCTCCTATGCCTGCTTGCCATGCTGATGTGGATTTCGACTACCGCTTTACGGCAGGTCAATAGGCGTGCTCGGATGATCGTCATCTGGCTGATCGCGGCGCTCGTCGTGTTGGCGCTTGCACCGGCAATCCCGCTCAATGTCGACTACCCTATCTCTGGGCGGTTTCAGGAATTCGGCGGCGTAAATATAAGCCCGGAATTGGCGGCACTGGTACTGGCGATCAGCGTCAATAGCGCAGCTTATATCGCGGAGATCGTACGCGGTGCTGTCGACTCGCTCCCGATAGGTCAATGGGAGGCGGCTGCTTCGCTGGGCCTCACGCGAAGCGACCTCTTGAGACAGGTGATTCTCCCGCAAGCCGTCAAAATCGCTCTTCCATCGCTGGGTAATCAATACATCAGCCTCACAAAGAACACCTCCCTTGGCATCGCCGTCGGGTTTCCCGAGCTATTCAACGTCACGGGCACGATTGCCAATCAAACCGGTCGCAGCCTCGAAGGGTTCCTGATATTGATGGTGACCTACTTGCTCTTGGGCACAGCTATCAGCTTCGCCGTCAATTACGCCAATTCCAACGCGTTGCGTGTGGGATGAGTTCCCCATTCCACTCGATGATTTTTTGGTCCCGCCGCAATCTCTTCGCCACGGCTAAAGATGTTGCGCTGACGGTAATGCTCGTTCTTCTGTCCATTTGGGCCGCTTATCACTTTATCCATTGGGCCGTGCTTGTCGCGCGCTGGGATGTAGTCAGCGACAGCCTACGGGTCTTTCTTGTGGGCACTTTGCCGCCGACCGAGTTTTGGCGGGCCTGGATTGCCTTACTTTTCGTCGCCTTGATCGTCGGCTCCATGAGTGGGTTGGGCTTCGCGTTTCGACCGCGCCAGATGGCGTTGACGATCCTCTTCCTGGCAGGTCTGACGTTTCCGATCGTCGGCAACAACATCCCCGTGCTTGCCGCAGTGTGCAGCATGACGGTCTCATTCGTCGCCAGTTGGTTTCTGGTCTCTCGACTGGCGCTCTCGATACGCCACGTAGGTTGCTTCGTCACCGGCAGCCTTGCGCTTATCTTCATGATTCTGGCGCCGGCTGGAATGGACCGCTGGGGCGGCCTGCTGCTGAGCCTTGTCTTCACCCTTGTGTCTTCCTTCTTCATCATTATTTTTGGTGTGCTTCTGGCTTTTGGTCGACGCAGCAACAATTGGGCATTGCGGCTTCCCTGCATCATGTACATCGAATCGATGCGCTCTCTGCCGCTGATTTTAATCGTCTACTGGATCTGGATCGCCGGACCGCTTTTCTTTCCTACTTGGAACGTCGCTGCGGTGACTCGGGGAATCGCTGGTTTTGTCGTCTATTTTTCTGCCGTCGCCGCGGAATCGGTGCGTGGAGGTTTGCAGGGGCTTCCCAAAGGTCAGCAGGAAGCCGCAAGATCCCTTGGCTTGGGTGAATTCGATATCAACTATCAGATCTTGCTGCCGCAGGCACTGCGTGCCTCGGTACCTGCGCTGATGGGCAACATATTGGACGTGTTTAACTTCGTGCCGGTGGTCTTTGTTGTTGGTCTCGCCGATTTCCTGCGTACGGGTGAAATGGTCCTGGCGAGTCCCAGATACGGTGATCGTACCTACGAAGTATATGTCTTTATGCTTGTGATCTATTTCGCCATCGGTTCCGTGCTGACCTTCGTGGCACGCGGACTGGAACACCATCTCTCAAAGGGTTCTAGGCGCCTCTCGGAGCTCCACTAGTATGACAAACGCATCGAACTCGATTGTTGAGATGGTGAATCTCAATAAATACTTTGGTACTCAACTCGTGCTTAGTGACATCAACCTCACCGTTATCCGAGGAGAGGTACTGGTGGTCATAGGCGGTAGCGGCTCCGGAAAATCCACACTCATCCGATGTATAAACGGGCTCGAGTCCCACGAAGGCGGTACGCTGATCGTGGATGGTTACACGATGCCATGCCGGACGCTGCCAACTGCTGCCGGCAGTAAAGATCTCCTAAGGATCCGCAAGCGCGTCGGCATGGTGTTCCAGCAATTCAACCTGTTCCCGCATAAGACTGTTCGAGACAATCTGACGCTCGCGCCCGTACGCGTGCACAACCGATCGCCGGCGGACGCCGCTGAGGCGGCTGAGAAACTGCTTTCACGGGTTGGATTGGAGGCGCATGCCTCGAAGTTTCCGGCTCAGCTATCCGGCGGCCAACAGCAACGGGTCGCCATCGCCCGCGCGCTTGCAATGGAACCGGATCTGATGCTGTTTGACGAGCCGACGTCAGCTCTTGACCCGGAGATGGTGAGCGAAGTTCTGGATGTCATGCGCGAGCTTGCCGCGGATGGCATGACCATGATCATCGTCACACATGAAATGGGCTTTGCACGCGAGGTCGCCGGCCGCATCGCATACCTCGATAAAGGTCGCTTTCTGGAAATTGGTACGCCCACGGAACTCTTCGACTCTCCCAATAATGATCGAACGAAGACTTTTCTCTCGCGCATCCTGAAGCATTGATGCACCAATCGAGTGCCGGCCAATCTGTCTGGCGTGAGTCGCGCGGCGCGTACTTCCTGCATCTTTCTTCTGGTAAACAAGCGCAACAGCGTCACAATGTGTTCGTGCTGTCACGGTGCATGAGACTCACGATTTGCACCAACTTCATTCGTTTCGAACCATTCAATTCATTAGTGTTCGTGGTGTACTAGTCAAGGAGAATTAAGTAGACGTGATGGTAATGCGAACTTAGGCTCCGTCCGCGTCTTGTTAATAAGGGGTGCGCGAATGCCTTCGTTGAATAGGGTCTCCTTGGCGTTAATTCTCCTAGGCACTAATTACGCCGCCCTCGCAGCGCAAACCTCCGAAGAGTCCTCATCCAATGATCTGCAAGAGATCGTCGTCACTTCGCAAAAAGTTCAGCAGGATCTACGTGACGTTCCAATGAGCATCAGTGTGCTGAGCGGCGCGCAACTCGAAGAGAGCCACGTGCAAGGCTACGATGACATCACGCGGATCGTACCGGGAGTTTCGTTCTCCGCCGGTACGGGGCCCACGGCGGGAGCCGGCGTCGGTTCCGAGGGCATTATAATCCGCGGTATCGGTTCACAACTCGGCACAGCAACGGTTGGCATCTACGTCGATGACATACCCGTGACGGTTCCGGCGCAGGGAGGTACGTTTGCACCGAAGCTGTTCGATCTGGACCGTGTCGAGGTTTTGCGTGGGCCCCAGGGCACGCTTTACGGTGCCAGTTCAGAGGGTG